>Ga0153983_1000555_pt1 | contig 9728 bp, 6 predicted proteins | sample TSGA067MetaG_FD_104693 | JGI IMG/M metagenome (GOLD analysis project Ga0153983, IMG submission 104693) | Attine ant fungus gardens microbial communities from Georgia, USA - TSGA067 MetaG | ecosystem: Host-associated > Fungi > Mycelium > Unclassified | place: USA: Georgia, Alexander Wildlife... | reverse complement strand
ATGTAGAACAATAGGTAGTAGCATGTGATGATCTGTCCTAGTGCACAGACCATCACAATCCTGTATATAAGGACTCATAGTCTGAGGATTAGACCTCAGACTTAACAACATCTTTTGTCACTTATCTAACTTTGCATTTTGAACTCTTTAAAGTATCAAAGCACCCATCACAAATAGTAAGTGACCATTTGTGATACATTCACCCCCCCTTCAAGATTGCTACATCTCAGAGCAATGGACTCAGAATGAAAGATGTTGTCAAACTCTGCGCGTCAGATGTGTCTTGGAGCTCCAGGGTGTTTGCAATGGAACTCCGTTGTGAGTTCTGGTGCAGAGACTTCAGAGGCAGACTCCCAGGAATTGTGTTTGTAGCTGTATCCTTTCCACTTAATGAGATACTGGAATCTTCTCCAGTGCCAACGACTGTTGAGTATCTCCTCTACTTCCCACTCTGCTTCTCCATTAATGACTATGGGTGGTGGGTGGTCTTTTGTTTTCCATCCTGTGATTGGGTCGTCCAGAGCTGGAGTAAGCTTTACTACGTTAAACACTAGATGGAGTTGCTTTATCCGGTGTGACAGCTTTAGACGATAGATGATAGGTCCAATCCTCTATTCCACTACAAAGGGGCCAAGCCATCAATGTGAGAGTTTCTGCAAAGGGCGCGTAGTCTGGATATCTGATGTATTGAGGAAGACTTTGTTGCTAGGGTTGAACACTGGAGCTGGAGTTCTGTGTTGGTCGTAATATCTCTTCATGTTGTCTTGTGCTTTGTGGATCGCAGATTTGGCTTTGTCAATTGCTGTCCTCATCCTTTCTGTGAACTCGTTGACTGTCTCTAGACTGGAAGGGTTCTGCCAGGGTTCGAAGCCCATACGAGAAAGTCGTCTGGTGTTGAGCAGGAACAGAGGCTGTTAGGTGGTGGAGTGGACATGATTGTTGTGCTGGAACTCTGCCATGGGTAACAGGTCATACCAATCATCTTGCTGCTTGTTCACAAAGAGCTGGAGGTACTGGTCCAACTCCTGGTTGACACACTCTGTCTGTCCATCAGTTTAAGGGTGCCAGGCTGTAGAAGATGCCAACTTTATTCCTAGTAGACAGTAAAGTTCTCTGGTGAAACGAGCTACAAACTGAGGTCTGTGGTCTGAGATTATGCACTTCGGAAGACCATGGAGCTTCCAGACTTGGTGTAAGAAAAGCCTGGCTGCTCCTTCCGCTGTCACCATCGTATGCGTTGGAATGAAGTGTGCTCGTTTCAACACTGAGTCCACCACTGTCATCACTACGTCGTGTCCGGAAGAGAGGGGGAGTTCCACAATGAAGTCCACACTGAGCATGTCCCATTGCAAGTCTGGGATCCAGAGAGGGTGCAGTTCGCCTACTGGAGCCTGCCTTATTGGTTTCATTCTAAGGCAGAGGTCACAGGTGCTGACATATTGTTCAATATACCTAGACATTTGAGGCCACCAGTAGTTCCTAGATACTAACTCCAGCATTTTCTAGTGTCTGGGGTATCCAGCAACCTTTGTATCATGGCACAGTGAGACTACTTGCCTCTGTAAGTCCGCATTCCAGGGAACATAGATCTTGCCTCTAAACTGGAGTACTCTTTCGTCTTCTGACCACTCTGTGGAGCAGACCATCTTACTCAATGCTTGCCAGAGTTTCCTTGCTGCCTTTGCCACTGGCTCTTCCTGGTCTTCTTTCTGGTTCTCTTGATGAATTTCTCTAAGGATGTCTTGCTCCAGTCCTTCCAGCTGAACTCCTTCGAGAGCTCGGATTGCAAAGAGCTCCAGTCGCAGGAGGACCACATCTTCATTGTCAGAGGCTCCCTTGCTATGGTCCAGTCTTTGCAATAGCGTGTCCGGCTTCCCCATGGAGCATCCTGGGCAGTGAGCCAATTTGAAGTCGAAGCAGGCTAAGTACAGAGACCAGCGAGCCTGGCGACGGTTGAGTTTCTTTGCCATTATGAAGTACTCCAAGTTCTTGTGGTCCATGTAAGGGGGCACTCGGAGGCGTCCCAGAACACACTCGTCGTTAGTGGAGGAGGTGTCTTAAGTTAGATCAGTGAATAGCCCAGGAGATCAAACTAATGTTGAGGTAAGGTATTCTACCGTACATCACTAGCTACTTATACTAGACTAGCTTGGTCTGTGTGCCGGTCACTACGGGAACACAGATCAAGACACTAATAACTATACTACCTAATAAGGCTATGTAGTACACACCATAGCAATGAGAACAAGAGGGAAGGGAACTATTAATAGCAGACTCCGAGGATCCAAGGGTGAGCTAGATAATGCTTACCCATATCAGGTTATCTAAGCTATTATAGGCTGTCCCCTTACAGTCCGTTCAGATTTCTACTGGGTGTCGGGCTCCCTCCAAGAAGTGTCTCCACTCTTCTAGTGCGTGGATGATAGCGAGCATCTCTTTATCATGGATTTTGTAGTTCCATTCCACTGGAGACAGGGATTTGCTGTAGAAAGCCACTGGGTACCACTTTTCTTCTCCAGGTAGTCGTTGGGAGAGGACAGCTCCAGAGGCGAAGTCTGAACTGTCAGCCTCAATGTGGAAGGGTTCTGAGTTCTGGGACAATGCCAAGACTGGAGTGGTGGTCACTGCTGAAAGGGGCAAAAGAGAATTTAACTGTGACTAGCAAGTAGAAAGGGGGCGGTAACAGTTCCCAATTGCATGCTAAAGGGTTTATGGGGAGAAGGAGGAAGTGAGGGTATCAGAAAGAAATTAAAATAGAAAGCACAGCTTATCTGTAATATAAAAATAGATAGAATGATTGGGAGCTCAATCTAGATCTGCCTTGCATAGTGTCCCTAAGGTGTCCACCTTTACACACCATAACAAGCTTACTAGTAGAATAGTCAATAAACTACTTATGGGCCTTACCATACTCAATCAAGCCCTCACCTGCACCCCCACACCAAACCTTATGGGTGTGATACAATCTGAGTCGATGATTAGCCAGGCTTTTCAGGCCTGCTACTCCATAGAAGGTTGTCCAAGTAACTGCTGCATCTTGTCTCAGGAAAGAGTAGGGTATAGGGTAGGAAACATTCACCAACTCAACCTCTCACCAAGATCACCCCTTATACACTCAAGAGAATTGCATTTACAACCTCAAGAGCTTCTGAGATAAAGGTAAGGGCTAAGGAGGCTCTCTCCATCAATCTCCACTCTGAGAATTATATTAGAATATTACAAATGTTAGAGGCTTAATTAAAAATAAATAGAAAAGGAAACTCTCCATTCTACTACTCTCCCTTGCATCTCTCCTCTATGACACCACTATGCGGCCATGACAGCCATCATCTTCCTGTCCTCCATACCTTCTGGACATGACTATGTGATACTGCTCCACCTCTATACTTTACTCTTGCCTATTATTCACCGAACCCTGAACCGGCTTCCTTCTACTCTGAATATAGTCTAGAAACACATGACAGTATATTCAAGCATCAGTGATATGATTGTCATCCAGCAGTGCGTCTGTTTCTTGACTGAGTCCAGCAGTGATGGGATCACTAGTCACTGATAGACTTTTAATCTGCTATCTTGATGTCATATTAGTCTAAGTCTGCTCTATATTAAAATTATCTTGCATTCCAAAAATATCCCTGAGCCTCTGATTTCTAGAGTATCAACATTGATAGTCTGTCTCTGAGAAACCTGATGCTAGCTCATCAGTCTTGCCTCCTGAGGTATATGCTATTCTAGCATGTAGCAGCTTGGCAACTACCTAATAGAAGTACCCAATCTTGGGTCTAGATTATGTCTGGGGCTTGTAAGAGATCTCTAGAGTGGATTCCAATAGTGAAATCTAGGGGTATAATGTGTATCCCATGCTACATTTCCACAGAAAATTCTCTAGCAGCATAATAATGGGGGCTGTGATGGGGGATTTGGAAGGTTGGATTCATCCAGTATGGAGGTTTTTCTCTGGGAAAGTGTCCAACTCTTCTTGCTCCAACAGGGACAGAGGATAGACCTTTGACAACTTAGGCTCTGCTCCAGGGGTTAGTTCAATCGTGTGATCCCATTTGTGGTGCTCCAGCAGTATGTCGAAGTCCTCCTTAGCAAATATGGATCAAAACTCTGTAATATAGGTGGGTAGTTGAGTAGTAGTAGCCTGTGTTTCCGCACTGCATCTGGGTCCTTTCGTGAGGTGCTGGGAGGTTGTAGTCATGGCTCAGAGGTCAACCTGGGCAAGCTCTGGGAGGAGGCATGTAAGGAACAATTGGTCTCCAGGCTCCCAACTAGGGTGGTACGTTTGCAGAGGCGCTTCCTCAAGCTCTAGCTCTTCTTGGAACAAGGGTGTGGGTCCATCATGACACAATCAGAGAGCTTGGAGTTCAACCCTCTTCTGGTGGGTCTGTTCCTTTCATAGGACACGTCCTCTTTCACACTGGAGTGGACAACGGGTTATCTCAACTTCTCCCTTTTCCCAGTCAATCTTGGGGTTGTAGTCCTTGAGCCAGTTGTAGCCTAGTATTAGACTCTGTTTCCCAAGTCTGGAGATGGCCAAGAGCATCCTTTCAGAGTGAGTCTTGTAGTGGAGAACTATGTCCACAACCTTGGAAATCTGTCCTGCCTCGTTAGGGAAACCGTTAACATTGAAGACTGGAATGTTGCATGAGAGGGTCTGAGTGTTAATCTCTCTCAAACAAACAAAATCTCTGTCGATGAGGCTTCCAGTAGCTCTGCAGTCCAAGAGAGCTTTGACAGAGTGGAGTTTACTCATGTCCGTAGTTCTGATTTCCACTGGCAGTAGTAAGAAAGTTATATGCATGTCCAATGTACTGATTGAGAGGAGCTTGGGCAGCCTTTTCTCCCACTTGGGTCTATGGAGTGGGGCTGGGGTGAGGGGCGGTGCGTCTATTAGTTCACTGTCAATTGTATTGGGATCCTCTATAGTCAATACAGTGAACTTATTTACTGGCGACTGGGGCACACTTATTACTGGCCGTGCTATGCAAAATCCTCTTCTTCTGGGGAACAAGCTTCTTCTACTGGAACTGTATCTTTCCATGCCAACAGATCCTCCATCAGCTCCTCCTATTGCTCCGAGGTGAATTGATGGATGTCCATGCAGTGGGGACAGTCTCAGACTAGATGGTTTGTGTCTCCGCATTGGTAACATCCCCACGGAGGCAAGGACTTTGTTCTCCTACTTGTATTAACGTCTATAGGGATTCCCACCAATGAAGTGGGCGGTGGGGGTTTTGGAGTAACCAGAAGGGATGGAGTAGGGGGTAGTCTCACTATGGACAAAGATGGTGGTCAAGCAAAGACAGTCTTAAGTGGTGCGGAGGGAGCAGAGCACGACACGGACTGAAAGACCTCATTGGTGAGGCGTGCTTGGTCGATCCTTCGTGCTGCTCTATACCATATGTCGGGGTTGGTATCGGCGGGTCTTCCATATGGCATGGTGGCAATTTGGTTCTGAATGCCCAACTTGAGACCTCATCAAAACTTCACTACTAGTGTCTGGGAATCCTGTCACAAAAAGTGACTACTAAATAGTATCATGGAGGTATAACAAAATACCTGTTCAAATGAACTACATAAATAGCTAGACTCTCGTTAGCAAGTAGCCTTGCTAACATCACTCTTTTGGTATAGTGGTAAACCATACAGTATGTGACTACTGGTCCATAGCACAACTGTGACAGATCCATGTAACCTGTGTTGGAGACCAGGGTCTAGAAATTGTCCAGATAGTCGTCTACTGTCTGACCTCCTTGGTGGTAGGAGGTTCCTTCCAGGGTGTTGATTGTGTCTGCTTCTGCGTTCACAGGGAAGAAGTGAATCCAGAATTGCTATTCAAAGTCCCCTCAGGTTTGCATGGGAAAAACACCAGTGTCTGCTTCCTGACAGAAGACGTTCTTGAACCACTTGGCAGCACGATCACTCTTGAAAAACATGAGAGCCCAGAGAATTTTTTCCTTTTTGTCATAGAACTGTTCCAGGACTAGGTGTATATAGAGGGAGCAGAAGTTTAAGAATGCGCAGCCATTGTGACGTTCTCTATGAGCTCCTGAAGATGGTGCTGTAGGTATTCTAAGGCATCAGCTATGCCTTGAGGGGTGTCCGAGGGCAATGACATCTAGAGAGTGGAATTTTCGGAGGGCTGGGTATGACAGGGGAGGGTAACCTATTAGGTGGCTGTCCACTGGGATAGTCCAAGGCTCTGTTTTTAAAGATCCTAATCTGCTGTAAGGGCAACTGGGCACAAGACTCCAGGAGAATCCTCAGTTAATATTACAGATTGTAATTATGATACAACTCACCTCCAGGAGAATCCTCAGAGATTAGGATGAGGCTCCTGGAGAGATCTTTTACATTATATACTAGTTTTACATCCCTTAGTATCAGGGTCAGCAGGATTGGAGCTAAACTAGTATATTTAAGTATTACTAGTTAAACAGGCTAAGGTCGCTCTGGAGTGTCATCATGCCATTCAGGGGTGGAAATAGAGGTGTCCCCTTACAATATCCTTTCCAGTGTGCTAGGAGCTGAGTCCTTCTTCCTTTTTTGTGATGTCCCTTAATTTCTTCTACTTCATATTCTTCTTCCTCATTGATAATGTCAGGTGGTGGTGCTGGGTCCTTGTGTTGACTTGCAAACTCTGCCTTTTTGCAATGTGTTAACAGGTCTTTATTGAAAACATTGTGTATGGTCCATCCTTCTGGAAGCTCTACTCTATATGTTCCCTGTCCAATTTCCTCTTTGATTGTAAAAGGTCTATATCTTTTCTGGTCCAGCTTCTTTGAGGGTAGTTTGTTTAAATGTTCTTTGCCTCTAGCCATACTTGTTCTCCTACTTTGAGATCTTGCGCCTGTCATCTTCTCTTGTTATATTGCCTTTTCATTATGTCCTTTGTCTTTTTCATTGCTGTCCTTGTTTCTTTTCTTGTCATTTCCATCTTCTTTAGTGGTTCTTCCAAACTTGGTATTTTCATTTTTACTGTTAAATTTCCTTTCCAGAGGTGTTTTTCATAGTTCATATAAAATGAGGTATGTTCTGTTGCTATTATGAACATTGAGTGAGACTATGGTTATTATCAGCCATGGTCTGATAATGAATGGCTAGTGGAAGAGATGTTGGTAATGTGAGATAAGGACATTACAATACAGTAATGTATTGAATGTCCAAAGACTCTAAGAGACAATGGACTTATAGTATAGATAGGACTCTTCAGAGAAATCTCCTCCTTTTTATCTTTGAACTTGTGCTAAATAGGATAACATTAGACTAACCTATTATTAGACACTGACTTGACTTGTCACCTTCATGGCTTCTGTTACTGGACTGTCACTTAACTAGTCACCCTTAGTTACAAGTAGTGTTACCACACTGTAACGTAGTCACAATGCCTAGTTAGGATAAATACAGCCTAGAAAGAGAAAGAACAGCAAGTTCTCTCTTTCTGTATTTCCTTTGTAAAATTTTACTCTGAGTAAATGTAAGGGAATCCCTCACACATGACTCTGGAGCCTGTATTAGTCCTCCAGAGTGACCCTGCAGCTGATCAAATATTACTACATAATATTTAGTCTTACCCCTATTGCTCTAAGCACACTCCATTGCCTCCTAATATACTTTCATTGTTCAGACCCTGGTTACAAAAAGTAGGGACACAAGGACACTGTAATATATATAATATAGATTATTCCCTCTAGGAGCCTCATCTAATTCTCTGAGGAATCTCCTAGAGGTAGATTGTAACATATTTCATAGACTATAATTTAACTAAGGAATCTCCTGGAGTGTTCCACTCCAGTCGCCCTTACAGCAGAATTAGATCTCATTACCAGAGCCTTGGAAATTCTCAGTAAACAGCCACCCTCCAGTCGCCCCCCGCTGACGAACTCTGACCCTCTGATTGCTCTGCTTCAGAAAAGATGTTATTGTCTATAGATACCCCTCTAGGTGTAGCCAATGCCTTAGACTACCTGCATCATTATCTCCAGGAGCTGACTAAACACCAGAATGCCTCTGTGTCATGACTTGGTAAAACAGCTAAGTTATTATTTATATTTACTTTACTTTACTTTTTCTTTTGGACTTACTATACAGAAAGGAGTGTGGGAAAGTGTCACATCACAAGTGTCACAAATCACAGTCACATGATGGGATGTCACAGGGTCATATTACAAAGTGTCACATAACTAATCACATGATGAGTGTAAGAAGATAGTACACAGACTATATAGTAGTTGTATAAGTAGTGTAGAAAATCTAACGGAAACTCTATCGAGTTCTCCTTGTCAAATGCTGATAAAGGAGCAGTTGGCTTTATTCCAGCTCAGGAGTTGGCTACTCTGACACTCTGAATACACTATCAACACTACCCTCGTAGCCCTGACCGCCCAACTATAACAAATCACCCAACTCATGACCAGCCCCACTCCTGCTCTGACTATCGCTCTACCTCCAGTACCCGCACCTTCTCCTCCTGTCAGCCCTCCTCCCCCAGTCCTGGCTGCTTGGTCTAAACAGTGAGCAAGGCCAAAACTCCTCTCTTCCCCAGACTTTTCTAGTGAACGAAGTTCCAGTCGGGTCTTCTTCAACTCCTGTACCCTCTATTTGTACCTGGCCCTGGAGCAGTTTAGCTGCAATGAGGAAAAAATCTTCTGGACTCTTGCCTTTTTTAAGAATGGATGGGTTGCAAGATGGTCCGAAAATCTCTTTTGCTAGGAAGCAGACACTGGCATTTTTCCCATTCAATCCTAGGCTGACTTCAAACAACAGTTCTGGAGTCAGTTCTTTCCAGTTAACATGAAAGCAGATGCCATCAATACTTTGAAAGGGTCTTCATACTATCAAGAAAACTGGACAGTGGATGATTACTTGGACAGCTTTCTAACCTTAGTCTCAGATGCTGGCTACACAGACCCTTGGACCCTAGTGGTAAAATTCTACCAGGGACTCAAGTTGAATGTCCAAAGTTAAATTGCCACAATGCCCTTTGGGCGACTTGCAGACACTGATCTAGAGGCCTAGTACACAGCAGCCCAGAGGATCGACCAGGCATGGTTGGCGAATAAAGTCTTCCAGTTCATGCTCCATTCAATGACCTTGACCCCCACACGCTCTGCCCTTCCTTGATTGACTCCTTTCTTGGTACTCTGTCCCCCTTCAATAGCTCTGCCCTCCATTCTGCCAAGGTCCCCTCTACCTACACCATCAGGAGAAATACCCATAGACATAGATGTAGTCTGAAAGACATGCTCTTTATCTCCATAAGGGTGCTATCAGTGCAGAAAGGCCAATTATCTTGTGAAGGACTGCCCCCACCACTTGGATGTCCAATAGTTGACTGCAGAGCAGCAGGAGGAATTAATCAAAGACTTGATGGCTCTAAAGGATGCAGTAGAGGAAGAGAAAGCTTGCTTTGCCCCAGAGGAGGATTTTGTTTAGTGCGGCTGGTGAAAAGTACACCCTGGTCGCTATTAGTAAATAGTTTCACTGTATTGAATGTAGAAGAGGTCAATACAGATATTTGTAAATCTATAGATGCTGTAAGGGAACACCTCCATCTCTACCCCTAAACGGCATGACAACACTCTGGAGCTACCCTAGCCTGTTTACTAGTGATACTTAAACACACTAGTTTAGCTCCGATCACAGAGACCCTGAATGCAGAACCAGTATATAGTGTAGAACATCTCTCCAGGAGCCTCATCCTAATCTCTGAGGATTCTCCT
>Ga0153983_1000549_pt1 | contig 9758 bp, 7 predicted proteins | sample TSGA067MetaG_FD_104693 | JGI IMG/M metagenome (GOLD analysis project Ga0153983, IMG submission 104693) | Attine ant fungus gardens microbial communities from Georgia, USA - TSGA067 MetaG | ecosystem: Host-associated > Fungi > Mycelium > Unclassified | place: USA: Georgia, Alexander Wildlife... | reverse complement strand
GGCAGGGCAATAATGAATGAGCGCGGTTGAACCTTAACAATCAACAGGCAAGTGCCTGAAGTCTGAACGAAGTGAGTCAATATATTACTGATAATAACTAGCTAACTGCACACCTGAAGTCTGAACGAAGTGAGTCGAACTTGAGTAAAATGGCAAGTAACCTTCTATATTGTTAAAAATATTGTGATGACTAATATGAAATTTTCATAATAAGGACAAGGTTTTTATCTGGGCCTCTGGCCTGACTTAAACCCTCTACTAATTCTGCATTATGAAGTTTGTATTGAAATCAGTCTGCTATGCTCCCTTCCTACAATGGTCTGTGTGACAGTACTTAAGTTCTATAGAGAAAGTAACTCAGATGTCACTCAGTGTGGTAGACGACTTATATATTTACCTATAGAGAAAGTAACTATAATACAGTAATAAGAGCTGATACGTGATTTAGAGAACTAAAGCTCACCTCAGACGTCACCCAGTGTGGTAGATGACTGAGTGTGAGCCTACAATAACCTAGGTATTTATACTAAGGCTAGTGTTTCAGATTAATGATAAAAGAAGAAAAGAAATATGATGTCACGATGTGATCAGTTCTGTCCAATAACAGTGAGCAGTGTTGTGTATTAGGTCACTCTGTTCCCTTTCTATACTGGTAGTTTGCAGTGTTATAAGTTAGGTTGCTTTGCTCCCTTTCTATATTGCTGGTTTGTAATGTTGTTAGTCAGGTTGCCATGCTCCCTTCCTCCAACCAACAGTGAGGTCACAGTCAGCTTGCTTTGCTCACTGCCTGTCCCAATTTTATTACAATTTATTGTAATTTATTTGAATTTATTCTGAATTTATTGGAATCTAGTCTAGTATCTAGTTGATCAGGTTGCTATCTGCAGCTGTGCAGACTGTTGTTGGAAGAGAGCAAAGTGACCTGATAGACAACACTATCTGCAGCTGTGCAGACTGTTGTTGGAAGAGAGCATAGCAGACTGACTTCAATACAAACTTAATAACACAGAATTAGTAGAGGGTTCAAAAAGGGCCAGAGGCCCAGATGAAAACCTTGTCTAGTATATATGTGAGACTGATGTGGGAAGATGGCTGCTGACTCAGAACTGACCAAGCAACTTTGTCACATGACCTTGCTTTTCACTCAAAAATTCTACAAAATTCAAATAAATTCAGAAGAAATTCAAATAAATTGGAATAAAATTGGAACAGGCAGTGAGCAAAGTGAGCTGACTATGGCCTTACTGTTGTAGGAAGGGAGCAGAGCGACCTGACTTACAACAGTGCAAACTATCAGTGTAGGAAAGGAGCAGAGTGACCTGACATACAATATTGCTTATTATATTGCAGACCATTGTTAGAAGGGAGCAAAGTGACCTGATCAACAACACTATCTATAGCTGCATAGACCATTGTAGGAAGGGAGCATAGCAGACTGACTTGAACACAAACTTAATAACGCAGAATTAGTAGAGGGTTCAAAAAAGGCTAGAGGCCTAGATGAAAACCTTGTCTAATATGTATGCTGTGTCATGTGTGGGATAATGGCTAATTATGATTTGAGAGAATAAACTCAATGATAAGCTGGTATTGTTTGTACATATTATATTCCTCTCACACAATCATTTGGGTTGAATTATGAAAAGGGTTATGATGATTAAATATATTGTAAAAAATTGTTTAAACAAAAAGAGAAAAGAGAAAGTCATTCACAAATTTATTCCAAAATATCCTGAATTCACTCAAATTTTGTGAATTGATTGAGTTGACTGAAGGTAAAAAATAAAAAAAGAAAGCATGTGATCAAATTGCTTGGTCAGTTCTGAGTCAGCACTATTCCCCACTCTCCCTTGCTCTCCTCTTTGCTCTCTTATATCTTTCTACTCTCTTTATACCTTGACTGGAAGCTGGGCCCTAGGTGTAAAGGGGACAGTACTCTATAACTGTGGTATAAAGCTTGGAGTGTGTGACTAAGCTCAGGTCTCCTCTTCCAAAAAAACTGTTTCCTTGAGCAATGCTACAGTAGTATATCTATAAACTCTTCTATTATTAACTTGGTGCTAGGGGTCCATTGTGATCTGTATATGCACAGGATTGACAACTGCTCATTGAGAGAGAGATCTAGAGTAGGGGTCTCCTTCTTAGAGGCAATAGTATACCTTTTTTCTTAGAGTAGCTATAAGTGAGCAATGAAATATGGATGCTGTTGAAGAAGAACACCAAGCTAGGAGAGCTAAGGAATGAGCACAAAAAGATCAGCAACCTGCTGCTCCTGTCTTGAATAGAGAAAAAGGAAGAAGAAGAACTAAATACTACTTAACTTCTACACATATTCCACAAAACCTTGAGGATGCTATACTTGATTTGTGCAGATGCTAACTTATTGAGCAACTACTAAGGACAACTCAGGAGCATAGAGGAGTAGAAGCAGAAAGACAAGTGGAGGAGGTTCAAATCAATCAGATAATAGAGGAATGGAGAAATTCCTGAGGATGGGGTACATTATGCATTAGATAATAGAGATATGGTATTACAGGCTAGGGGAGGATGACTTAAACAGATCAACTAGAATAGTTCTTTATATTCTGCTCTTTATTATGTTTTGTTGTTTCCAAAGGGAGAAAATGGATGGCATTTAAGAATTCCAATCTGTAGTAATAGGAATCAAAAGGTTTGATCACAAAACAAAGGTGAAAGCGAGGTCAGAGAGGCAAAATCTCCAAACTGCTTCACAATTGTGTACTAAACAAGTAGGCACTGGGAAAATAAATTAAATAATAGAGAGCTTACTAAAGATAAAGGTCCAAAGAATAACCAAAACATATTAAATAGAAATCTAAGAAAGAAGAACTATTTTTAGTATTCACTCAAGTGAACCCTCACTGTAATAGGATCCCTAAGGCACATGTTCATCTCATGCCATGATACTACTGCCCTTACCTAGTCTAGTAGCCTGGCTTACTGTCAGTATAGCAGTACTACCTAGAACTCCTGTGCCATTGTGTAAGCTCTACTTCAGCTGACTATACAACTAGAAGCCTACTCTAAAAACACATAGCGAGTGGTTAGCTCCTAGCATAAGCAAATGCCTAAGTCTATTAAGGCTTGAGTATCCCTTTGAGGGAAGTTTTATAGAGTTTTCATAAAGCAAACACAAAAGAAAACCTTAAATCACTCAAATAGCCTTTTAGCTCTAGAGCAACAGAGGGAGAGATAATGGAGGGAAAAAGTATTTTTTCTCTTCTGTGCCCTAGAGTATTTTATTAAGATTACAAAGCAATGATACAACAAAAGAAAAGAAACAAAGAAATCTTCCAAATTCCCAAAGATAGTAAAAGTGAAATGATGAGATAGTACCTCTCCTGATCACTTGGCTACCACTCCCCACTCCTCTAATCCTACTCCTGGAGTTCTTCTCTAAACAATAGATAGCTCTTGAGTCTTTTTCTGGGCTATAGAGAGAGACAGCAATCTCAAGTTATCTTGCTCTCAAGCATATTGTTTTCATCAAACACCTCTTCTTCTATCTCTCTACCTGACCTCTTTGCCTGACCTCTCTAGTCCTTCTACTACTTCTCTATACCTCATCACATCTTTGAGCCTTAGTCTCCTTCTGTTAGGTTTGTAGTACAATCCTCAAGAGAACTTGTCTTGCTAGTTCTTGCTATAATTAGCTATCAGCAATGATGGCCCTGCTCTGATGGTAACCTAAATGTTATAAATAAGTCACTGCTACCAAGATATGACATCATTCTTATAGAAAACATCTTCTAAGGTCCTTTCTACTCTTGAGAGTACTCTAGAGAGGAGTTCTGTTATAGATCTGTTATAAAATTCTCTGGACAATTCTTATGAGGTCTCTGTAGTGGTGGTCACAGCCACTACTCTGCTACTCAAGTAGTATGCTTGAGTCCATGACTGGACATCTAATAATATCTCTGGGGGGCCAAACTCATCTCGCAAGCTAGTTATTCTTGTTGTTATAGTGAAAAATATCACTTTTATTACCTAAATGGCTGTCCAGCATGACAGTGGAGCTCAACTTAGAGAACAAGGGGAAAATACAAGGCAAAGAGATAGAGAAGAATGGGCTTGCTCACAGGTGATATCTGATACATACTACTATGCCTATTGTCTTTATGTAAGAGATGGTCTTCAATTACCTCTCTTCTATAGTGGAAAGCTATTCTAGCAGTTTGTTGTTGATGCATAGGCAAATTGTGAGCAGGGAAAACTCAACTGGGCTAGAACACATCAACATACTCTTAGATCTAAGCTCTACTAGGGACTTCAGGATGCTGTTGTGCATAATAGACATAATGGAAAAGATATTGGGCCTTTGGGATGCAAACTCATTCTTCTCTCTTCTCATGTGGGGAGTGTTATGACTTGGCAAAATGGCTAAGTCATTTTCTATTTTTATTTTCTATTTCCTTTTTCTTTTATTTAGTTGAATCACTACTATAAAGGTGAAACATAGGAAAGGAGTTATGTCACAGTCATAAAATGTGTGACATCAGTCACAGAAATGGTCATGTCACAGTCACAACACATGACAGGATAGTCACATGACAAGTAACATAAGGACTGTAGGAGGAGCAGTGCATAACCATAATAGTAGTTGTATATATAGTATAGAAAATCAAATGGGAACTTTATCAAGTTCTCTTTGTCAACTCAGACTTGGAGGGTGATTAAGTCATCTTAGGCTAAGTTGCTACACAGGACTCTTCAGAGGAATCTTGGATTATCTTTCTCTCTATCTTTGAACTAGACCAAATGAGATAATATTGGACTAACCCATTATCAGACAATGACTCAGCTATAACTCCACTTGCCACCCTCATCACTGATCTGTCACTTAACTAGTCACTTAGAGTTACAAGTAGTGTTACCACATTGTAACAACTGTTACATATCTAGTTAGGATAAATACAGATCAGAAAGAGAAGGAAATGACAAGTTCTCTCTTTTTGTATTCCTCTCTGTAATCTTTACATTGAGGGATTGGTACTCTTGCTTGTCTTAGGACAACTGCAAGGGTGCTACTCAAAGTCTCGTTGTCACAATTTTTATTCAGCTATATCTCTATCAATTCTTTGACAATTCTCAAGGTCTTAATGGCTACAGAAAGCCCTCAAAAAGACCTTTTGATTGATGCTAGTCACATCTCAAGGCAATCAGTATTGGTTGAGATATTAAGCAGATCAACAGGTAACCACTATGTTACTGTTTATTAAATTGCTAATATCTCAGAAACTGCCACAATCAATGCTTTGGTTCTAGGCTCAGCAGAAGCCTTCTCTATAATGCTCAGAATGAGCCTAAAACAACCTCAAGGCAATTAATATTAATGGAGATATGAAGTCCTTAATGTTTGCACATAAACATTAATTAATTACCCATAGATAGCCATCTGTCTTTAATTAGAACAAAGGACAGCCTCCATATGGTTAAGTTATTGCTATTTTGAGTACAAAGGCACTACTATATGTAAAACAATAGGTAGTAGCATGTGATAGCCTATCCTAGTGCACAGACTATTACTTTCTTGTACATAAGGACTTTCTGTCTAAGGATTAGACCTCAGACTTAACAACATCTCTTGCTACTTGTCTAACTTTGCTTTTTTGAGCCTTTTAAATATCCAAATCACCAATTACAGATCAGTAAGTGGCCATTTGTGATACTTGTTAATATCTCTTCTCTGATATAACTTCACTGAAAACCTTAACTGGACCCTCTAATAAGGAGCATAAAGATATCAAGTGTTAGATATAGGCTTCAAGTTGAACATATTCAACTGTGAGGTCTAGAGTCTTAACAGACCCTGCCAAGAAGTATAGAAATGGAGAGAGGAAAAAGGGAAATGATGAAGGTGCAGTGTATAGAATATGGAAGAAGAAATGCAATAAGAGAAAGAGTAATAGAGCAGGAAATAAGAAAGATTCTGTGCCCAAAGTACAGGACAGGGCACAAAAAACCATAGTAGAGTTGGGAAGGAGTAGCACTGTTACAATAGTGACACCATGATGCACACTGCATGTGCATTATGTGTGCATATAGATTAGTTGGCTTATTATCAACCACTCTAGAACCCTCCAAATTATTTAAGTAATTCTATTTACTGTGATTACCTTAGTTTCATTCTCCCTTGAGTAGACTCCACTCTATTAATACTCTTATCCTTTCTCCTCTTAATTTAAATTCTATTGAAATCCAGAAGGGGCAAGTGTAGAGGTGGGCACAACTTGTCATTGAGGCCAAGCCCTCTAGAGCAACTTTTCTCCTGGAGTTGTTCCTAATAGTAGAACAAAACTAAACTAACTTATATACTACCATTAACCCTATTTCTGTCCTCTAAGAATACCTAGTCATGTCCCAAACTCCAAACCCAGACCCTTGACTAGAATGTTGCCTGAGAAGGGATGGTGTCTAGCCTATTATCCCCAGAGAATCCATAGTAATTCCTATAGAGCATTCCCTTACTACCCTCCAAGCCTGAAATCAATGACTACTCTTGCAGGAGCCAGCTGACAAAGTAGTCAAAGAATCAGTCCCAGAGGGGGTGAAATGTACTCTAGTATTAACGTTAAGTCATAAAGACTCAGAGTTTATCCTAGGTGAATGTTCAAGAAAAACTTGATAGAGTTTTCTATTGTATTCTGTACACTACTTATACTACTTTTACATGGTCTGTGCACTAAAGTCTTGCAATCACATGTTCTTCTAGAATATTCTATAATTACCCAACTTAATCATATAATATGGTTTACTTAAGTTTCTTACACTATTTAGTTTTATTCTATTGTATATCTTGAGATTGTGGATGAACTATTCAAAAGTGTGGGGAGTTATTTCCTTTTTGGGGCTCTCATAACATGGCCCCCTCTCAAAATTCCTTGTCCTGAGGAATTTTTCTATCGACTCTAGTTTTCCTCCTATCTTTTTTTCCTTTCCTTCTTATACCTTTTTTGTTCCTATTCATAGAGTAATTTGGCTGTAAATTCCCTAGGTAGTTCCTGACAAAATTCCTTCTTTTCTTTTTCCTGTTCTTGTCACCTGAGTTCTTTAGTCTCTTCCCCATACTCCCTCTCAAACTCATCTACCAATTCTTTTGTGTTCTTCAAGTTTGCTCTATTTTCCCAGGTGTCCTCTTCTGCCATGTACCCTTTCCATCTAACTAGGAACTTCTTCCTTCCTTTTACTACCCTTTTATTTAGTATCTTTTCCACCTTAAACTTTTCTTCCCCTTTGATGATGACTGGTTTTGGCAGTGTCTTCTTCTGTCCTTCCATTTGTGGTTTATACAAATGTACTTGACTGACATTGACTACAGGGTGAATTTTAATAGATTTAGGTAATTCTAATTTTATTGTGTTGCTTGAGACAACTCCTCTAACTTTGTATGGTCCTACAAAACATTTAGCCAGCTTTTCTGATCTTCTTTCTTTTATTTACCATTTCAAGTCCTTTGTACTTAGCAGTACTAAGTCCTCTATTTTGTACTCTTCTCCTTTTCCTCACTTTCTATCTGTAAACTTTTTCATTTCCTCCTGTGTTTTTTCTAGTGCTGCTTTTGCTTCCTCCTGAATTTTCCTCATTTTTTCTACAAACTTTCCCACCACTTCATACTTTCCTCTTCTCCTTTCCTCAAATCCCATCCTTGGGTCTTGACCATAGTTTGTTTTGAACAGTGATACTTTTGTTGCTGAGTGAATTTTGTTGTTGTATGCAAATTCTGTTGTTCCTAACCAATCTGGCTACTGTTCTTACCTGTGATTAATAAAGACCCTTAGATACTGCTGTAACTCCTGATTCACTCTCTCTGTTTATCTATCTATTTGGGGTAGTAGGCTGTTGAGAGTTTTGTTTGGATCCCCAATAAGTCATTTAACTCCTTTATTATTCCCACTGCAAACTGTACTCCCCTATCTGATATGATGCTTTCTGGAAGTCCATGTAACTTCCATACATAGTCCCAAAACAATCTTGCCTGATGTCTTTTCTGTAGTTGCTATAAAATAAACCATTTTACTCAATCAGTTGCATACTACTAAGATGGCATTGTATCATTAGGCTAATGGCAGTTTGGTGATAAAGTCTGCCAAAATATAGCTTCATAGTTTTTCTGGAATTGTGTTGGGCATTAGCTTCCCTACAAGTACTTTGCTTCTGTTCTTGTATCATTGACAAGCATCACATTTATCTACATATCTCCCTACTTCCTTTGTTACTCCTAGCTACCAATAGTTTCTTGTGACCATTTCCATTGTCTTCTATCTTTTCCCATGTCCTCCTACTGGGATGTTATGGGTGCAGTCAAACTACCTCTCCTCTTAGTTCCCCTTCCAGCATATATATTTGTTCTTCTTTCATAACTATCCCATCCTTTATTTCCCATTTCTCATCTTTTAATAACTTTATTCTTGCTTTCTTTAAATCTTCCACCATTTTTATCTCCTTTCTACGCTCTTTTGATCCTCTCCCTTAAGTCTTCTTCTTCTACTAGTATTTCTGCTCTTTTGACCCATCCTGGCTTTATCAACATCTAGTCTTCATTCTCTTTCTCTACTCCTTTCTGTTAGTCTGGTCTCCTGCTTAGCCCATTGGCTTTACCTATGCTTTTTTCTGAAACATGTTTTAGTGTGAAGTTGAATTGGGATAAATATAACGTCTATTGTCAGAGAGCTAAACTCTTTGCCAGAATTAAGCCAACTGCTCTTTGTTTAGCATTTGACAAAGAGAACTCAATAGAGTTCCCATTAGATTCTGTACACTATTTATATATGAAGAGTAACCCTAACCCTTCCTTTTATCCCACACTTCCCTATGAGTCACTTTCCTCTTGTGCATCCATCGATGAGAAAATAAAAGAAAAGAAAAAGAAAAGAAAAATAATAATCAGAAACTAAAAGAAAATAAAATAAAAAGAAATATTAAATAATGACTTAGCCATTTTGCCAAGTCATGACACTATTTATACAACTACTACATAGTCTGTGTACTACTTTCCTGTAGTCATCATGTGACTATCTATGTGATGTCACTTGGTGTGACTTGTGACTTGTGACCTGTGGTCATGTGATACTTTCTCACACTCTCCCTTGTATAGTAAGTCCAAAAAAGAAAAGAAAAGAAATATAAATAATAACTTAGCCATTTGCCAAGTCATGACAAAAAAGAACTTCTCAGTCAGTTAGGGACTGAGAGAGGAGACTTTATACCAAGTCCAAGTATACAGTTTAGTCCTGACCTTTGAATTAGATATTGCTTTATACTTTTCTTCTGTTACAAACTTCATTTAGCCATATCTCCATCAATTCTTTTATAATTCCCACGGTCTTAACGGCTACGGAAAGCCCTTAAAAAGACCTTTTGATTGATGCCAGTCATGTCTCAAGGCAATCAGTATTGGTTGAGATATTAAGCAGATCAACTGGTAACCACTATGTTACCGTTTATTAAATCGCTAATATCTCAGAAACCGCCAAAATTGATGCTTTGGTTCTAGGCTCAGTAGAAGCCTTTTTTATAACGCTCAGAATGAGCCTAGAACAACCTCAAGGCAATTAATATTAGTGGAGATATGAAGGCCTCAATGTTTGTACATGGACTTTATTAATTACTCATAAATAGTCATCTGTCCTTTTCTTAGAACAAAGGACAGCCTCCATATGGTTAGGTTATCATTATTATAGCACAAAGACACTACCATATGTAGAACAATAGGTAGTAATCAGGTGATGATCTGTACT
>Ga0153983_1000547_pt1 | contig 9766 bp, 6 predicted proteins | sample TSGA067MetaG_FD_104693 | JGI IMG/M metagenome (GOLD analysis project Ga0153983, IMG submission 104693) | Attine ant fungus gardens microbial communities from Georgia, USA - TSGA067 MetaG | ecosystem: Host-associated > Fungi > Mycelium > Unclassified | place: USA: Georgia, Alexander Wildlife... | reverse complement strand
TGAAGAAGCGCTGAATATCTTTCATTCTGGATATCAAAAAAATATACGTAAAAAACAGTAACAGCCGCACTACCGCTTCCGCAATAACTACGATCGTATTGGATGCACCGATCTTATTCAGCAGGCTGGCAATAAAATAAGGCAGAAGCATAAAGATACCCACAGACAGAAGGATCGAACAGCATACCGTAACGGCTATTAATATCTTATTCTCTTTCTCCTGTTTTGCCTCATAGTTCTTTAATTCTGCTTCGGTCATCTTCTCCTTTTGGCTTTCTGCTTCATCCTCTTCAAAAAATGTAGCAGAATACATAAGACATTTGGTTCCTACCACCAATGAATCCACAAAATTAAACATTCCGCGGATAATAGGAAACGACATCAGCTTCTTATTTTTAATGAAGCTTTTATACTCCTCTGTCTTAAGTTCAACTTCCTGATTCGGTTTACGGACAGCTATGGCATATTGATCTTTGTGGCGCATCATGATCCCTTCCATAATTGCCTGCCCGCCGATATTGGATGATTTCATATCAAATCCCTTTCTTTTGCGTAAAGAAAAGGCTGAGATTCGGCAACCTCAACCTGTTTTCCTGTTTTCCTATTGTTCCTGAATACCATATCTCTTATTGAATCTATCGATACGTCCCCTTGCCTGTGCCGCCTTTTGTTGTCCCGTATAGAAGGGATGGCATTTTGAACATATTTCTACATGAAGTTCAGGTTTTGTGGAACCCGTTGTAAACGTGTTTCCACAGTTACAGGTTACCGTTGCTTCATGATATTCCGGATGGATTCCTTCTCTCATTTCTTTCACCTCTCTAATCTATTTCACTTTATGACTTGTCTTTTATAAGTAAACAGCTTACAAATTATAGCATATGCTATCAGCAAATGCAAGTTTTTTAAACGAGTTTATGTTTTTTAATCATATATACAAATTCTTTATTATTCTTCGTCCGCATAAACATATTTAATATATTTTCCACCGCCTCATCCGTTTTCATACCATTTAGCGCCTTTCGCATAGTATACACGGCGTCCATCTCCTCCTGAGACAAAAGAAGGTCTTCCCGTCTGGTACCGGATTTCGGAATATCAATTGCCGGAAAGATGCGCCGTTCAGACAGCTTGCGATCCAATACTAACTCCATATTGCCCGTTCCTTTAAACTCTTCATAGATTACATCATCCATCTTACTTCCCGTATCTACCAAAGCCGTTGCCAGAATCGTCAGACTTCCTCCCTCTCTCATATTCCTGGCCGCACCAAAAATACGTTTCGGCATATGAAGTGCCGCAGGATCTAATCCACCGGATAATGTACGTCCGCTCGGAGGTACGGTCAGATTGTACGCTCTTGCCAGTCTTGTGATACTATCCAATAATATTGTAACATTTTTCTTATGCTCCACCAGACGCTTCGCACGTTCAAGAACCATCTCCGATACCCGTTTGTGATGCTCCGGAAGTTCATCAAAGGTAGAGTAGATAACTTCCACGTTATTTCCCCGAATTGCTTCCTTGATATCCGTCACCTCTTCCGGACGTTCATCAATCAGCAGTATGATCAAATGCATCTGGGGATCATTTGCCAGAACAGATTTTGCGATATCTTTTAGTAACGTAGTCTTTCCTGCTTTAGGCGGAGATACGATCATCCCTCTTTGCCCCTTCCCGATCGGGCTTAATAAATCCACGATACGCATAGGGACTCCGCCGCCGTTTCTTTCCAGCCGTAATCTTTCATTTGGGAAAATCGGTGTCATATCTTCAAAATTATAACGCTTTACACTTTCATTGGCGGAAATGCCATTCACCGCTGTTACGTACAACAGCGCACTGAATTTCTCATTCTGACTCTTCACCCGGGTATTTCCCTTTATAATGTCTCCGGTTTTCAGGTTGAATCTGCGGATTTGTGACGGAGATACATATACATCGTTTTCTCCGGGCAAATAATTCTCACAGCGAATGAAACCATAGCCGTCCGGTAAAACTTCGAGAATACCATTGGCTATTTGCCCGCTGTCTAACTGCGATTGCTCCACATTCACTTTTTCTTCCTTACGATTCTCAGGCTTGCTCCCCGAAACTGCTGTTTTGGGCTTGGGAATTCCTTTTGAATCCCTGACCGGCTGAGTGCTCTTTGTCTCCTGAGTCACCTTATCTTCTGCTGGTGACGTTGGCGCCTTTGCCTCTTTTTCTTTTTTCTCTCTTTCATCTTCCTGTAACATTCGTTCAATCAGATCCCCTTTTTTTAAAGTGGAAATACCTTTTAATTTCCTCGCCTTAGCAACTTCCTTAAGTGATGCCAATGACAAAGATTCGTACTTTTCTCTCATACTTTATTTAATCCTCTCTTTAATAAAAATAAATATCACCGTTGAATATTTTGTCTGAACTGACAATGAGTACAAAGATTCTTATTATTTATACAAGATGTTTTCTCTGTGTATCTTATCATACATTAAAGAAAAAGAAAAGGGAAAATAGTAGTTTTCCCAGTGATTTTACATTTTAACAGTGCTTCTTTACTGCAGTTATGGTATAATTCTTAATGGAAAAACAAATCCCCGATAGGTTGAAGAATAAGCATATGAAGAACATAGAATTCATAGGATCAAAAATCAGGATCCCAAAAGTATTACAAAAGATTTTGCCAAGGCACAATATAATAGAAATTATTGACAAGGCTTTTCTGGATGAAATGATATATTTGGTTGCACCATACGGTTGCGGTAAAACAATGGCAGTAATCTCCTGGTTAAGAGAGCATAATTATGATGCTGCATGGGTAACTCTTAGCAAGGAAGAGAATTGGACGGAATCTTTTTGGGTTTATTTAGCAGCTGCGATTTTCCGGGTCGCCGGCGAACCGGAAAAAGCAAATACTATATTATATGATACACATTTCATTGCGAAACCCCGGGCATTCGTGACGGAGACGCTCATACAGATATCCCCGGCAATCAAAGATAAGATATTAATAATCGATAATTTTAGTTTTATTCAAAACAGCGTACTCTTGCATGAAATAAAAGACTTTATCTCCAATATGCTTGGTCACTGGCGAATTATCCTTATCGGGCGTAATGAGTTACCACCAATATTTAATGATTTCATGCTAAAAAAACATTTACGTTTGATAATTTTAAACGAACTCCGCTTTGGTTTAGCGGAAATGAACAAGTATTTTTCAATGAACGGCCTTACTGTTGAAAAAAAAGAACTGCTTCAAATACGCGAAGATACGGATGGGTGGCCTGCTGCGCTCAATGCAATACTGGCAAGTCCACATAAAGGGGCAGTCAGATATAACGATGCTGCGAGAGCTTATGTCATGAACTATTTTGAAGTTGAAATATGGGAACAACTGAGTGGGAAAATAAAATTATTTCTGCTAAAAACATCCGTCTTAGATAAGTTGACGCCCTCTATATGTCATTATGTTACTGATATAGAGGAAACCCACTTGCTTCTAAGAAATTTATATATTAGCGGAATTTTCATATCAAAGTTGGAGGAAGTGGATTCGTATTGTTATCATCGTGTCTTTCAGGATTTTCTCTTGAGTAAGATTTCTGCTTTCGCCATAGATGTAAACAGCTTATATGTAAAAGCAGGCTGGTGGCTGTACGATAACGGAGATAGCATCTTGGCGCTGCGCTGTTTTTATAAAGCCCGAAATATATATGGTATTAACATGGCCTTCAAAAAAATAAGACCTACCGATATGGGAATGGAAAAATATATACAAGCAATAGACTGTCTCGAAACATTAGATATAATGGAGTTGAAGAATTATCCGGAGGTAGCCGTAAGGATTGCACTGCATCACTTTATAAAAGGAAACATTTTTGATGTGAAGCGGATTTACAATATTGTTCTTGAGTGGCTTGAACCCGGTGTCCTTTCCATTTCCCCGGAGGAATATATCGATTTTGTCTGGGAGGTCGGCTGGTTGAAATATGTTAATCCGGACGAGGATATATTCTTTGATAAGAAATTTGAAAAATGGGCTAATGTTGCGGATTATGCGCCCCATTTACTTGAAAGCGACCGCTCCCGTGCCTCTGCTTTCCGATTCCCTTCGGTTTTGCGTGGTGTAAGGGATTTTAGTATTGATGTCAAACGTACAGAAAATTATTATAATGAAGTCATAGTAAACAAGCAAAGTACCATTAGAGATGAGAATGCTTTGTTTATCATGGACTTGATTATTGCGGAATTAGCTTATGAAAGAGAGGATTTTAATAAAGCGGAAAAAATTGTTAAGGAGAATATATTTAAAATTGAAAAGGCAAAACAAACAGAACTTTATTTTGTTTGTTTAACCTTGCTTGTGAAAATATCAAGAGCGCTGCATAATTCAAAGGAGACGGATGCCTTAACTGCCCGCCTAAGAAAAATGATAGAGACTAATGGTCATTTGTTTTTACTTCCAAATTTCCATGCGTTTGAATTGCGAAACCGTCTGGCAAACGGAATACCGGGGGTAACCGAAGTATTTGAAAAAGAAAATGCGCCTTACAAAGATAAACCCTTCTATTTTTTGATTTATCGCCATATTACATATGTTCGGGCGATGCTTTCAGAAGCCAAATATCACGAAGCCAATTTAATTCTGGGCAATCTTGATTTACTTTGCCGTCAATATAAACGGAATCTGGATCTGATTGAGGTGAATATTCTGCGTTCAATCACAGAATATGGCTTAAAACATGAAGCAGATGCTTATCATTATCTTAAAACAGCTTTGGACGCCGGACGTAAATGCGGCTTTATCCGTATATTCTCAGATTACGCTGCAGATCTATGGTCAATATTAGGTATTATTCGAAAATCTGATGTAGATACTTATATAAAAAAGATTATTATTAGTTGTAAAAAAGCATTGGTACATACCGGAATCGATATCCGCCCGAAAAAAAATATGTATGACTCGTTTACTCCAAAAGAGATTGACATACTAAAATTGCTTCAAGCCGGCATGTCCTATAAGGAAATTGCACTTGATAATAATATAAAAGTTGGTACAGTCAGAGGGCACATCCACTCAATTTATTCAAAATTGAACGTGAATAACAGAATATCCGCTATTGTTATAGCACAGAAAAACGGAATTATTGAAAGTTAACCTTACTATATCCAATTATTGGTAATCTTTGAATACTTTTAGGTAAAGGTATATAATATTTTTGTTAGTGAGTACTGATCTTCCGGGATAGACAAGGAAGTCTCCACGCTTAATCTGCAAGGATACTTTATCGTTCTTTTATATCATTTGTTAGAGGAAAAAAAAGGAGATTTTTATTATAATTTAGTAAGCACCGAAAACAGAAATCAGAATAGCAAAGGATAGCACAAGGGTTAATTTATGGATGATGAAATTGGAAAGTTAGAACAGATAATGGCGCTTAAAAATGGGAAAGGCATACAGTATCTTATAGATACGGCATCTAAAATTTTGGGGAACCCCATTTCAATGCATGATATGGATTACAAATTCATAGCCTGTACTGAAAATGTTGTCATTGATGATCCATTATGGAATGAACTTATTACATCTGGTGTCTATAGTAGTGAATCACTGAAGTTTTTTAAGAATGAGGATCTCATTGATGCCGTTGCAAATACTCAAACAATTACTATATTAACCAGCAATAAACTAAAATATGACAGACTTTTCGGAAAGATTTTCAACGAAGATAATATCGCAGTAGCCAATGTGAGCATGCTAGTATGTAATATGCCACTTGAGGATGATTATCCAGTGGTTTGGGAAGCCTTTTGCAAGATACTTTCCAGGGAAATCGGGAAAAGCGAATTTTATCAGAGGTATGGTCAAATATATCAAAATACCATAATCAGGAAATTGATCGATGGAAGCATTGAAGACAAGGGGCTTTATTCGGGACATGTAGCTAACATTTATCATGGTTTAAAAGAGTATTGCTACTTGATCGTTCTAGACATTATGCAACCTGATCCTGATTATACCGTACGTAAGTATTTTTTAGATCTATTAAAGCTGAGAAAATGTGCGTTCAAGTATACCACATATTCGAAATATATAATAATTATCATGAGTTCGGATAATGCAACGCTAGATTTGAAAGATAGTTTTAATAGCTTGAGAAATCTTTTTGAACAGAACGACGTATATATGGGGATAAGCAGCCGTTTTGAGAATTTGTTCAAATTGCAGAAATACTATGCAGAGGCTGTTAATGCGTTAACATATGGGCTGGAAAGCAATAGAAATATGCGAATTTTTCTGTACGATGAAATCAAACCCAGCTTTTAACACTGCCACAGGGGAAACGACTGGTTGAAATCAGCTGTTTCTCCCTGTGGCAGTGTTAAAATGTAAACCAATCTACCTGTTATTATTTCAATGCATCTAACGCTTCCTGTGCATTTTCTTTTGTATAAACCACATATCTACAATTAATTCATTGGACATTCTGATAATTTGAGGATACTCCCAGAATATTCAAAAGTGTCCCTTGATCCACCCGAAGCCAGATGTCTTTCAGCAAGCTATGATTCACATAATATTTCAAACCATTCTAGATTCTTATGATTTCTTTTTTCATCGCATTTCCCCAATAACCAATGGTAAATTAATCATCACCCTGGTTCCTATTCCGTCATCTTTTACTACAATCCATAGACTTTCTTTTGAAAAATCTACTGAGATTTTCACGGTTCCATTCCCTGATTTACGCTCTAATCCATGCGAAACAGCATTTTCAATAATCGGCTGCAGCGTTAGTTTTGGGATTTTTGCCTGCAGATCTTTCCGAAAACTAAGGCCAAGCTCCTCGAAAACATCCTGTACAGTGGTGCACATATGAAAATTTTCTTCAAACTCAATTATCAACTGTTCTCCCAATACTTCGGAATTCATTTTTTTAAGCCCAAAAGCCAAGAATCCTATTAACTTTTCGCAAAGATCCGGCAATAATTTTCCATCCATATCTTTATATTTCAAGACAACTCTGCAAATTTGATGCAGGAGCTTTTCGATTTCCCGGTGACCGCTGATATTGACAAAACATATGTCCGGAACAATTTCTTTTGCTTTTTCAATTAACTGCAAACCTTTACTTCATCATCTGAAATCAATACTTTGTGCATTTCAATTTCCTTTTCTAATTACTTGACACGTAATATCTCAATCCAGTGATTATCTGGATCGCTAATAAAATAAAGACCCATTTGCTCATTTTCAAAACAGACCCACCCATTTTCCTTGTGGTATTTATGAATTTCTTCATAGTTTCCTTCTACCCGCATGCAAAGATGAATCTCATTGTCTCCCAATTCATAAGGTCTGTCCCAATCTCGCAGCCAGGTCAGTTCCAGCGTGAAATTTGTTTGTCGGTCTGTCAGGTAAACCAGTATGAAAGAACCATCATCTCCCTCCTTTCTGCGAAGCTCTGTCAATCCAAGGGCTTTTTCATAAAACTCCAGGCTTTTTTCCAAATCAAGTACATTAAAATTGTAATGATCAAATCTGCTTTTGATTTCCACTTATTCATCCCATCCTTTCATTAATTAAAATCGGCTCCTGCTTGCAATTGCAACTCCCAGCATATAAAGACCGGTTCTTATAACATAAGTCTTCACAATTTCTTCAACACTTAGTCACAAATTCATCACAATTATCCCCTATACTATATTTTAGTAACAACAAACTAATTTCTTTTTTTCATACGCCGGTACTTATGTACCGGCTCTCCTTTTAAGTATCCGGTAACTTTCTGATATTACTGTATCAGCCAAACAAATCCCTAATCTCCTTCTCACTTAATTGGTACAAGAAGTTCTCCCCGGGCTTAATGAGGTTCTCAAGTAAGTCCTTTTTTCTTTCCTTAAGCTTCGCTATCATTTCCTCAATGGTGCCTTCCGTCAACAGGTTGTAGACCTGAACTACGTTTTTCTGCCCAATCCTATGGGCTCTGTCACTTGCCTGCGTTTCCGTTGCCGGATTCCACCAGGGATCAAAATGTATCACGACGTCTGCTTTTGTCAGGTTCAGTCCGGTTCCGCCGGCTTTTAAAGAGATTAAAAATACCGCCTCCCGGTCATGGTTAAAATTATCAATTTCAATCATTCGCTCCTCCGGCTTCATGGTTCCATCAAGATAATAATAATTTAGATGATTTCTTTCCAGATTGTCCCTGATGATTTTAAGCATCTTTGTAAATTGCGAGAATAACAGGATGCTGTGTCCGGAGCCAATGAATTGATGAATGATTTCCATTGCGAAATCAAGCTTCCCGCTCCCGGCGTCATAATCTTCAAGGAAGGTGCCAGGATGAGCGCATATCTGCCTAAGCCTTATTAATGCCGAAAATATTGCCATCTGGTTTTTAGCAATTCCCGATTCGTCAATTTTAGGTATCAGTTCATTTTTAAACTCTTTATAGAAAGCAGCATACAGCTTTTTCTGCTCTTCCTTCATTTCAACAAAATAGTTGGTTTCGATTTTATCCGGCAGTTCTGTCAGCACCTCATGCTTCATGCGCCGGATAATAAATGGCTTGATAATACCGGATAGTTCCTCCGTTTTTTCTTTATTCTTTTCTCTTATAATAGGATCTTCATAGGTTTTTACAAAGCGGGCATAGTCAAATAACAGGCCGGGCATGATAAAATCAAATATCGACCAAAGCTCTGACAGCCTGTTTTCAATAGGGGTTCCCGTCAGGGCAAAGGCACATTTTGCCGTGAGGCTTTTCACACTATGGGCGTTTAAGGTTGCCGGGTTTTTAATGTTCTGCGCCTCATCCAGAAAAATATATCGAAATTTCATGGTCTGATAGCTCTCAATATCATTTTTTAAGGAGCCATAAGAAGTAATAACCAAATCATATTCCCGGCACAAAGCAATCAGCGGATTCCTTTTATCCTTTGGTCCGGTAATCACCAGAACGTCCAGCTCCGGCGTGAACTTTTCGGCTTCCAGTTTCCAGTTATATACAACGGATGTGGGCGCCACAACAATACATGGCAGCCGTCCTGCATTCTGCTTTCGTTTCTCACAAGCTATAAATGCCAATACCTGAAGCGTTTTTCCCAGACCCATATCGTCGGCTAAAATCCCACCAAAGGAATACTCCGCCATCGTCAGAAGCCATTTTACACCGGTTTCCTGATAATTTCTCAAAACCCCGGTTAAATGTTCAGGAATCGTTATCTCCATCGTATCCGGATGGGAAATCTTTTTCATTAGGGATCCTAATTCGGAATCTACTGTCACATTGTCAACATTCTTTTCTTTCAGATAACGCTCGATATACATGCCGCGGTTTAATGGCATTTCGAAAATACCACCATTAATTTTGTCTTTATCAATATCCAGGCTATTGATTAAGTCAACCAGTCTGCTGCTTTCGACACTGGCAAGATTTACGATGGAGCCGTTTTTCAGCCGGTAGTATTTCTTGCCCTTTTTGATTGCCTCAAGCAGCTCGGCCAATTCTTCATCCGTTACATTCTCAAGATTAATATTCATATGGATGACCGAACCATCCTCTGACAGAGAAAGGCCCAGGCTGTCAAGATTCTTTACATACAGTTTCTTAAAATCGACCGAATAATAGACTTCTGCCACTTTTTTTAATTCTGTCAGCCGATCCGTTAATAAAAACATGATCTGCTCTACATCATCAAGCAAAAACAGCCGCCCATATTCCCGGAAACCAAAGGATTTTAAGCGGGTCAATACTTTATTCTCCCGGTCAATCTCGCG
>Ga0153983_1000546_pt1 | contig 9767 bp, 11 predicted proteins | sample TSGA067MetaG_FD_104693 | JGI IMG/M metagenome (GOLD analysis project Ga0153983, IMG submission 104693) | Attine ant fungus gardens microbial communities from Georgia, USA - TSGA067 MetaG | ecosystem: Host-associated > Fungi > Mycelium > Unclassified | place: USA: Georgia, Alexander Wildlife... | reverse complement strand
GTATGGACAATATGGCGCCGCCCTTACACTTGAGAATCTGGGCCGCCGTTGGGGCTGGGAAAAAACAAAAGTGTGGCGATTCCTACAAAAACATGGGGATGCCTTCACGCTGCACAAGTTGCCTGGCTCTTTCGGATGTCTCATTTTCAATAACCTTTACCCTACCGGTACGGGCATTACAGTGCCCACACAGGCAGAAATTACACGCATTTTGGGCGAAATACGCATCCAGAGTGAAAATGCGCATATATCAGGTTCCGATAATTACCGGATCAACCGGATGATCGCCTGGTACAGCGAAAATCTCTATGCGGACGAAGTACCGGTGACTTCATCAGAGGATGAAGATAGCCGTGTTGCAGATTTAACCCCTATAATACGCGCGTATCTTTCTCAGTGTTGGAATTGTAAGAATTGTTATAAAGACTGCTGGATGAAATATACAAACCATAATTCTCATCCAGTGAATAACCGAACGATCCGGGGACCATGTGAAGACTATGGTCCCCGATTTAATTCAGAAGGAGGCTCCCCATGAGTAACAACGAAAAAAATTCAGATAGAAGCATGTATGAACAGCAGGAAAGCAAGCTGTCCACCCAGTCGGCTGCATTTATCCAGATGCTGACCAAGAGAGGGATTTTAGAGGACCCGGATATTGACGATGAGAAGATCCGGGAGGCGGCAAAAAAGAAAAAGCGCAATATGCACCACAATACCCTGCTGATGCTTCAGCACTACCGGAACATAAGCTGGGCGTTGGAGTGTTTTCCAACCCTTATCGCTGAAGAGCTGGACCAGCCCATGAATGACCTGGATGCCCTTCTCAGTCTGGTGAATGCGGAAATCGGCATGAATAATGTCAAACTGGAAAACAGGCTGCAGAGTGTTCAGAGATCACGGCTGCTGTTGGATCGCATCAACGAAGCCTTGACGGTTCTCAGGCAGAAACCCGGGAATGGAGAGCTCATGTACAAGGTCATTTACGAGACGTTCATTACCCCGGAAAAGCTTTCCCACGCCGATCTTCTGTACCGGTTGCACATATCCTCACGGCATTATTACCGTATCCGTCAGCAAGCGATTAACATTCTTTCCATTCGTTTGTGGGCAGCCCCTGCCGGCGAGTTGGATTCCTGGCTGGAAGTATTAACCCTTCTGGAGGCACTATGAGCAGGATACATTGACTGTCCAGGCAAGAAAAGGAGTATTTATGGCGGCTTAATTGCTACCAATGGACGCAAAGCCGAGCGTCCATTTCCGCCATAAAATAATAACAGCGAACAAATAAGAAAAAGTCATTGTTGTATGTGTGATATTTGCACTATTTGGAAAGATTGGAGGTTTATATGACCGGGATAAAGTTTAAATCCAAAGAACACGAGTATTTTTATTATAGTATGCTGGATAAATCCGGCAGCACGGATTCTTACCACCGGGGGTTTTTCTATGTGATGGGTATTTCACCTGAAATGCGGAACAACATCAACAGCCTGTTTAATTTTAAAGAAGATCACATCAGACCTGAAGGGCTTAACGCCTCATGGCAGACAAGCGGCACAAAATCAGCTTGCCTGCTGGCGTTTAACCTGTGGAATGGCTACAGAAAAAAGGGACGGGAAGAGGAATCCACACCTTACTATCTATTTGCGTGTGGTTATGCACCTTATTTTTTTGAAGGTATCAAATTGAGATACCCCGGATTCTGTAAAGACATTCCTGACGCAAACGAAATTGGTCGAACCGTGGAGGAGTAAATAGAGAGGTAAGCTGTCTGCTGCTATTTATGGATTCCATGTATAAATGCCTTGAATTTTGGTAAGAAATAATATATACTTTTTCTTACGAGGTGATTACATGGAAAACAATTATCAGGAACAAATCGTAGAACGCATCGCAAATTCTGAAAAAGGATCAATGTTTATTACTTCGGATTTTTCAGATATCGCTGATACGAATGCAATTAACCAGGCTTTATTTAAACTATTAAAGAAAAAAAAGATTAGAAGGGTTATCCGTGGTGTTTACGAATATCCGGAATATAGTTCCTTTCTCGGTGAGTATGTGGCGCCATCTCCAGACAAGGTGGCCCACGCTCTTGCTCGTAATTATGGGTGGACTATCGTCCCAAGCGGTGATACGGCCTTAAACATGCTCGGCTTGTCAACACAGGTTCCAGCTACGTGGACCTATGTCAGCGACGGACCCTATAAGGAATACAGGTTTGATAAGGTGGTTCTCCGGTTCAAGCATACCTCCAACAAAGACCTCTCGAAGGTATCGTACAAAACGGCGCTGCTGATACAGGCTATCAAAGCCATAGGCAAAGAGAATGTTACTGAAAAGACAATCAGACAAATTTCAAAAATACTCAGCAGCGATGAGAAAGCCAGTCTGCTTTCCGAGACAAAATATACGACTGCATGGGTCTATTCCAATATTAAAAAAATATGTAACGGGAGCGAGACACTATGAGAAAAATAGCCAGACTTTCCGCTGATGAACGGAAAGCGTTATTTACTAATACTGCAAGTAAAATGGGCTTGAATGAAGCCATTATAGAGAAAGATTTCTGGGTATGCTGGATACTAGACTATCTTTTCCACAGAAGCACCTGGAAAGGCGACTTGGCCTTTAAGGGTGGTACCAGTTTGTCAAAGGCATTCAAGGCCATTGAACGCTTTTCTGAGGATCTTGACCTAATTCTGGACTGGCGTGTTTTAGGATACAGCGCCGAAGAACCCTGGGCAATCCGAAGCAATACAAAACAAGATCGGTTTAATCAAGAAGCTAATGTTAGAACTGTAGATTTCCTGAAAAACGAATTCATACCAGCACTACATAAGGATTTATCTGACGAATTAGAAGAAGATGTAAATCTGAGCATTGATGAGGAGGATGGACAAACAGTTCTTTTCGGATACCCTCACGGATTTTCTGACAAGGCTATCTTACAGCAAATCCGACTTGAAATAGGTGCACTTGCCGCATGGTCGCCAGCAAAAATGGAGCCCATTACCCCATACACAGCCGAACAATACGGACATCTTTTCGTACAGCCAAGGACCAAAGTCTTAACAGTTTTCCCGGAAAGGACATTCTGGGAGAAAATCACGATTCTGCACAGGGAAGCCAACAGACCGGAAAGCCACTCCTTTCCTCAGAGATACTCCCGCCACTATTACGATATCTATTGTATGGCCGCATCCCCTATCAAAGAAAAGGCCTTTCGTGATTTGGAGCTGCTGGAAAAAGTGGTGGTATTCAAAGAAAAATTTTACCGTTCGCCATGGGCAAAGTATAAAAATGCAAAGCCTGGCTCTGTAAAGCTCATGCCTCCCCAGTATAGTATTGCTACTCTACGTGAGGATTATGAACATATGTTGGATATGATCTTTGGTAATAAGCCAGAGTTTGATGAAATCATGGAGGGAATCAGGCAGCTGGAGTATGAAATCAATCAGCTGTAATTATACGGTTGATTAACAAATAAGAAGGTTACAGTCGGCTGCGGTCATGATGTAATAGAACTCCTTGTTTTTCACTTCCAGTCAACGAGCAACCGTTCTGTCAATCAACGCCTTTAACTGCGCGTAAACGGAATAAAAAATATACGGGACTTGCCAGAACAATAACATCGGCAACAATCATTTTTTGTAGAACCTCTGCCATATCGTCCTTGATCACACACTCTCCGCCGTGCACATTCTGTTACCCACTTAATGACTATATCCATTACACACGACGAATGTCGAAAGATAAATATCAATTATTTGAGTGACGCTCCATCTTGGAACGCATTGCCGACCTTTTCTCCCAGCTTCAGATACGCATTGTGAACAGGGTCAAAAGAAATGGCTTGCAGCTTTGAGGGATCGATAGCCCCATCCTCTCCCAGAATTCTTTCATCCGCGCTGATATTGACGATTTCGCCCACAATTTTACCATCCTTATTTACCTTAGTAAGCCTGCATTCCAGTGCCATGGGCAACTCGTCAATAATCGGCGCATCTACATGCTCGCTCTTTGTCGTATGGAAACCCGCCCGTTCCAACTTATCTGCCATATCGTTGGCGGAAACCAATCCAACATAATCCGCTTCCACTACATGAGCGGCATCGGCAAAACTCACCGTAAAAGCGCCTTTCGCCTTGATATTCTGCGTGGTCTTATGGCCCTCACTAAGGCAAAGCACCACATGGGCGCCGTCATAAATGCCGCCCCACGCCGCATTCATTGCGTTTGCCTTGCCGGTTTCATCATAGGTGCCGATAATCAGCACCGGTAACGGGTAAAACCAAGTCTGTTGTCCAAAATTTTTTCTCATCATACATTACTCCTTTTCGTTTTTAAGTTGTTTTTATACTGTGCGATCCCCTCATTGTTTCTGAGTATTTATCATTTACCAGCGTTTCTCTTCTTCGGCGCTATTCTGCTGTTTTTTACGTTCCTCCACCATTTTTACAAACCACTCAACCATATTGGGGTCTGTATGAGAGAAAAAGGAACTCGTGTTTTTGTCGAGGGCGGCAATCTCTGTCATATCCTCGGCGGTCAGTTCAAAATCAAAGACATTAAGGTTTTCTTCCATTCTCTCAATGTGGGTACTTTTCGGAATAACCACAATGTTACGCTGCAAGTGCCAGCGAAGAATAACCTGCGGGGCGGTTTTGTTATATTTATCAGCAATGACTTGGAGTTCGGTTAGCTCAAACATCCCGCCCCTGCCTTCACCGAAAGGCGCCCACGCTTCAAGTTGTATTCCGTATTTTTCATTCCACTCCTTTGCTTCGATCTGCTGATTGTGGGGATGCACCTCCACCTGATTGACCATCGGGCAAATTCTCGCAAAAGATGCGATATCCACCATTCGGTCCGGATAGAAGTTGGAAATGCCGATGGCGCGGAGCTTGCCCTCCTCGTACAATTCCTCAAGTGCTCTCCACGCGCCGTAACAATCGGCAAAAGGCTGATGCAGGAGCATTAAGTCAATATAATCGGTTTTGAGCTTTTTGAGTGAGGCTTCAACCGATTTTTTACATTCCTCATAGCCGTAATTCTCTACCCAAACCTTTGTGGTAAGGAAAATTTCATTACGGGGAATGCCTGATTTTTGAATGGCGCTGCCGACTTCTTCTTCGTTGAAATAACTCTGTGCGGTGTCGATAGAGCGATAGCCTACCTTTAAGGCATCAAGCACGCAGCGCTCACATTCCTCTTTCGTCACCTGATACACGCCGTAGCCTAACATCGGCATTTTTACACCGTTTGACAAAGTAGCATATTTCATCTCTGTTCCTCCTTGACTGTAATCAAAAATTATCGTATAGTTTAAGTATAAGTTAATTATACAAGTTGAAGTCTACTTTAAGTCAAGAGCTTTTTGGGAATTTTTTCGGAGGTATGTGATGCTTTATACTGTGGGAGAAATGGCGAAGCGGATCGATGTTGCTCCGTCTACGCTCAGATATTATGATAAAGAGGGATTGCTCCCTTTTGTAGAACGCTCAAGCGGCGGTATCAGAATGTTCAAGGATACAGACTTTGAATGGCTGCAAGTCATTGAATGTCTAAAAAAGACGGGTATGCAGCTTTGCGATATCAAGCGTTTTATTGAAATGGTAATGCAGGGTGACGAAACAATTGATGAACGCTTGGAACTGATTGTCAAGCAAAAAGAGGCGGTAAAGCTCCAGATTGACGAGCTTAACGCGACGCTGAAAACCCTTGAATTCAAGCATTGGTATTATGAAACTGCAAAGAATGCGGGTACAACAGAAGTACCACGTAATATGACACTTGAAGAGTTGCCGGAGGAATACCACGAAGTGCGTAAAAAACTCCGGGGTGAATAACTGCAAGCGACGTAGGAGCTATCCCACGCCGCTTTTTCCTATTGTACATAACTTATGCAATTGTGCTCCATTTTTGGAGACTGTCAGCCTCGCTTTACTTTTATTGAGTAGTTTCATCTTAATTGCATACTGTAACTAAGGGGCGCTTATGGATAATTGCTTTTCAATCATTTGACTTCTTCCACGTTATATAGATAAAAGGTCATGCAAAAAACGGATGGATTAGCAACACATTTAAAAATCTGGAATGGCTATAGAAAAAAGGGCAGGAAGAAGAATCCGCACCTTATTTTTTTGAAGGTATCAAATTGAGATACCCTGGATTCTGTAAAGGCGTTCCTGATGCAAACGAAATTGGTCGAACCGTGTAGGAATAAATAGAGCGGCGAGCTGTCTGCTGCCATTTATGGATCCCATGTATAAGCATCTTGGGTTTTGGTCATAAATAGTAACGCCATAAAACAAATTTTAAATCTACTATTTGCATTTTTTATTCAAAATTCAATCATAAATGTTTACAATCGGCATTTTTGTGGTATAATCAGATAAAGAGGTGAACAACAATGCTTATAGAATTCAGTGTAAAGAATTTTCGCTCTATTAAAGATAAGATGACGCTCAGTTTACTTGCATCTTCAGATCATACCCACGAAGACCAGCTTATCCTTGAAGGTAATAAACGTCTTTTGCCCGTCGCCGTATTATATGGCGCCAATGCATCCGGCAAGAGCAATTTGTTGCGTGCATTACAAACGATGCAGGATATGGTGTCCGGTAAAAGTGCCCAGATATTAAAGGCTAAGAAACTTCCCTATGACGGTTTCCAATTTATAAATGCAAAAGAAACTGCTACAGAATTTGAGGTTTTTTTCTTCTATCAGGGTATCCGATACAATTATGGTTTTTCTTATACCGATAGAGAAATATTAAAGGAATATCTTTATTATTGGCCAAAAGGAAGGGAGGCTCTGATATTTTCCCGTGATAATGGGAAATATCTATTCCGTGAAAATATCACAGAACAGGAAACTCTGGCAGGCCGTACCCCATCCAACAGGCTTTATTTAGTAGCATCCAATTCATGGAATCTTCCGCAAACGGAGAATGCATACCGCTGGTTTAATGAGAATTTATCCGACCCGGACGAACAAGACACTCCTAACATGACGATTTCTATGGAGGCTGAAAAAACAAAGATACTAAATGAACTATTATTAGCAGACTTGGGAATCACCCAATATGGCATAAATGAGACCGGCGACAAACCAAATGTTTTAATGGTTCATCAAGTGAAAGGGAGCGCGGAAAATGAGAAGTATCCTCTTCCACTGGAAAATGAATCAGCCGGTACGCAACGTTTCTTCTCAAGGATTGGTCCGTGGCTTTCTGCCCTTAATGAAGGCAAAATACTTATCATCGACGAACTGGAAGCAAGCCTCCACCCTCTGCTTACCAGACGTCTGGTAGAAATGATGCAGGATCCATACGTAAATACAAAAGGAGCCCAGCTGTTATTTACGACACATGACGTTATGCTTCTTGATTTATCTTTATTGCGCCGTGACCAAATATGGTTTACTGAAAAAAATCCAGATACGGCTGCTACGGAAGTATACTCCCTATGGGAATTTTCACCACGAAAGAATGAGAACATCCGTAATGGGTATTTACAGGGGCGTTTCGGTGCTGTTCCGTTTCTGGGAGGTGATCTCTCGTGAGGAAAATGAATGGCCGCTTAAAGGGATATTCAAAGTCTAAGGATTATTATGATACACTTAAACCCCTGCGGCAACATGCTGTAAAACGTGCCCAGATGCTCATAGAAAAACATAAAAGAGCAGGACAGCCTTTACTTAGGCGTGACAGTAATCCATATACGTCAGTAGTATCATTAGTACTTTACCTGAAAAAGAGAAATACATAAAACAAAACCACACTAAAACTACCACATGTATAATATTCATGTGGTAGTTTTAGTGTGGTCAAGAACTGGTATAATTCTGTGTCTGTTTCTAATTTGAGAAAATTCTCTCGTTCTTACAGAATTGCACTCAATGACAGTTCAATCTGTATACCCTCAGGAGCAGAAGTTTAAAAGCCGGATGTCATCCCCTTTAAGCCTTGTATTTATATTGAACAAAATTTCCCTTAACGGCATAATTACCTCAAACTAAATTTACGGGAAGTATCCAGATATTATCTACCAGTGGCAATTGTTCTTTCGCAAGACAAACAATCGCACCTTCCCCGATCTTTTTAGTCGGAATGGCATTAAGACACTCAAAAGCACTTATCATTGACTTCTTTGGGTCACTTGAGGTCTTTATTTCTACTGGGTAAAGGACCTCACCGTCCTCAATCAGCAAATCGATTTCATTTTTATCTTTATCACGGTAATAATACAGCGGAGGCTTTACAATCCCATCATTGTAATAGCTTTTGAGCACCTCTGCGAATACAAAGCTCTCAAAAATATGTCCCCACATTGCTCCGTTTGTCAGCTGCTCCGCTGTATTCCAACCCAGCAGCCAGCAAGCAAGTCCTGTATCAAGAAAATACAATTTAGGTGTTTTTATCATCCGCTTGTTGAAGTTATTGTAATACGGTTCTAATAGATAGACAAGTCCGCTGGATTCCAGTGCGGACATCCAGGCCTTTACCGTCTTTACGTCTTTTCCGCAGATTTCGGCAATCGTCGTGTAATTGAGCATTTCACCTGTAAGCGAAGCCGTGGCCTTAACGAATTTGATGAACGCCGATTCATCCTGAATATTAAGGATATCCTTTATGTCCTTTTCGATATAGGTTTGAAAATAAGAACTGTAATAATCCGCCCAATCCTTGAGATCGCTTTCGGTTTCGTACAATTCAGGAAAAAAGCCCTTGTGTATCCGTTCGATTATCTTTGCATAATTAAAACCAGGATGTTCTTTTGCCATTTCATCCATATGTCTGTGTGTTGGCTTAAACGCCTCATGAAACCTTATGCCGTCAAGCTCTCTCATGGAAAGGCCGAGCATTTTGATGATGCCTGCACGTCCCGCCAGGCTGTCACTGACGTTTTTCATCAGCTTCATGCTTTGAGAACCGGTAAGATAGAACTGTCCTTTCGTTTTATCTTCATCAACGATGTCCTTAATATAATCAAAAAGCTCTGCTGCTTTTTGAATTTCATCTACAATAACAGGCGGCTTATTGGTTTCGAAAAACAGCGATGGGTTATCCTTAGCGCTCTGACGCACAAGCGGCCGATTTAATGTAATGTAGTTAATACCGTGATAGACCTCTTTTAGCATCGTAGATTTGCCGACCTGACGTGCACCTGTCAATACGATAACAGGCTTGCGTTTTGCGATTCGCGCCACGACCGACTCGATATGTCTATGAAAATACATTCAGTACACCTTCTTTTCGACTATTTCGGAATTCAATTCCATTATATACGGCAAATTCCCTTTTGTCAAGCGGCGGAATTTTTTCAATGTATCGATTTCATTTATATGCGTATAAGGCTCCTTTTCTAAGCTTTTCATATGTAAGTGAAAATCTATTGAACTATTAAAGAATCCTTAATAGTTCAACAGGACAGTGACAGGTTAAACGCACAGTGCAATTTTACAAGAGAAACAAGAATGAGAGGTTTTTATATATGGATAAGATCATGCAGCTTCAAAACGAGGGGAAAATTAATGATTTTATGGGTCGTTTGCGTTATAAAAATGTAGAAGGCTTTATTTATTAACTTTTGTTTTCACGTTACATTCAAACGCTTTTTGGATATAATAAGCGTGTAGATGTGAGGTGGTGCGCCAGTTCGGTGCTGAATATATAACTGGTGGGAATCCAGTCTGGTAAGACCTAGCAAGTCGCCAGTACCGAGTCCTTGGAATGCCAAAGGCTAACAATGGTGTT
>Ga0153983_1000543_pt1 | contig 9789 bp, 6 predicted proteins | sample TSGA067MetaG_FD_104693 | JGI IMG/M metagenome (GOLD analysis project Ga0153983, IMG submission 104693) | Attine ant fungus gardens microbial communities from Georgia, USA - TSGA067 MetaG | ecosystem: Host-associated > Fungi > Mycelium > Unclassified | place: USA: Georgia, Alexander Wildlife... | reverse complement strand
CTTGGCAAAGGGTGCTTTTACAGTATCAATAAGCACCGTTTTTTCATCTTTTATAAGATATGCATTATAAGTCGCTCCATTATTCGTAGAATATCCATGAAAGCTTCTTACATTCCAGTCTACGGCTCCTACTGAATAGATATCTTTTTTAATCTCAACGATATTCATTTTTTCCTCCTGTCATTTTCCTTTCGGCTTACATATGAAATTATAGCAATTTATGGAGTATATTACAATATAAAAGAGCGTTTATCTTAGAAAGTCGCTGCCGACAAATTCTTTCGAAAGATCTGTTTGAAACAGACTTTGCTGCATCTTTGGAAGTTGAATTCCTACTGCTTCTTTTATCACATCTCCAATGCTATCCATCAGTCGTATGGTAAGTTTTTCTTTTATCTCATCCGGTACTTCTTTTAGATCATCGACATTATCTTTTGGTATCAAAACTTTTGTAACTCCAACCCGTTCCGCTGCCAGCAATTTTTCTTTCAGCCCTCCTATAGGCATAACACTTCCCCGCAGTGAGATCTCTCCCGTCATTGCCAGTTTGGGATCTACCGGAATGCCAGTTACCAACGATACCAGAGCCGTAAGAAGAGTAACTCCGGCTGAGGGGCCATCTTTAGGTACGGCACCGGCAGGCACATGAATATGAATGTCTTTGTCTTTAAATTCCAGATGTTCCATGACAAACATAGATTTTAACAAGCTGGTGGAAATCGTGGCGGATTCTTTCATTACGTCCCCCAGCTGACCCGTCAGAATCACGTTGCCGCTTCCGGGCATACTGGTTGCTTCGATAGAAAGAATATCTCCGCCTACAGGTGTCCATGCTAAACCGGTAACTACTCCGGCAGGATTAATTTTATGAAGTTTTTCCAGATGCGCTACTTTTCTTCCCAGCATGTCATCCAGATCCCGGGGTTCTACAACCAACGGCTGGTCTTCTTGTGTTTCTACAATTTTAGCTGCTGCGTTTCTGCATACGGCATCAATCTGCCGTTTTAAATTTCTTACCCCTGCCTCCACTGTATAGTCAGATATAATTGCTTTTAGTGCATCATCTGTAATCTGCAGATCTTTTTCTTCCATCCCATGTTCCTGTATTGCTTTTGATATCAAATGTCTTTTCCCGATCTGAAACTTTTCATAAGGCGTATAACCGGAGATCTGTATAGCCTCCATCCGGTCTAGTAACGGCTTCGGAATCGTATCTATGGAGTTTGCCGTGCAAATAAATAATGTGTGGGAAAGATCATACGGTACATTCATATAGTGATCCGTAAATGTACTGTTTTGTTCCGGATCCAGTACTTCCAGCAGCGCACTTGCAGGATCCCCGTTATAGCTTGCTGCCAGCTTGTCAATTTCATCCAGTACCATTACCGGATCCAGGGCCTTTGCCTTTTTGTAACCCTGGATAATTCTTCCCGGCATAGCTCCTACATAGGTCTTTCTATGCCCGCGGATATCAGATTCGTCTTTTATCCCTCCCAGACTGACTCTCACATATTCTCTGCCAAGGGCTTCTGCAATGCTTTTTCCAATACTTGTTTTTCCTGTACCGGGAGGTCCTACCAACAGAAGGATAGATCCTGCCTGCCCTCCTTTTAGCCGCATCACAGCCAAATGCTGAAGAATTCTATCTTTTACCTTTTCAAGCCCATAGTGCTGCTCTTCCAAGACCTGTCTTGCTTTGGAAATATGGATTGGTTTGCTCTCTTCCAACTGCCAGGGCAGTGCACACAGTAACTCCAGATAATCATAATTTGTTCCATACTCATGTCCCGAAAAATTATCCCGCTTCATTTTGTCCAGATGGCGGTTTGCCTCTGCTTTCGCTTCTTCCGGCATATCCGCATCTTCAATCATTTTGCGGAACCGCTCTTCTACACTTGCTTCTTCCGGATTCATATTACTCAGTTCTTCCTGAATTGCCCTTAACTGCTGCTTTAGAACAACTTCACGATATTCCTGCCCCTTTTTTTCGTTGAATTTTTCCGACATTTCGATTCTGAATTTAATTGATTCTTTATAGCGGACTAAATAATCGGAAAACAGCATTCCTCTCTTCTTTAGTGAAGAGGTTTCCATTAATGCATACTTTTCAGATATTGACAGTTCCATAAACTGTGTCATCACGCTGATGATTTCATTCAAATCGGTAATCTCATTAAGATATTTCATCATATGAGCACCTTGTTGGAATTTGCCCGCAAGTTCTCCGGCAGAGTTTTTAATTTGTGCCAGCAATTCCTGCTGATTATCACCGGACAGATCATGAACCTCTTCCAGTTTGCGATAATAACCATTGATCATATGGGGTTCGATAAAAATATCCGATGCCTCCACACGTTCCAGAATTCTCATTTGCAGACTGTAGCCTTTATTTTCATTTTCCACCTTCTGCATTTGAGCCAATACACCGACACTGTAGAAATCCTCAGGGGTGAGGTCTTCACGCTTTTTCGATTGTTTTAAGGGCAGCAATACTACAGACCTCTGACCTTCTTTCATATGTTTCAATTCTTCCGGGGTCATGTGTTCCACAAGAAACGTAAATTGAATATTGGGTAAAATTACTGTATCTGTAATTGGTATTATCATATTATCTCCTCCTTTTTTAAAGTGAATATTCGTTTATTATATTTGGGTTTTTAAAGTGAGCTCATCAAAAACTCACTTTATGCTAATCCTTTTTTGACAATTTCAATAATTTGTTCAATGTACAGGTCTCTTTTTTCTTCGGAAATCGAATGCCTCGCAACCACATTTCCCACCGGAGAAAATATTATGGCATATACCGTTTCATCATTCCAATTTCCGATAATGTTGTCTCCCCGAAGTTCTGCAAACAATTGATTAATACGGTGCATTCCGTTTAGTGAGCCGCATCCGCTTAACAAAGAGGGACAAGATACAAACTGTTCTACAAATAGAAAGCATTCGTGATTCAAGGTGGCATACTCATAATAATTTCTTATTACTTTTGCTAAAATCTCTTCTCCTGACATCTCTTTATGAATATCTGCCAGCACATATTCAAATACCTGCTCCGCATATTCATGATAAATATCCTTTAGCATCTCTTCCTTATTCTCGTAATAAATATATACGGTTGCGGGAGAAACGCCTGCCGTCTTAGCGATCTTCGCAATGGAGGCTCCTTGAAATCCATTTTTCCTGATTTCCTGTAGGACAGCCTCTTTTATCTTCTGGCGCTTGCAGTCATCTTTTTTTCTCACATTTTCACCCTCTATATTTCATATTATAAATGAATGATCATTTATTTGTCAAGTTTTTTATGTAAACTTTATATTTTACAATAATCAGTCAAAGAGCCAAACAGGCATCTTCTCCCATTTGGCTCTCTGTTTATGCATAAACTACGCAAATATTAAAATTCTGCATCATACAACCATGTATAGCGTTCATCATCAATTCTGTCTGTCCAGGGATCTCCATCTAAGTGACGGATCATCCAACAAGTATACATTTGATAACCGGGAGCGACCGCCTGGGGATGTGTTTTCCCTCCTGGAATTGCTGAAAAGCTTCCATCCGTAATCTTAAATACATCATCGCCTACGAAACTTGCACCGAATCCTTCGGGTCTGTCAAACATAAAAAAGTAGGTTTCCGGCTGCGGATGGTCGTGAGGTATATATCCGGACCAATTTCCCCTGTCATTGAGCACTTCCCCAATGACCATGTTCGAATAGGGAGCCGTATTATAATCAAATACGGTGCTTACCCTTCTGACTGCCGTATCACCGAATTTTCCTTTGCAGGAATAAATCCATGGCGCATCTTCAGGACCGTAAAATTTACTTTCAAAGCTTCTGTCATTATGAGTAGACTGCACTAAAATTTCTGCATCTGACAAAGCTTTTACTTCCATTTTTATATCTTTTGCACAATGCAGACACCAGAGTCCTTCTGTGAATACGTCTTTTCTGCTGACTTCTTTTTTATTGCCCTCCCAGGCAAATTCAATGTTGCCTTTCAACAACAGAATCGCAGTCTCTTCCCCAGATTTTTGAAATGCTTTTCGATCTCCTGCTTTCATACGAAAGACACGAACATCCATGAGCATCGCTTTATAATCATTATCATAAGTTGTTAAAATCTTTTCACCGTCTTCATTAAATTCGGGATACCCAAATACTTTACCCATTTTTTCTCCTTTTTTAATATTTTCTTGCGTTGCCTCTGCCTTCCATAACTTCTTCGTAGGCTTCTTTTGCACTTTCGTTCTTAAAGGTAGTCGCAATCCCTACGTCCCACCAGGATTTGTAACCATCTGTCATGGTTTTTGGTATTACCTTTAAATCAATAAGAGTGGAAACAGTTTGCTTCTTCGCATCCTCTAAAGCCGCCGCTAATTCATCTATCGTTTTTACGGTATATGTCTTTAAACCATATCCTGCTGCAACTTTTGCATAATCAACCGGGATTAAATTTCCTTTGATTTCATTATTCTCATCTCTGTAACGGAATTCTGTTGCCAGGCTTCCAACTCCGTGTGTCATCTGAAGATTGTTGATACAGCCAAAACCACAGTTGTCAAACACCAGAATATTTACTTTTACCTGTTCCTGCATAGCGGTCATAATCTCGCTGTGAAGCATCTGGAAGCTTGCATCACCTACTACCGTATATACTTCATTGTCCGGCTCTGCAAATTTCACACCAAGCGCTGCGGCTACTTCATAGCCCATACAGGAATATCCATATTCCGCATGATATCCGCCTCTCTTATCCGTAGTCCATATTCTTTGCATACAGCTGGGGAGGCTTCCGCCTGCCGTAATGATCGTAGCATCTTCATCAATGGTTTTACGAATTGCACAAAGCGCTGCAGTCTGGGTAATAACACCTCCGGTCAGTTTCACGAATTCCGGAATCGTACGCATATCTCTTGCTTTGATAATCGGTTCAAAATTATCATCGTATGCATAGTTTGCCAAACGCTCCATTTCTTCAGCCCATGCCGCTTTGGCATCCGCAATTTCTGTTTTATAAGAAGAAACATATCCTGCTGCCTGTAATTTTTTTGTTAAGGCTTCCACGGTAACCTTCGCATCTCCTACCGCTTTTACCGCATCCATCTTATACGCATGGAATTTGCTATTATTAATAGTAACAAATTTTACATCCGGATTCTTAAACTGTCCCTTAGAACCGGTTGTAAAGTCAGATAATCTGGTACCGATTGCAATCACTACATCTGCTTCTTCAGCAATAGTATTCGATGCCAGCGTACCGGTTACGCCAATACCTCCCAGACAATAGGGATGGCTGGAAACACAGGCGCTTTTTCCTGCCTGGCTCTCGCCAAAAGGAATCTTAAAGGTCTCGCAGAATTTTTCTACGGTTTCCCCTGCTTCTGAATACTTTACACCACCTCCGACAATAACCAATGGTTTCTTTGCATCGGAGATGATCTTGACCAAATCCTGAATCTCTTCATCTACAGCTGCCGGTCTTGTAATTCTATGTACTCTTTTTTGGAAGAAATAATCAGGATAGTCATAAGATTCCCCTTCCGTATCCTGGCAAATAGCAATACAAACTGCGCCTGTTTCAGCCGGATCGGTTAAAACACGCATTGCGTTGATCATAGCTGTCATTAGATGTTCCGGGCGGACGATACGATCCCAGTATTTGCAAACAGGTTTAAATGCATCATTCGTTGTAATCGACAGACTTCCGCTTTGTTCTAACTGCTGCAGCACCGGATCCGGCTGTCTGGAGGCAAATGTATCTGCCGGAAATACCAGAAGCGGAATATTATTTACAGTTGCTGTTGCAGCTGCCGTCACCATATTGGCAGCACCAGGACCTACTGATGATGCACAAGGAATAATACATCTGCGTTTGTTCTGCTTTGCAAATGCAGTTGCCACATGACACATCCCCTGTTCATTTCTCCCCTGCAATACTTTTAATTGCCCGGGATCTTCATCCAACGCCTGCCCAAGACCTACGGCAATGCCATGTCCGAAAATGGTAAAAATGCCTTCCACAAACTTTGATTCTACTCCGTCAAATTCTACATATTGATTGTCCAGAAATTTCACAAGTGCTTGCGCTACTGTCATTCTTGTTGTTCCCATTCTTATCCTCCTTGATCTTTTTACCGATAATTTTTTACTATACTTCTTTTTTGTGCTAACGCGTGCAATATACTATTTATAATATCACACACTCTCTCTGCGTGCAAGTTCTTCCTTTTATTCTATTTTCTTTTTCTGTTTATCACAATTATTTTGCTACATAATTATGCAATATGTATATTTTTTTCACGTGCTATTTGCGTTCTTTTTCTGTGTTTTTCATTAATAAGCACGCAGCTTTTTAAAAAATTGCAGAGGAAAGATTTATTTCCCCCCGCATCATCGGCAGCTCAGTTATATATTGTATTTCGTTAAGATATTAATATTGGTATATTGATATTCTTTTTCCACCTTTGCATCCCCAAGTAACATATCAGCCAAAATATTCGCCGGTCGGTATCCTTGTACATACCCCTCCTGATCGATTAGAAAATCCACATTGTCCTCTAACAATGCCTCTTGATTTTTTGGTGTCAAATCATAAATAATCACATAAGGCCGCTTCATTAAATTTAATTTTTCAAATGCCTTCCATACACCTGACTGCCCGCCGGACGCTACAAATATACCTGTCAGTTCCGGAAATGTCTCTATTGTATTTAAGATAATTTTTTCGACTTCACCTGCATCGTCGAAGCTGCTCTGTACGCCAATCAACTCCATATTTACAAAGGATCTCTTGATTTCTTCTATAAATCCATCCACCCGCAGACTATTCGCACTATTGCTGAAAAATCCGGTAATTACCAATACCTTCCCTTCTCCCCTGGTCAGCATCCCCATTAATCCCGCCGCCGTCAGACCACTTTTTCGATTATCAAGTCCTACAAAACAGCTGCGTTTCGTTCCTACAATATCAGAATTAAATGTTATAACAGGTATCTGTTTTTCTTCCACCAGCTGATTCAGCACAAGACGGACATTCTCACACTCTACCGGCATAACTGCAAGCCCGGCAATATCCAGTCCCACCAATTCCTCTACCGCATGTAATTGTTCATTTTCGTCAACTGAGATACTTTCTCTGACGATAAGTTCCACATTGCGTTCTGACAGCTCCCTTTTCGCATCCTGAATGCCCTTATTGACCTGCAGCATAAAAGAAGAATTGGAAAGCTGGGTAATGACACCGATTTTTATCTTTTTTCTTCCCGACCTGTTAGAAGTTTTTTTACGATTGGAAGAGTATCCCAATTCATCCGCAATGGTTTGAATTCTTTGGGCAACTTCAGGATTAATTCTTCCCCGATGATTCAATGCCCGATCTACCGTTCCCCTGGATACTCCTGCTAACTCTGCAATCTGCTGTATTGTAACTGCCATTGTCCTCTCCCGACATTCTAAAATTTCGTTGCCCACGTTTTACACACGCAATTTTATTTATTATAGTATGCCGGGAAAAAATTTACAAGTATATTGTCAAATGAACGCTCCTTCTGTCTGATCACATTTTTGGAGAAACTGCCTGATTGCATCTTCTTCTTTTTTTCTGTCGCTGTTTCCTCTTCCAAATCTGTCACACAGTCCCAGCAATGCGATTTCATGAATATCAGCATGCTGTTTCATTCCCTGAACATCAGCAAAGGAGAGTTGATTTACTACAAAAAGGATTTGCATATGATACCGGATCAGCCCACATAAATACTTTTTGAGCTTTACTTTTGACTTTAACCGGAGTCTTTCAGCAGATGCATTTCTATAGACCGATATAAATCATCCGCACGCATCATCTTTTTGTATTCGGTCCTAATGCTTCTTTTTTACTGTTGTGATTTTGATTTCGATTATCTCCTGGAGCAGAGCTGACTGCATCTTTTAATTTTTCCTGTGTATTTGGAGCTTGATTCTTTCCCTTGTTTTTAGACATAATATTCACCTCTCTATCAGTATTTCAATCTAAAAGTAATTTTATTCTAAATTTTTCAATTGGGGACGTAGCACTCCCAGGAGTGCCCCGTCCCCAATCGAAAGTGCCCCGTCCCGAATCGAAAATACCCCGTCCCCAATTGAAAAACCGCCACAACTCGTGTGGCGATTTCCATTTTCGTATCTTATTTTGCCAGATAAACTTTTGCCGATCCTACACCAAATATATTACATCTGTCATGATCATTCATGTAAATATCTACATGTCCGTAAGGTGTTCCTCTATCATCTACTGTAAAAATCATGCCATTAATTACTAATCTTGTTCCAAACGGAACACCGGCCATTGCAACTGTTCTTCCTTCTACCGCTGTAAGTCCGCTGGCTGTAATCCCATCTGCCCATTGCCCGCAACACTGTGAACAGGGACAATATGCAGTGAGTTTAAACTCTCCCAGATACTCTCCTATATCCGCTGCTGTTGCTGCTGTATATGCCTGTACTGTGGACAGATTTGAAGTCACCTGAATATTCGGAGTATCGCTGTCAGCAATAATTCTTGTCGCCCATACTGCATGTGCCGTATCAATTCCTGATGTAATAATACCCGTTTTACTGGAGCTTGCATGTATTACCTGTCCATCTCCCATATACATTACAACATGGTAGACTACTCCGTTTTTCGCATAAAAGATCAAGTCTCCGGGTGCTGCGGACTCAACCGGTATCTGTGTGCCATATTTCGATTGCTCACCGGAGGTTCTCGGCAGTGAATAGCCATATTGTGCATAGATTCCCTGTACAAAGCCAGAACAATCCGTTCCGTTTGTCAGGCTGGTTCCTCCCCATACATAAGGATTTCCCAAAAACTGCTGTGCAAATTCCAGCATGGAAGAACGTATGGCATTTCCAGCCACTCCTTCTTTAATAGAAGTAAGCGTATAATAGCAGGCTTTGTTTTCTTCGATCGGGATAACTTCAACTGCCTGTTGGAAATTTTCTTCTCCGACTTCCTCAACTTTTGCATTTGCCTCATCACCCTGGATAAGGAATTCTTTTTGCACAAATCCACGTACATCATTGGATTCAATAAACACCCATTCTTCTTCAGCATCTGCTATTACATAGCAAAGAGAATCCTGAGAAAGTTCACCTACAATTCTGCTGTCTGTTCCTTTTCCCTCACGGATATTTAACTCATCTGCCACAGTAACCGCATATACTTTATCAATTACTGTCTGTTGAGTAGTCGTTTGGGTATAGGTTAATGCTTCATTATTGATGGGATCAACCAATGCCTCAGCAAATGCAAAACTTTCTTCTGTTTTTTCACTTACCAATGCAGCTGCCTCTTCACCTGTCAATAAATTCTCTACCTTTACAAAACCTCGAACCGCACCGGATTCTATATAAATCCAGTCGTTACCCTCTTCCTCTTTGATAATATAACAGAGGTTATCCTTTTGCAGCGTTCCTACTACGATCGATTCTTCGTTACCGTTTTGATCGGCGTATACATTTACATTATCATTTTGCACAATTGCATATACTTTTTCAATGGTTACAAAACGGAAGGAATCTTCAATAACAGGTGGAGCAACGATTTGCTGGGAAGCAATCAGGTTTTCATTAGTTCCGGCAGCTGGAGTTTCCTCTTCTGTAGCTGTTTCTTCCGGGGGGGCTGATTCTTCTGTTGGCTGCTCCTGTTCCGAAGGTGTTTCTCCTTCCCCAGTATCTGTGTTGGTATCTCCTGTGCCGGTATCTCCTGTGTCCGTATCTCCTGTGCCGGTATCTCCTGTGTCCG
>Ga0153983_1000541_pt1 | contig 9810 bp, 13 predicted proteins | sample TSGA067MetaG_FD_104693 | JGI IMG/M metagenome (GOLD analysis project Ga0153983, IMG submission 104693) | Attine ant fungus gardens microbial communities from Georgia, USA - TSGA067 MetaG | ecosystem: Host-associated > Fungi > Mycelium > Unclassified | place: USA: Georgia, Alexander Wildlife... | reverse complement strand
ATAACACAAAAAGGATAACCATTAAATAGTTTGACTGAAATTTAGCCAACTAATTGATGGTTGTCCTTTATTTATTTTGATTAGATTGGGAAATATTAGATGCATATAGAATGATGTTCTACATTATGGCTATAAAGACCGGCTGAAAGAACTGGGGTTTAAATGGGCGGCAAAAAAGCGAGCATGGGTGTGGCATGATGCAGCTTATCACCGGCATCATAAAGAGGAAATCCCTATTGAAGAGATTCGAGCAAAATATGGAAGGGAAACTATCCGTAAACGCACCGGACAATCCCTGTTAAAAAGTAGTTCCTAAAAAGAAAAAGAACAAACATTCGATTTTGGATTGACTTTACGAGCCGAGCGTGATAAAATATTTAAAGATAAAGGCAGTGTAGGGACCGGAGAGCCTATGATAATCTCCAACCCAAGAATACAAAGAACTATGGCATACATTATGATTATGCTATTTTGTGTTTTTATGGTTGGTGAAGTCATAGGCTCTTTTGTATTCTTTCACTTAATAGAAGGTGCGTTAGCGTGAACAGGTTTCCGGTACGGAAAAGGAGTATTTAGCACCACTATTGGGAGAAAGGAGGACAGTTATCATGAAATATGAAGTACCAATATGGGAAAAGTCAAATTTGACATTGGAAGAAGCAGCAGCGTATTTTAACATAGGGACAAACAGATTAAGACAACTTACGGAAAGTGAGACCTGTTCTTTTGTCCTCTGGTGTGGTAGTAAACGATTGATAAAGAGAAAAAAATTAGATGAGTATCTGGAAAAGACATATTCAATATAATTTTTAGCTAATATGATGTTGCTATGGACAATGGAGGACACCTTGAGTTATAATTTGCTTGAGCGTGTTCTCCTTATCGTCATGGAAGGAGAGGTATCATGGCAGTAGAGAGACGCAAAGACAATAAAAATAGAGTTTTGAAGGAAGGGGAATACCAGAGAGCAAACGGCAGCTATGAGTATAAATGGAGAGACAAGAAAGGTAAGCGTCACTCGATTTATAGTAAGACACTTGAAGAACTTCGGAATAATGAACTTGACGTGCTTAAAGATGTTTTAGATGGAATCAGAGCAGATAAGAATGATTTGACAATTAATGATTTATTTCATCGGTGGATGCAGTTGAAAAGAGGGTTAAAAGATAATACTTTTCAGAATTACAAATATATGTGTACACAATTTGTAGAACATGATTTTGGAAATATGAAAGTCGCAGATTTAAAAAGAACAGATGTTAGAGCGTTTTATAACATGCTTTCAGATGAGCGACATCTTAAAACTGCTACAATAGATAATGTTCATACGGTATTGCATCAGGTTCTCGAATTAGGTGTTGAAGATGATTATTTGAGATATAACCCATCTGATAATGCGCTAAAGGAATTAAAGAAAGCACATAATAATGATTCGGAAAAAAGGAAAGCATTGACAATTCCTGAACAAGAACTGTTTGAGAAATTCCTGGAACAACAAGGACAATACAACAGATGGTATCCGATTTTCATAGTAATGCTATGGACTGGCTTACGAGTTGGAGAAATAACCGGTTTGCGTTGGTGCGATATTGATTTGGAAGACGAGACAATCAGTATTAACCATACTTTAGTGTATTATAATAAAGGTAAAGTTGAGGGATGTGCATTTGCAGTTAATACTCCCAAGACAGAAGCAGGAAAGCGAATTGTACCTATGCTACCTAAAGTCAAAAAAGCATTTCTTTTAGAAAGAGAATATCAGAAAGAATGTGGAATAAAATGCGAAGCGACTATTGATGGATATACAGATTTTATCTTTGTCAATCGTTTTGGTGGAGTTCAACATCAAGGGACGCTTAATAAGGCATTAAGAAGAATCATTCGTGATTGCAACTATGAAGTGATTGATAAGAAACAGGGAAAAGAAATTACTACGCTTCCGAGATTTAGCAATCATTCATTACGCCATACATTTACAACAAGAATGTGTGAAGCAGGTGTCAATATTAAGGCTATGCAGGAAATATTAGGTCACGCAGATGCAGAGACTACAATGGACATTTATGCAGAAGCTACCAAGGATTTAAAACGTGCAGAGTTGGTTAATTTTGAGGATTACTTCAATGCACAGAAACAAGCTCAAATTGGTACGATTTTGTGAAATGAATGAAAGAACAATGTTCGCAGTTATCGCAGATAAATTATCAACAGACGTAACGCAGTTTAGATTAAACAGTAAACTTACAGAACTTGGAGAGGATGATATCCAAGCGATGGTAGAGAATCTGGCAGATAATAATAGCGCATGGAAAGACGTGCTAAAAGGCGCAAGAATTGCAGTTATATTCGATGTTGAATCAGGCGATAAGATTTCTATTAATCGGGGTAGTATTAAATTTATGTTGGATATGTAGAAGTATGAACGTAAGTATACGACCACTTTACGACTGATGTACGACCAATTATAAAGAATTGTCCAGAATTATAAAATGGCGGCAAAACAAGAACATCCTAAATCAGGGATATCCAGAGTAACAGAGACATATAAATTTAGCGGTAGGATTTTCCGACAATGAAGACATTGGATAAGCAAAGCCAGTAAAATCAGGGGTTTGAAGGCTGTTGGAATTCTCAAGGACAACAAAAAGACAACATTTTCGACACGTACAATACTTAATAATACATGATAATGATGTTGTCCCCCAAAATCTAATTTAATTATTTTGCACTACAAGGACACTTTTCTGAAGTTTAATTTTAGAAAAGTGTCCTTTTTGCGTTGTGGGAGAATAATAGCTTGAATCATAGTCGATGTAAGATTTAAAAACAGAAATATTCGGAAGGAGTGTAATTTTTACCACGAGAAGGTAAGTTACTATAAAATTACACCTTCCAGCATAATTTCCAGATTTGAAGATTAGAGGTACACTATATACAACAACGGTAGTAATACCTGCATATTCAGTTACAGCATGGAAAATTCCGGTATATTCCAGGACATTAAATCAGTCGAGGCTTGCCACGAGAGTCAAAAGGTCGAGAGACGAAGATAGAGCGAGCTATGGAGCGTTTTAATATGGCGGAAGGATAATAGACCACAAAGGGGTCAGAGCGACTCCTAATCCTCGAAATTGGCAACAGAGGAGAGTGTATCTAAATAGGTGCATCGTGAACACGAAAGTGACATGCGGCGGCAAAAATGAGTCCGCCAGTAACTCCCATGTGTACGGGGCGATGGGGTGATTATTAAATCAGCGTACACTTACATAACGATGTATATTGTTATAAAGATAAGCAGGGGAAGTAGAAAGATATTGCTCCCTTGCGTGAAGAAATTATTTGATAAGTAGGATTAATAAGTATGTGGAAATTGAGCTAACGACAGATAGGAAGAAATGAAATGAAACGAAAGTCAGATTTTAAATTAACAAGTGATACAGATGAAATTAAGTAGATTATGGAATTGGAGGAAATAGAGCATGGAAAATAACCATATTGAAGTGATTGGAATTGACCATGGCTGGGCAAATATGAAAACGGTCAGTCAGGTATTTACATCAGGGGTAAAAGAGATTACAACCGAACCGGCACTTTATGACAATGTTTTAGAATATGAAGGAAAGTATTATAAAATCGGTGGTCAGCGATTAGAAGTGAAGGAAACGAAGACCACAGATGCGAATTATTATTTACTGACATTGGCATCGGTAGCAAAGGAATTGGAACGGAGAGGTATGAGAAATGCAAATGTGTTATTGGCAGTTGGATTACCACTTACGAGATTTGGAGCAGAGAAGCAGGATTTTATTGATTATTTGATGAAGAATAAGCAGGTGATCTTTCGATTCGAGAGGCAGACGTATCACATCAATATTGTTAGAGTATCTGTATTTCCACAGTGTTATGCGGCGGTTGCAGATAATATGCCAGACAGCAGCAGAAAGCAGTTGATTGTTGATATCGGCAGCTGGACAGTGGATATTATGCCAATTGCAGACCAGTCACCGGATGAATCTATGTGTGTAACCATTCCGGAAGGTCTTATTACCTGTATGCGTTCGATCAATGAGCAATGTGTAAGGCAGTTGAATGGACAGATTGATGAAAGAGACATCCAGCAAATTATGATGGATGGGAAGAGTGACTTGAAAATCAGTTATCAGGATATCGTGGTCAAGGAAATTAAGTTATTTACAGAGAGCATCTACAATAAGATTGGTGAACATAAGTACAATATTAACACAATACCAATTACTTTTGTTGGCGGTGGTGCAACAGTAATGAAGTTATTTGGAAGCCGAAAACAAAACAATATCAGCTATTTGACAGATGTGAAGGCAAATGCAAAAGGATACGAATTCCTTGCTAAGTTGTTTTTAAACTCAAAGCGCAGAGTTAGATAGGGGGAGTCAAATGCCTAATAGACGAGATACCGGAAATTATCACAACCTGCGTCTGAGTTCTAATAATCCTCAGCATATCAGAGTTGACCAGATATTGAATGATTTGAATCTTGATATATACAAATCCAAAAATCAGTTTATGGTGGATGCAATTGAAACATATGTGAAATTGATGAACCAAGATGACCTAACGATTAAAGCAACATTAGAGAAATCAAGAAACGAAAGTTTTATTTCAAGAAAAAACCTAGAAGTAATAAAGAAGGAAATATCGGATGAAGTTGTGAAGATGGTACAGAAAGAAGTAATCTCTATGCTTGGGACTGCACTGGCAGCTAAACAGGCTGCTGTAAGCAGTGGTATTGATAATAAGGTGGTTAGTGAAATTGGCGAAACAGGGGAAGAAGTTAGTGAGGCAGTAAGAAACCTTGCAGGAGTGTGGGGATAGAGAGGAAAACAATATGGTTAGAAGTATTTTGAGTAGAATTGGATTTATTTTACTGGCAATTTTGAAAGGGATTGTATGGGTGGTGCTGATAGTACTTAAATTCACACTGGAAGTTATAAAAATAGTACTGTTGCTTTTCGGATTAGTTATGAGATTGTTTCTTGTGTTTGTAAGAGCAGGGGCATCTTAGAGAGGTGCTAGATGATATTATATTAGGTAAAGACTTGTGTAAGTTTTGTAGAAGTAAAGAAGAGCTATAGAAACTATAGGGTGCAATATGAAAATTTTATTGCTTATCATAGGAAAGCCTATTATAATAGAATTTAAGCAACTTCTTAATGGATATTGTTGGAAACTAAAAACAGATAAAGGGATTTTCACTATAAATTTATTATTCATTTGGTTTCCGACTATTGCTATACTGTGAATTTCCATTTGATACTAAAATATCTAAGTATAGAAAAAATAATAATGGGAAGTGCAAGACATATCGGGATTTGCAAATTAACTTTCTAATATAAAGGAGATGATGATTTTTGAACGGAAAAGATGTAAGGATAGGTACGGGCCTATTAGTTGAAGATATAGACAGTATGGTTCGGTTCTACCGAGATACCTTGGGCTTTCATACGGAGTGGACTGGTGGGGATTTCGCAGAGTTTGAGACTGCAAGTGGTGTGTTATCCCTATTTATGTATAGTAGGAAAGAGTTCGTGAAGGCAATCGGGGAAAGTTATATTCCACCAAAAGGAATCAATCAGACGTTTGAAATTGCCCTTTGGTTGCCCAGCTTTGCTGATGTGGATACGGAATATGAGCGGCTGTCAAAGCTGGGTCTACAATTTCCTACAGGCGAACCCATCACCTATCCTTTTGGCATTCGCAACTTTTATGTTGCCGACCCTGAGGGAAATCTACTTGAAATCGGTAGTACGAATGAAACATAAACTCCCAGTTATATCGGAATGCAAATCGGAATTTGTGGAGATTTTTAAAATATGAACACAGAGCAAATTAAGAGTTTTTATATTGATAAAGAACATACAGAAAGTCCCTTAACAGAGAAGTTAATAAAGGCTGGCTATCAACAAGAAAAAGATGGTTATATTGATTTTGCCTATGACAATGAAGTTACTGTTGATTATAGAGTTGCAAAGCCAAGTCAATGGTGGCATCTAATAATTTCTTATTGTAATAGATCTCAACCGTATGATAAATTTAGTAAGAGGATAACTTGTGGTGAATTGATTTTTTGGATGGCAGAAGTTTCGGATTGTGTGAATAAAAGCGACTTGGAGGATTTAGCGGATGCCATAATTGCAAGTGGGATATCAGTTAAACGAAGAAAAGAGAATAAGCCTAACTTTCGATATGACCGTTTGAAATGGAACAAACATATTCAAGATCTCTGTTTCGATAAAATTGTTGAAAAGGTTGAATCAAGTGGTTCCAATCCAATATGAGAAAGTCCGATTTGGCAGCTTCATCAGCGACTCCAGAGGAAGACTCTTATGGATATAGAGTTGAATGGGATGACCAAACAACATCAGTAAGAGAAATGATCAGAAATGGTGGAACAATTGAGCATTACGGTTTGGTTCAAGAGATGTTTCAGGTTTTGATAATGCGTGGGACGTGTTTAGTGATTACAGAGATAATCCAGATTTCACAGGCGTACGACTAATAAAAATTGATTCAGATGGAAATGAAAGCATATATGCATCAAAATAATCTTTTCGGATAGAACAATTGATGCAGGAAAATCAAAAAGGTTATATTGTGCACGATAAATTCCACTTTGTGTGCAATTTGACATGCTTTTAACATTAGTCAGTTACCCATAATATTTATAGCAAGTAATTCATACTCGAAGTGCAAATCGTGCTATTTATATAATGCAAATAAACAGTACAAATTCATATAAATAATCAAGCCACAAGGCGGCAATCAACACCGCTCTGTGGCTTTTTATATAGATAATATCAAGAGGGTGAGGCAGATAATGCTGACTGTTAAAATTTTTAAGAGATTTCACAGACTGTTATGTCATTTTAAGCAGATGGGAAAAGGATTAGCCCAGTAGGAGGAGCATGAACCGTATACGAGATAGACCGCATGAAATGGTCTGTTTCGTGAAAGCATGATATAATTTACATTCACCACTTAGGGTGGATAGGAGCTTTTCACGAAGCAAAAAGCCTGTCCATTACAGGGGGATAGGTAAAGACCATGAGAAAGATTTAAGAAGATTGAAACAACAATCAAACAGAGGACAAGAGAGCAAAAACAGCAGGCCGACCAGTGACCTGCTATTTTTATGCCATTTTTAGCAGGAGGTTAGAATTTTATGATGAATTATGAGCTGTTCAAAGAAGTGGTGGCAGAGAAATTTAAGGATTACATGCCGGCAGAATATGCTGACCACAGAGTAAATACAAAGCAGGTTACAAAGGTAAATCAGACACTGGACAGCATCAATCTGGTTTCAAAGGACAATAAGGGATTTTCGGCAATTCCAAGTATCTATATCAATACCATGTATGAGCACTACAAGGAATGTGAGGATTTGCAGGAGGTACTCCAGACAGCAGCGGATACGATGGTTCATGCTTTTGAGGAAGCACCACAGATTGTCCCGGGACTGGACTTAGATACTGTAAAAGATAACATTATCATGGCACTTGTGAATACAGAACAGAACAAAGAGCTTCTTAAAAATGCTCCGCACAGAGCGTTTCAGGACCTATCAATTATCTACCGTTGGGTAGTTGGAAAAGATGCAGATGGTATCCATAGTTCCATTGTAAATCATGGCATGGCTGAAACACTTGGAATGAATGAGGAAGCATTGTATCAGGCTGCAGTGGTGAATACTAAGGACTTATTTCCGCCAATGATTAAGTCAATGAACGATGTGATGCGGGATATGTTTATGTTAGAAGGAATGCCGGACGGAATGGCAGATATGATGATGGAAGAAATGCCGGATGAACAGATCATGTGGGTGATTACCAATGACAGGGGCATTGGCGGTGCAGTCTCCATGCTTTATGAAGAGGGTTTGCACAATCTTGCGGAGACATTGGAAACAGACCTGTATATCATGCCGTCGTCTATTCACGAAGTCATTGCCGTTTCCGCCGATATGGGAGATCCTAATGAACTTGCGCAGCTGGTCAATGAAATCAATATGGCGCAGGTGGCTTTGGAGGAGCGACTGTCTAATCAGGTGTATCACTATGATAAGGATTTACGAAAACTCTCATTGGCAACAGACACACCAAACAAACGGCTTGATGGGATTGTGGCGGAACCGAAGTTGATTTATGAAGCGAAGGACCCGTCCAGATAGGAGGAGCTGGTGGAACAGGAAGTAACCATGGAAGAACTTCTGGAACTGATGAAAAGCCAGGAAGGAGATTTTATCATTCACGTTGGGATTTGCGAGGAGGCGGATATCGATGCAGAGTGAATTTGAACTTGACGTGGTATCTGTCAGACTTGTAAAAGAGGCTCCACTATTGTCAGCACGAAAGATAAACAGCCCTGAGGATGCAATCGAGGTGGTTGGTGAGTATCTTTGCGAAATGGACAGGGAGGTCATCTGTGTGATTAATCTGAAAGGAGACAACACGCCCATCAATTGTCATTTTGCAAGTATGGGGGCAGTCAATCAGGCGATGGCCCATCCAAGGGAATTGTTTAAGTCCAGTATCTTATCAAATGCGGCGAATATGATTCTCGTCCATAATCATCCCAGTTCAAATTTGCAGCCATCAAATGCCGATACCGTATTGACAGACCGTATGATTCAGCTGACGGGACTGCTTGGGATACCGCTTCTCGACCATATCATTGTGGGTGGAGACAATCGGGAATATTTCAGTTTTAGGGCAAAGGGGCTATTGACGAATCCAACGATTGCCCTAAGTACGGATTATCAGACACTGGAATTTTCACCGGCGGCAATGGTGGCAGATCAGGGAAAGACAAGGTAATCATGCGAAAGCAGGCTGCCGGATTTCGGAGGAAGGGGGATTTTGTATGGCGAGATTTACAGAGGAAGAACTGGCGGTTGCCAAGAGTGTTGACCTAACGGCAGTTGCCGATCAGCTTGGCTATACCGTGAAACGTGTGGGTAATTATCACACGTTAAAGGAGATGGACTCCATTCGCATTTATGATAAGAGCAACTGGTTTCGATGGAGCAGACGGTACGATAAAGGGGAGAACGGCGGTTCGCAGATTGATTTTCTCCGGGTATTTGCTGGGATGGATATTAAAGAAGCGGTATTCTGGCTGCTGGATTTTACAGGCTACCGCCGCATTATGGAAACTGACAGGAAGATGCCTTTGAAGCATCAGGTGGCAGTAAAGGAGACAGAGAAGAAACAGTTTCTTCTTCCCATCCCGGCGCTCAGCAATGCTTATCTCTATTCTTATCTGAATCAGGAGAGAGCAATCAACAGGACGGTTATTGATTATTTTGTAAAGCAGGATTTGATTTATGAGTCAAGAGACTACCACAACATTGTTTTCAAGGGTAAAGACAAAGAAGGCATTACAAAGTTTGCAAGCATGCGGGGCGTATTTGATCATAATGGAAAGAGTTTTAAGTGTGACGTGGAAGGCAGTGACAAGCGGTATGGGTTCAATGTCGTGAATGAAAACAGCAGAGAGCTGATTGTATCTGAAGCTGCCATTGACCTGATGAGCTACATGGATATTCACATGGATTTTGAGACCAACAAGCTGGCACTGGGTATGTTATCCGATGGACCGCTTGAGACGTTTCTAAAGGAACATCCCAAAATAGAAGCAATCTGTTTCTGTCTTGACTGTAGAACATCATTCTATATGCATCTAATATTTCCTAATCCAATCAAAATAAATAAAGGACAACCATCAATCAGTTGGCTAAATTTCAGTCAAACTATTTAATGGTTATCCTTTTTGTGT
>Ga0153983_1000540_pt1 | contig 9819 bp, 9 predicted proteins | sample TSGA067MetaG_FD_104693 | JGI IMG/M metagenome (GOLD analysis project Ga0153983, IMG submission 104693) | Attine ant fungus gardens microbial communities from Georgia, USA - TSGA067 MetaG | ecosystem: Host-associated > Fungi > Mycelium > Unclassified | place: USA: Georgia, Alexander Wildlife... | reverse complement strand
CAAATTTAAATAATAATTATATACAAACCTCGAACATCCAAAAGTTTTTAACAACTGTACTTTCTGCTCATCACTGGGATATATTCGATACTTATAGGCTTTTAACATCATGATCACTCCATGGTTTGTGTTATAGTCCATCTCCATACGCCAACATTAATAGTCATTAATAGCTTTGTGCGCACTCTTTTTAATGCTTTTATAATCGTCGTCCAAAACGTATGTTCTGATTATATGATACCAGATAATGCGTTTGTTTGCAAGAATTTATTCTAACTTTATGAGCGTTGTATACAATCATAATATTGTACAAAAAATTAAAACCGTCGCTCCTTACTCATGACTGAAGTCGCAAGAATGCGGAGCGACTTAATTCAACCTGGCAATGAGGCGGTTTTTAATTTTTACTTAGAGCGTTTGAGTTTGAGTCACGATCAATATTGATTTTACACATTGGTATTTAGATTTCATTGTATGCAATCTGCTTTTGTGAAAAAAGACACTCCACTCCATCTATCAGCTGATTTGGCAGGTATAATGATTCCTTCTTCTTTAATTCAACAGCCCCTGCATGAGACAATATCTCCGCTACAAACTGTGAGCAAAAATACTGATTCTTAAACTTATGCGGAATATGCAGCAGACACAATACGACCCCCAACCTAGAGTATCCATAGCGCTCCCTGTTCATCAGAAATTGATTGACCTCTTCCTGAATAATGGCATAAGTGCTTTCCGGCACCTGCATACGGATACAGATACTCCCTGGTTTTCTTGCTTTTGGCACTCTCTTTTTGGGTTTCTCAATGACAAAGCCTTTATAACTAAAACTGTAAAATATTTCCTCTTCCTCATCAATTGATATGGATGCATGAGAATAGCCATTCCCGGATATTACAGAAATAAAACTTCCAAACAAATCTGAATATTTTGTAAGCAGTATTGTTACTGTTTTCATTGTGCTATTTTCTCCCCCCATCGTTTCTACCTCTTTCTATTGCTGTCTGTTCTGCCCAACTCACGCATCCCATTCAAATGCTGTTTACTTTAAACCTTTTATAAAAGGAACCAGACCAATCAGAACAACGATGCCCACGATTCCAACAATAATACCAACAACCATATTGCTCCATACCATGGTAAAGCACATACCAACGCCTAACAATAATGCTCCTACAAGGCCTATCAGGGTTGCTCCTACAGTTTTTCCTGACGGCTTCACAGGTGCTTTGTTTTCCATCTTTCGCCAAACGGATACCATAATCAGCAGTATAATCGCACCAATCACACCCATGATTATGCCCGGCCTAAAGGCATTCCATTCGGGAACCAGTACCATGCACATGCCAAGTGCAAACAGAATCCCTCCAATTGTACCTAAAATCATTGCTATAAATGTGCTCTTTTTCATTACTCAAGCCCTGCCTTTCTTCTTGCTTCCAAGGTTGCATTCTGTGCGTTTTGTCTATTCGCACCTATAATTCCCTGCTGTGCCAAATGCATTTCGCTCTCTGCCTGACTTGCAAGTCTTTCTCTCGCCTCTTTTACAGTTTCGCCTTCCTTCGTCAGATAATTATCAACAAACTTATCCGCGATTTTGTTAAATCCACCAACAGCACCTTCCTCAATTTTTTGGTAACCGGCAACTACTTTTTCTGCAATTTTCTCATTTGCCTTTACTAATTTTGATTTTGCCATGATTTTCTTTTTCCCTTCTTTTTACTGTTTTTCATAATTGATGTTCCAATTATAAGAGTTCTATGTTTGTAAAATGTAAGAAAAGTGTTTCTATAATATTAATTTAAAACAAAAGACCCGCCCTTACATGGACAGGTCAAAATATATTTTATCATGCCGTTAAAACCGTTGTAAGCCGGGCATCCAATGCTGTTATTTCATAATTCCTGTTGCACGATTTCATTACACAATTTGGTCTTTACGCTGTTACCTCCTCAAATATCTCGTATAACTTTCGATTCACTGCTTTGACTATATCAGCCTGCATTTTATCCACTTCACGGTCATATGTCATCAGACCATTCATTTCCTCTTCAATATCACTGAGCTGTGTATAGATGGCGCTGCACAGCCCTTTGGCCAAATTCGGATAAATCACCGTCTCAATTAACTGCCGGTAACTGGCGGTCAGCTCCTTGGAAGAAGTATAATGCTTATAACCGAATACCTTCTCACAGGCTATGTGCTCCGACACCGGATAAGCATAACCACCGAATTCGGTCAGCGCGGTGACCCGGTCTTTTTGCGGACTTATCTTCAGTTTACCAATATAGTTATGGATACTGTACATATCTCCGCCTCTTTGATCAAACCAGCCGCAGGCCTCATTGATTAAGCGGCTGTCATCGATATCGCGGATGCACCTGGTGGCTTCTCGTGCGTCGAATTGTCCCCACCCTTCGTTAAAAGGAACCCAGACCGCAATAGAGGGGTAGTGATAAAGATGCCTGATTATGCCCTGCAGATCTTCATAATACTGTTTTCGCCCTTCTTCATCCTGCCTTTCGAAAATAGAATAGTGATGATCACTTATGATCCGCCCAAAACGCCGCCAGGCATTCGGTAAATAGGTGACAAAAGCCATATTATAATCACCGCCGCCGTTCGGCATGTCCTGCCACACCGCCATACCCAGACGGTCACAGTGATAGTAGAAGCGCTCCGGCTCGATTTTTATATGTTTACGGATTGTATTGTAACCCAATTCCTTCATTTTCTTAATATCATAGACCAGTGCCTCATCACTGGGGGCCGTCATCAAACCATCCGGCCAATACCCCTGATCCAATACCCCGTTAAAGAAAAAAGGCCGATTGTTCAGGTAAAAACGCCAAATGCCCCGGGAATCCCTGCTGCGGGAAAACTTCCGCATCCCGAAATAGGAACTGACCCGGTCTTCACCGCAGATCACTTTCACATCATAAAGATGGGGATGATCCGGCGTCCAGGCAATAAAGGAATCAAAAGCAACATCGAATTCCTGACCCACCCTCGATTCGGTTTCTGCAATCACATTGCCGCCATCGAGAATCTGCAGACGAACCGGAGATGATGTTTCGCCGGCAAATATCCGGAAGCGTACCTTGCTCTGGTCAAATAGCGGTGTAATCCTTACATCCGTAACGTAATCATGAGGAACACTTTCCAGCCAAACCGTTTTCCAGATTCCGGAACTGGGCGTATAAAACAGAGAGCTGAATCTGCCTTTCTTAACCAGCTTTTGCTTGCCTCTGGCATGCGGCGATCGCTCCGTCTTATCGGTGACGCAGAGCGTCAGCACATTCTCTGAATCATTAAGCTCCTGACTGATATCAAAAGAAAAAGGAAGATATCCGCCCTTGTGCGCTCCCAATTCCATACCGTTTAGGAACACCCGGCATTCCTGATCCACCGCCCCAAAATGTAAAATCACCCGATCCTTTCGAAACCCTTCCGGCAAACTAAAAACCTTCCGGTAATGCAGAAATTCATCCGGCATAACGACTCTGCCGACTCCTGACAACGCCGCTTCCGGTGAAAAAGGAACCAGTATGCTGCCGGTATAATCCTCCGTATGAGACTCCTTGTTGACGGCATACTCCCACTCCCCATTCAGACTATAATAGCTGTCCCTCACCAGGCGGGGACGGGGGTATTCCCTATGGATGTTATTCTTATCAATGTTCTTGCCCCATCGGGTGCTCAAGTTTATCATCAATCTGCTCCCTTGTTCTCTTAAATTTAACCTTACCAAAGACCTCGGTCTGTACTCCTACCGAAATCAGCACCAGCAAGCCCATAACAATTGACTGCCAGTGAACCGATATACTGGTCGGAAGATAGGTGAAAATGGTATTAATAATAAAGTATATTAAAATCCCAAAAAAGGTCCCGGAGAATTTTCCCATGCCTCCGGAAAGCTTTATTCCGCCAATGGCACACATGGCGATGGCATAAGTCTCATATGTATTGCCGGCGCTCAGTGTAGCACTGCCGGAACTGGAAGCCAGCAGCACACCGGAAAACGCTGCCAAAAAACCGCTTGCGGCAAAGGCGATAATCTTCGTTCGGTCTACATTAATCCCCATCATACGGGCTGCTTCCCCGTTACCGCCAACGGCATAGATATTCATTCCGAACTTCGTATAGCGTCCGATATACATGCAGATAAAGACCAGCAGGAAGAATAACGGAATCATAATGGAAATACCGCTATCCATACCGGGAAACCAGCCTTTTAGCACTTTCGCATTCGCAAAGGTCATCACACCGCCGCTGATTGCCACCGATTTTTTTGAAATAATACTGATCATTCCACGCAGCACAAACAGCATCGCCAGAGAAGCAATCCAGGAGGAAATCCGCATTTTCGTTACCATCAGGCCAATCAGCATGCCGGTTACCACGCCAACCAGCAGACCGGCGGCAATACCCAGATAGGGATTCACCTGCCCGGCCAGCCCCATCACAACTCCACTAATCGCTAATACCGCTCCGGCCGACAGATCAATCTCTCCGCACAAAATCACAAAGGTCATGCCCAAGGCGATGTAGCCCCCATTTTTAGAGGCTTTCAGCAAAATATTGAAAATATTTGCCGCCGACATAAAGTTGCGGTCTGCAAAAATAATACCAGAGGTTATGACTAAAAGCAAAAATGCTAAAATCGTACTCTTTGAATAAAAGGAATGATATATTTTTTTTGCTGTTTTCATTCATCTGACCTCCTTACTTTCTTTTTTCTCTTTGAATGAATACGGCGAAGATTAAGATAATCGCTTTCAAAACCTGCGCGTATTGACTGGGAATATCGTTCATCACACAGGTCAGGGTTATCATCTGCATGATCAATGCTCCAATCACGGTACCGATAACCCGGGCCTTACCGCCGCTCATCGGAGTCCCGCCGATGACCACTGCGGCAATTGCATCTAATTCGGCCAGCTGGCCTAATGAACTGCCGGCGGCAACGGCTATTTTAGCCGCCTGAAAAATCCCCGCCAATCCAGCAAAGAAGGCACTCATACAGTAGACGATGATCATCGTCCGCGCTGTATTAATACCGGCCAGAGCACTGGACTTGTAGTTATCTCCAACCGCCTGAATCTGATGACCTAAGACCGTTTTTTCGGCAATGATCCAAATCACTGAGACGACCAGAATAATCGGAATAATTTGTACCGGTACAACCCCGCCGATTTTGTAGGTTCCCCATAAGGCAAGCTGTTCCCCTACCTTCCCCAGCTTATTAAAATAAATATCGCGCCCGTCGCATAGAACCTGGGCAGCTCCCCGGACAGCCAGCATCAATCCCAGTGTTACCACCATTGCCTGAAGCCGCAGTTTCCCGACCATGAAACCGACCAAACCGCCGACCAGCACAGCAGCAAAAAGGGCACACGAAACAGCAGGATAAAGGCCGATCTGGGGCATTAACCTGGCGGTAAGCACACCGGCCAGAGCCATCACGGAACCAACCGAAATATCAATGCCGCCAGTGGAGATAACCAGCGTCATACCCATCCCGCAAAGAATGACCGGACAGATCTGAGTGATAATGTTATTCAGATTATTCAGGTTAAAAAAGCTGGGAGTGAACATTGCGTTCAATAACACAAGTACCAGCAATAACGTAACTGAACTATATTTCTTTATGATTTGTAAACCATTCATTTTCTCCATAATTAAGCCTCTTTGTGTTCACTGCCGTGAGCAATCGTTTCCATAATTTTATCCTGATTAATATCAGCCCCGGTTAATTCCCCTTTTTTCTTACCGTCACGAAGCACCAAAATACGGTCGCAATTCCGCACTAATTCCGCAATTTCAGAAGAAATCATCAAAACCGATATCCCTGCTTTAGAAAACTCCTGAATCAACTGTTCAATCTCCGCCTTCGCTCCCACATCAATGCCCCTCGTAGGTTCATCCATAATAATCAGCTTGGGCTCCATGCACATCCATCTGGCCAGCAATACTTTTTGCTGGTTGCCGCCGCTCAGATTAACAATCGGCTGTTCTGCAGAAGGAGTTTTAATTCTCAGCTTATCGATATAACTGCTGACAATTTCATCCTGTTCTTTGGTCTTAACAAAGCCAAGCTTATTCAGCTTTGGCAGCAAGGCGATCGTAATATTCTCTTTCACCGACAGATGCGGAATAATCCCTTCCTCTTTGCGGTCCTCGGTGCAAAACCCAATTCCCCTTATGATAGCGTCGGATGGTTTGCGGATCCTGACCGGCCGGCCATACCAGAACACCTTCCCCTGATCCGGTTGATTCGCGCCGAATAAAACCTGAGCCAATTCACTCCGGCCGGAACCAAGAAGCCCTGCCAGACCGACCACTTCCCCTTCTTTAATGGTCATACCGATCCCATTCAGGCGCATCCCCTGGCAGATGTTCTCTGTCCGCATCAGTTCCTTTGCCTTCTCAAAATTGTATCCGGTCTTCTTTCGCTCTCTTTTGCCCGTCTCTCTTCCCACCATCAGAGAAATCAGTTTCAGCTGATCAAGATCTTTGATATCATAGACACCTACATATTGGCCATCCTTTAGAATCGTTAGCCTTTCACAAATTTCAAATATTTCATCCAGCTTATGACTGATAAAAATAACACTAATTCCCTGATCTTTTAATTTCCGGATCACTCCAAACAATACCTTTACTTCTTTTGCATCCAGAGAAGAAGTCGGCTCATCCATGATTACTAATTTTGTGTTGGTGCTGATGGCCCTGGCTACTGCTACCATCTGCTGGATCGCCGTCGAATATTGACCCAGCGGTCTGGTTACATCGATATGTACTTCTAAATCATCCAGAATCTGTCTGGCTTCGGCAGCCATCTTCTTTCTGTCAATACTGCCGACTTTCGTTCGTGGTTCCCGGCCTAAGAATAAATTTTCATAAACCGTTTGAAACGGACTTAAATTAAGCTCCTGATAAATGGTAGAAATACCTTTTCTGTTAGCTTCAATGGGGGATCCCACATCGATGCTCTCACCATCAAACCGGATTGTTCCGGCATCTTTTTGATAAATTCCGGTTAATACTTTAATTAATGTTGATTTCCCGGCTCCGTTTTCTCCCATCAGCGCATGAACTTCACCCTCTTTTACCTGTAAGCTGACACCCTTTAAGGCTTTCACGCCGGGAAAGGACTTTTCTAACCCCTGAATATCCAATAACCAATCCATCGCAGCAGCTCCTTTCATGCAAAGAGGATGCCGCAACACCCTCTTTCATCTCCAATATGTCGTTTTCTTAATATCCTAATTCAACTTCTACGTTCTCTTTTGTATAGAGGGTATCCTCATTCGTGATCTTATCATCAACGGTTACGCCATTTGCAATCTGCGTCAGGGTATCGACTACGATCGGTCCAAAGTAAGGAGAACAGGTACATGACGCCAGCTGGGCACCGGACTCAATATCCTCGAAAGCTGCTCTGGTTCCGTCAATACCTAAGGTAAGAATATCTTCACCGGGTGTGAATCCGGCCGCTTCAATCGCCAGTTTGGCGCCTTGTACCATATCATCGGTTACACAGAACACTGCATCAATCTTATCTCCGCCCTGTGCCTGAATGATATTTTCCATCACCGACTGCGCTTTATCCATCAGCCATTCCCCATCCTGCTCAGCGACAATGGAGAACTTGTCGGAATCCAGTGCATTGACAAATCCATCCTGCCGGTCCGTGGAGGTAGAGGATGCATAGCCGCCGTTTATGATAACCACATTCCCACCATCTGGGAGCGCTTCCATCAGGGCATTCGCACACTGTTCCCCTTCCCAGACAAAATCAGACATGATTGCGGTTGTATAATGAACTCCTGCTTCGCCTTCAATCGCTCTATCCACCAGAATGACCGGTATTTCCTGTTCCATCGCTTCCTGTAAAGCACTCTGCAAGCCATTATCTTCAAGCGGCGCTACCACCAGGTAATCAACACCGGCCGCAATTAAATCGCGGATATCCGATTCCTGCGTAGCGATATCTCCGCCTGCATCCTTAACAATTAAGGTACCTCCTGCCGCTTCGACCGATTCCTTAATCGAATCGGTTTCGGTGGTACGCCAGGACGACATACTGTCAGTCTGGGAAAACCCCACGGTTTTACCGTCCAAAATATTATCACCGCTGTTCTCAGTTGTTTCACCGGATTCTGCCGGTGTTGCTTTGGTCTCGGCATCAGAGCCTCCGGATGAATTACCAGAGCCGCAGGCAGCCAGTGACAATACCATCGTAAGTGCAATAAGTAGTGCAATAAATTTTTTCATAATATCCTCCTTTAATTTGTTTGTAGTATGTATCTTTGTAAGATACACATGTTTATTATATAAATTATGTTATCATATTTTGGATATTTTATCAATTAGAAAGTGATAACATGCTCGATATTTGTATTGTTTGTACAATTTTTATCTATTGTTTCGTATATTATTTTGATTTAGTTTGATTTTTATGTAATAAAGGAGTATAATTCAGCTAAGTCGTACTAAAAAATATGGAGAAAAGGAAGGAAAGTAAAAGATGAACAATAAAAAAAGACCGGTCAGGATTACCGGCGAACGGGAATTATCATTTCATTTAGGCAATCCGGAACATCATGATAAGATCGCCGGGATCTGCCGGGCAATGTCTTCTCCCATCCGGCTAAAGATACTGAACATTTTAAAAGCCGCCGTTATGTCAGTGCAGGAGATCGCTCAGATTCTGGATATTCCGGTCTCTTCCGCGGCACTTTATATCAAAACGCTGGAGGAGGTCGGTCTGATCGTAACCGAAACCCAGCCGGGCATGCACGGTTCCATGCGGGTCTGTACCTTAAGCATGCACTCCTTTTACCTGCAGGCTTATGATGCTCATACCGATTCTTTGGACAATACTCTGGAGATTGATATTCCGGTTGGCGACTACCACGGGTGTGATGTCCAGCCTTCCTGCGGCATGGCGGATGAAAACGGGATCATCAACGCCTACGACGAAGTGAAATCCTTCTACTTTCCCCAGCGCATCAACGCTCAGCTTTTGTGGTTCCATAAGGGATATATAGAATATCGGTTTCCCAACATAGACAATCCGCTACTTGATTTGCATGAGCTTTCGTTTAGTCTGGAAATTTGTTCTGAGGCTCCCGGTTTTCATGAAAACTGGCCATCGGACATAACCGTTTCTATTAACAATACCAAAGTCTCAACCTATTGCTGCCCCGGCGATTTCGGTGCCCGCCGGGGAAAACTGACTCCGGCTTCCTGGTCCAACGGCCGGTCCCAATACGGAATTCTAAAAACATTCTCCATCCGCAAAGACGGCGGTTACGAAGACGGCCGGCCGGTTAACAGAAATATTTCTCTGGAACAACTGGATTTATCAGCCAAACCATATATTTCGTTAAAGATTAAAATTTGTGAGGATGCCAAAAATATCGGCGGTATCAATATCTTCGGAGCGATGTACGGAGACTATCCACAGGGAATTGTGATGCGTCTATTATATTAACAGACGCATTGCCAATCACAGATAAAAATGAACCCGCATTTGTCCGGAACAGGCCCAAAGTTCGTCGGCAACAGTCGCCCAATTCCCAGACGGCTCTTGGCATTTCTCAGTAAGGTCGTGAACGTCTTCGGGGTTCTTAAGGTCTGTGGAATGAGCGCCGGAAGTTTCTACCATGTCCACCAGTGCGCCCGGATTATCAAGCAACGGGCAGGGGCGCAGATGGTTATCATTAAACGGCTGGTTCACCCGATATGCTTTAAACAGCGGTGACTGCAATGCTTCCAGGAGTGTTTTTTTTCGGATATTTGAATCTGAAT
>Ga0153983_1000539_pt1 | contig 9826 bp, 5 predicted proteins | sample TSGA067MetaG_FD_104693 | JGI IMG/M metagenome (GOLD analysis project Ga0153983, IMG submission 104693) | Attine ant fungus gardens microbial communities from Georgia, USA - TSGA067 MetaG | ecosystem: Host-associated > Fungi > Mycelium > Unclassified | place: USA: Georgia, Alexander Wildlife... | reverse complement strand
CCTCATGCTCAACACTTCCATTCTCATCCTATTGCCAAGTTCTTCTTCTAGATCCAAATTTCTTAATAAAATAACTATTACAAACTTCATTCAGACCTATCTCTGTCAATTTCTTGTCTATTTTTACAGTCTCAACAGTGCTCAAAAGCTCTAAAGAAAACATTTTGAATGATATCCAAAGTATCTTGATGTGATCAGTATTTTCCAAGCTATCAGGCAATCAGTAGATAATCTCTATAATACTATATATTAAATTATGAATATCTCAGAAACTACCATAATTGATGTCTTACTTTTAAGGACATTAGAAGTATAGTAAGTCAATGTAAGCTAAGTATAAATAAGTACAAGTTGATACAAAGGAGATTTAGTTGTACCTATCTCAAATGTCACTTCAAGGTAAACAAATGAGGTAGCTTTACATAGAAAAGAGATTTAAGAAAAAGAAAAAGAGTACCCCTACAGGTAAGATATATCTAAATAGGTATAAGTTTGGGAATAGAGTGAAATAATATAGTGACTAGGCAACCTTTCAGGTTATTATGACTGATGTGGCACTTCCTATTAATAAGAAACACTCTTTATTATTCTCAGAACAACCCCAAAACAACCCTGAGACAATACTAGTACAATAGTAAGTTTAATTTGTCTAGGTATTATCTAGTGAGTAATTATTATATTAGCTTATATTAAAGTCTTATTGTAGTGACTTAGCCAGCAATGACTTAGATACCCTTCTTATCCAAGTTGACAAGGAGAACTCAATAGAGTTCCTGTTAGATTTAGTATACTATTTATACATGAGCCACAACCCTAACCCTACTATGAAGTCCTGTACTTTCCTATAAGTCACTTTTGTCTTGTACATCTGTCGATAAGAAAAATAAAATAAAATAAAATAGAAAAGAAGATAAATATTGACTTAGCTATTTTGCCAAGTTATAACACTTATCTCAAACATCAACTAGTGGATCAATGGCTAAAGTACCTCCTATTCTATCAGGATTCTTATACTCTCCTCTTTGGATGTTTAGTAATTTAGTTACTAGCTCTATCTGTTATAGTATAGTATTATAAGTCACCTTGGCTATGATCAAGAAGAAGTAATGTCATGAGTCACTTTGACTGTGACTAAAGAATATAACATGAACTAGAATTGAATCTGGGACTAATAAGGACTTATGTAATAAATAAGTACAAATAGTAAACATTTGTATATATAGTATAGTAGAATCAAGTGAGGACTCTATTAAGTTCTCTTCTAACCCTAAAGAGCTACTTAGACTAAACTCTAGTCTAGGTTCTTAAGTCAGTTGTTAATAGAAGAACTATCACAAATGGTCACTTACTTATTTGTGATTGGTGCTTTAGAATCTTGAAAGGTTCAAAAATACGAAGTTTAGACAATGACAAAAGATGTTGTTAAGTCTGAGGTCTAATCCTTAGACTATGAGTCCTTATATACATAATTGTGATGGTCTGTGTACTAGAACAGATCATCACATGCTACTATCTATTGTTCTACATATGGTAGTGCCTTTGTGTTAGAAATAGTGATAACCTAACCATATGGAGGCTGTCCTTTGTTCTAAGAAAAGAACAGATGATTATCTATGGGTAATTAATGAAGTCCATATACAAACATTGAGGCCTTCATATCTCCACTAATATTAATTGCCTTGAGGTCTTTCTAGGCTCATTCTGAGCATTATGAAGAAGGCTTCTGCTGAGCCTAGAACCAAAGCATTGATCATGGCATTTTCCAAGATATTAGTGATTTAATAAACAGTAACATAGTGGTTACCAGTTGATCTGCTTAATATCTTGGCCATTATTGATCACCTTGAGATATGACTAGTATCAATCGAAAGGTCTTTCTGAGGGCTTTCCGTAGCCTTTAAGACCGTGAGAATCGTCAAAGAATTGATGGAGATATGGCCAAATGAAGTTTGTGACAAGAACTTGATACTAACTTCTGAACATTGTTTGCCTCAAACCCTGTCCAATCTCTTATCTCATCACTGATTGACCCTTGACCGACAATCATCATGATCATTAGTCACCTCTATATATAGCCAGGCTTTTGGCTTAAGGGGACTTGATAGTCAGTTAGGGACTATTGGTGGTAGTGTGATACCAAACCCAGGTATCATACTTAAGACCTAATCTAATAAGTGGGCAGTATTTAGTAGACTATATTTTCACTGTATAAACCTTGTGCTGCATTCTATTGTGAATAGTACATGCAAAGGAGTGACAGTTATCTCTTAAAGAGCTATTTAGAGTAGAGATCCTCTCTATTGAGGTAATAGTGTAACCCTAGTATTAGGACAGTAGTTAGTAGGGAAGTAGGCATCTGGCTAGGTGAAGATCTTGCACCTTAGCAGACATAACAGTAAAATTATAAAATAATGTGTCTCAGGAGTCATCTATGAAGGTAGACAACTATATATTTACCTGTAGAATAATGTGTCTAGAGTACAATAATCAGCCTAAGTATTGAGGTTAAGGGAGACGATCTCACCTCAGGAGTCACCTATGAAGGTAGACGACTGAGGGAGCTACTAGAGGTATCTAATGTTATATACAAATGTAAAACAATACTGGTTGCCTGGTTGCCACAAATAAAAATAGAGAAGTTGTATATCATGATGGAGTATCAGTACAAGGAATGACACTAGTGTCCATTCTAGTAGTCCTACTAATATGCATAAGTCCAACTTCAATACTCCCCCTGGACTGATACATTTGTTGGCTTTGTATTAAGTTCCAGGTAGTTTATGAATTTTTGAAGTGTATCTCTTGGTAGTAGTTTAGTGAGTAGATCAGCTGTATTTTCAGTTGTTGGAATGTACTGGAATCTGACATTACCCAATTTCACATGTTCCTTGATGAAATGGTGTCATACGTTGATGTGCTTTGTATGCCAGTGGTTCTTTTCAGTAGTATTATTTGCAATAGATCTACTGTTATTTGCGTAGATAGTAAGGGGTCTGTTGACTGGCAATTCAACTTCGTGAAAATATTTGGACATCCATAAGGCTTGAGTAGTTGCCTTCAAAAATGCCATAAACTTTGCTTCTACAGTAGACAATGCTATAGTATCCTGTCTCTTGCACTTCCAAGAGATTGGGCTACCAGCCACCAAGAAGATGTTGCCTTCGGTTGACTGCTTGGTGTCTTTACAGCCAACATAGTCAGAGTCAATATATCTAATCGGCTCAAGACTACTGCTGCCCTTGTAAGTGATTCCATAGTGCTTAGTACCTTTAACATATGCTAAGATATGTTTCAATGTATTCTAATGTGCCTTCCCTGGATTATAAGCAAAGTGAGCAAGTATGTTAACAGAGAATGCTAAGTCTGGTCTTGTGGTAACCTGTAGCCACATGAGTGATCCTAGTGCTTCCCAAAAGGGGGTATTTTTCTTTATCTGGAGTTGTTGGGCAGTCTTCAATTGAAAGTATTGTACCTGGAGATAGAGGAGTTATTGCTGGTGAGTAGGAAGTTATGTTAAATCGTTTTAGGAGACGTTCGCAATAAGCCTCTTATAATAGCGTAATATCTCCATGTGTATTTCTATCAATTTGCATTCCAAGGATGAACTTAGCTTTGTCTAAGTCTTTAATTTCGTAACTTGATGCCAGTTGGGATTTGGCCAGATGTTCACCCTCTATAGTTGATAATGCTCCTAGAACATCATCTGTCTAGGTTGATGTTAGTGTTAGCTCATCATCATGTACTTTTGATCGGATTTGAGGATCGGTATGTGACTTATAATATCCATGTCCTTCAAATGTTTTGTCCAAGTTTTCTGCCCAGTCATGGGCTCCCTGCATGGTCCCATATAGTATTTTCTAAAGTTTCCAGACATAATCGCCTCCCCTTTTCTCGAATCCTTTAGGTTGTTCCATAAACACTTCAAACAAGCTATTGCTGTTAAGGAAAGCAGAGACAAAGTCTATTTACCATAGATAAAGCCTTTACAATGCAGTTATGGCACACAATAGTTGAACAGATTCAAGGCGAGCTACAAATGTATAAGCCTCTTCATAGTTCTCTTCTATTATCTGGGTAAATCCCTTTGCTACTGTTCTCGCCTTTCTCTTTTCAATTCCACTATTGTCATCCTATTTGATAGCATATACCCATTTAGAGCCTATGACATTCTTGTTTACTGGTTGTTGTACCAGCTCAAAGACTCCTTGTTCTTTTAGCATTTTGAATTCCTTGACCATTAGTTTCCACCAGAGATGGAGTTTCTTCATAGCTTTGTTAAATGTTTTTGGTATCTATGTATCAGTGTCCACAGCAAAAGTATAAGGTCGACTGAGATATTCTCGAGATTCTATGAGTCGATTGGTTGGTTTGGGGAGTTGCTGGGGTCTTCTCACTGCTAAAGGAGTATTATCATCATTATATTGTGGTTCATAGTCATTTGGTAGTGGTTCGTATGTGAGTTTATCACTGGTTTGGGTTGCTGAGCCTGTAATTTCCTCGTGTTTGTCTTTATGAAGTTCAGTGATAGTTAATGGTCGTAGTGCAATTACTTGAAGTGGTGGTCCAATTAGCTCCTAGTCAAGTTCACCCATTATATCATTGCTTCTATTCTCATTGTTAACTTGAGTTTGATTATCCAGTCTATAAGAGAAAGGATTGTTCTCATCTATAAAGGATGTTGGAGTTGGCTGTTTGGCATAGTTGGTAGTTCCTTCTTTGAAGATAACATCATGTGATCTGAAAATAGCACCAGTATTTTTCTCAAGCAATTTATAACCATTATGTCCAAAGTAACCAAGCAGAGTGACCTTGACTGATCAAGGGAATAGTTTTAAAAGACTTAAGTCACTTGGTATATAAGCATAAGCTGTAGTACCAAAGGGGTGTAAATGGGATATATTTTGGCATTGTTCAAACCAGAGCTCAGCTGGAATAGTACTAGGTCATTGGGATAATAGGATCAAGTTTCAGATATATACTATTGTAGATATTGCATCTGCCCAGTACTTGAGTGCTATTCCAGATTCAGCCATTGCTGAATGGGCTCTGTCAAGAATTGTGCGCATGGTATGCTTGGCTATGCCATTCTGTTGGTGAGCATATGGTATGGTAAACTGAAAGTCTAGCCCTTGATTCTTTCTGTATTGTTTCTAAGCTATGTTGTACCATTCTCATCTCATATCAAGTCAAACTTGTTTCATTTTCTTGCCTGTTTGGCACTTTGCTTCTGTCTGGTATGACTTAAAGACTTTTAATGTTATATCAGCTGACTTTGATGGCAGAAATATAACTATTCTATAAGAGGAGAAGCTATCCAACATTATCATGAAATACCACAATCCACCTGCAGATTGAGTTTGTATAGGTCCCCATATATCTATATAAACCTGTTCTAGTATGTTCTTCTCTTTGGCAGTGTTTTCTGTATAGGGTCGAGAGATATGTTTCCCATATATACAGTCCTCATACTATCCTTTTATAGTCAGGTCATCATATGTATAAAGTCCATTAGCAAGTTGTTTTGATATCATTTCGCAAAGAACATTTGCTCTGGCATGGGCTAGACGACGATGCCATGTGTCAAAACTAGCAGGTTTGTGCTTCAATTGGGCTAAAGATGTCTCTGGTGACATTCCATCAAGTTCTACTATGTACATCTTGCCAAACTTGACTGCTGACAGGATCTTTGAGCCATCTGCAAGTTTGATGGTAGCCTTGCTATTTCTGAAGATTACACTAGTGAAAGGGTGCAAAAGGGAATTACACACTGGGACAAACAAAACAATGATGTGCCAGCTCCCAATTGTGTGCTAAAGGTCTAAGGGAAGATTATCAAAATTTGAAGGTTTATAAATAATTAGAGAAATGAGAATTATACACAGCTCCAGTAAAATATAAGTTGATGGTTGTAAAAAGGATCATAGGATCTCTCTCTAGATCGTTGTCACATAGCCTCTCTAAGGTATCAACCTTTACATACCATGACAAAAGCTCCTCTGGAAAATACAGTTAGTTGATCACTCATGGACCCTTCACACTCAGTTATCCCCTTGTCTGCACCCTAATACCGAACCTTATGGGTGTAATGCAATCCAAGTGTATACCTAGCCAAGCTTTTCCAGCCTGCTGTTCTCTCCGAAGCCTGCCTGAGTTGCATCTGTGTCTTCTCCCTAGATCAAGTTCTGGGTATATTCTGTGTTCTGCTCAAGACACCCCACTGGTCCTAGTCTTCTTACTCTCAATAGATTCACATTTACGATTCCAAAGGCAGTATAGATGGAGGTAAGAGTCAAGAGATTCCTCTCCTATCCAACTGCACACTGGATACTATATTAAAATGATTACAAAGCCCTGAAGCTCAAGGAATAAAATATAAAAATAAAACTATTACTACTTTTGATGTTCCCTCAGCCTTTTCTCATACTAAGTCTGTTCCAATGCCTAGTGATGATGCATTCTTATGGTGACATGTCCTCTTCATCAAATCCTTCCTATTAAATTCATTATCACTTCTCTCTAGAATATTCTTCCTGGTCTCCTATTACTCCCTTTGATGTTGCTTTGTAAGAGGGCTCTCCTTGGTTACCTGTTAAGTAGTCAGTAAGCTCTACTCAATGCCTAGTACCTCCGAGTCACATCCTAGGGCTCATTTATCTAAATATAATTGATCTGATGCCATCAGTGCTTAATTGCAATTAGAGTCTATTTATTTAAGTTTTTCGTCCAAATACTACTGGTTCTAGAGTCCCAGTCCACCATATCTCTAAGTCGGTTCTATCCCATAATAGATCTAGAGCATAGTTCTTCTATGACTTTCTTCCTAAACCTGATGCCAGCTCATCCTGCTTGCCTCCCGAGGTATCAACATGAGCTTTAGTTTGGTTCTCCCTTGCTCAATGTCTTTATTATATGGTATTATGTTCTGAGAATATAGAAAGGGTTCTAGAGCAAACTTTAATCAGGAATTCGTTGTTATAAAGCTTATCAAATGTTACTTTCCGCAGAAAACTTATTTGCAGCATAACACCAGTACCCTTCCTTTCAAGTTTTGATACTGATATTAAATTGGATCTCAGTCCAGGAGTGTGGAGGACATCTTCAAGTATAATATTCCTGGTTTTACCATTTATGTACATTTGAAATTTGACATTTCCTTTCCCTACAATACTGAATACTGATCCTTTGCCTGTAGAGAGTTCTTCTGATGGTCTTTCAAATGATGTATATGACAAAAACATTGATTTATTAGCAAAACAGTAGTCACTTGCACCAGAATCGATGAGAGTGAGTCTATTCTGTGTTTTGGTATAAAGAATAACAGGGTCTCCACTAGTCTAGTTGCTGTCTACTCACACTTCCTTCGAGTTCTGACCCTGGTTGGTAATTTTGTCATAACTAGAGGTATTATGAGAGTCAGAGCTTATTGCAATTCTAGGGGGTAGAGGAGGTTGTACCTTGATGTCAGAGTCTTTCATTGTCATAAAAGCAAATACTTGCTTATCTTCCTTCTTTGCTTCTGCAACATTTGTAGTAGGTGTATAACAAGATAATCCTTGCTTAGTATCAATAGTAGTATCTCTGGCACCTCCTTTTTTCTCAAAACCAGGGAGAAATTGGTCTTTCTTTCCTCTACTTGGCTAGTAACATACATCAATTGTATAACTATATTGTTTGCAGTTAGGATTAGCACAGATAAGATATGAGTTTAACTTCTGCTTAGGGGTTATGGTATAAAGTGCCATACTGCTTTGACCCATTTTTAAGAGACAATTTCAGCTAATTCTGGTATACCAGGATTGGAGTCGTGATATAGTTTCCACAGAATTTATGTTTCCATAGAGACTAGCAACCACAGAGTCCCAAGATTGTGGTAGCACATTCAAAATGATAAGTTTGAAATCTTCATCAGTTAATTTTCCTCCTAGGGCATTTATATTGGAAATTTTCTTTTGTAATATAGTTATGAAGAGGTCGAAGTTAGTGTGATCAATGTAAAGTGTGTTATATAAGTCTTGTATTGCATTTTGCTGAGCCATGGCTGATGCGTTTTCATAGATGTTAATATATGACTGCCAGGCTTTTACTACAGTCCCATTGATGTTAATTTTCCATTCTATGGCATCTTTGGTATTAAAGAGAAGGAGTTCTATTGTCTATGCATCACAGTTGGTCCACTCTTCAATAGATAGTGATATAGAACTCCAAGAGGTCTTGGTGACAGTTACTGGGGCTGGTACTACACTTGGTTTACTTGGAACACTTGTGTTTCTTGCCCTAACTAGGCACTTTATAGATCCTTCCAAGTATTCCATTGTGCTTCTTTGATTAGTAGCAAGGCGGACAAGCCTTTGCTATGATACCCAATTCATTCTATTAAATTTTTCATTCTCTGCAAAAGTTGGAGTAGGTCCTGTATATGACATTGTAAAGTTCTGTATGATAGTTTCAGTTGCACTTGGGATATGGGGCCAATAACCTGAAGAATAATATGTCTCAGAAGTCACCTATAAAGGTAGATGACTGAGGGAGCTACTAGAGGTATCTAATGTTATATACAAATGTAAAACAACACCAGTTGCCTAGTTGCCACAGATAAGAATGGAGAAGTTGCATATTATAATGGAGCGTCAGTACAAAGAATGACATTAGTATCTATTCCAGCAGTCCTGCCACTATGTGTAAGTTCAACTTTAATAAAAATAGCAGGATTCAATATTATCTCTGTACTCTTTGAGATATCACCACAATATCTTAACAACAATACAACCAACTTCTGAGCAAGTTACTCAAAGAAAAATGTGCCCTCATTTTACTAAGGGCAAAACTAGAAGGAAAGTAAGAAAGAGAGTATTGGAAGTATAAGGGGTTTAGGCACCTTGCCTGCAATTGCAAAAGACAGGAGTGTCATATTCTGGAAATCTGACAATTATATAATTTATTTCTCCTAATAATTCTCCTAAAATTATAATTAGGAGAATAGCATAGTAGATTACTCTCCTCCTATTCTGGACTTCCTATAAGTACTATGTTAGTGACTGACTTAAGACCTTAGCCTAGGGTTTAGACCAAGGAGCTCTTCAGGGTTAGAAGAGAACTCAATAGAGTTCTTGCTTGATTCTTCTATACTATTTATACATTTCCTAGCTATTTGTTCCTATTTATAATACAGGTCCTTTTGCCATATCCATTAGTTGTTCCTGATTTTTCTCTCATGTCACTTGTCATTTCTTTCCATCAACTGATCCTGTCCATTACTATTGTTATAGTTACATTGACTTATGACAGTATTCCCCTTGTTATAAGAGCCCCAAAAAGGAAATAACTTCCTATGCTTTTAAATAGTTGATTCACAATCTCAAGACATATAATGGGATAAAACTATAAATAGCATAGGAAACTTAAGTAAACCACATCACATGATTAGGTCAGGTGATAAGTAGTGTATAGAATACAATGGGGAACTCTATTGAGTTCTTCTTGAATATCTACCTAGGGTGATCACTAAGAACTATTACAGTCCTTCAATAACATACCTGCTAGAAGAAGCACAGAACAAATTTGAAATCTGGAGCAATCACAAAAATTTGAAATATTTTATAAGCAGCCAAAAGTTAAATCATAGATAAGCACGATGGGCTCTATACCTATCTAGATTTGATTTTATGCTTAAACATGTGCTAGGATCCAGTATAGGAAAAGCTGATATCACAAATGGCCACTTACTGATTTGTGATTGGTTGAATTGATATTCAAAAAGCTCAAAAAAGCGAAGTTTAGACAAGCAGCAAAGATGTTGTTAAGTCTGAGGTCTAATCCTCAGACTATG
>Ga0153983_1000537_pt1 | contig 9836 bp, 10 predicted proteins | sample TSGA067MetaG_FD_104693 | JGI IMG/M metagenome (GOLD analysis project Ga0153983, IMG submission 104693) | Attine ant fungus gardens microbial communities from Georgia, USA - TSGA067 MetaG | ecosystem: Host-associated > Fungi > Mycelium > Unclassified | place: USA: Georgia, Alexander Wildlife... | reverse complement strand
GCTGACCCAGTACATATTGTTTGTGGCAACGCCGATGCTTTTGAATTATCAGATTGGAAGCTACAACCCATCACCAAGCAATGCGAGTTTGAACCCGTCCGTGCGTTTAGACCAGATAGAGATAGAGAGCCAGTCCGGTTTGAAAACGTATGATTATGTTCCGATAACACCTGAGAGTCTGGATAGGGTGAAGGGATTGGATAAGGGGGATGGTGGAGCTAAATATAATGATTCTCAAGTCAATAAAATTGTCAAAGATTTAAAAGGGGAGGGTTTTAAAAATAATCCTTTACGTCAAAGTTATGAAACAGAAGTGAAAGGCTTGGCAGATTTAAGAGATGATTTGTTAAAGCAAGGGTTATCAAAGGAAGAAGTTGCAAAACAACTAAACCAAGCAAGGCGTGACCTAGGGATAAAGTACAAAGATATGACGCCGCAACCTTTAAGAGATTATATATATGAGGTTAATCAAAGAAGATATGGAAACCCTTTAGGTCCTACTTTTGATGACTTGATTGAGAGTGGTAAGTCAGTTGAGCAAATTATTAAATCATCATCAAAATATAATTCAGATGTTGACAAATTGTTGTCGGGATTTGAAGACTGGTTGAGGAGGCAATAGAGTATGTCAGGAATAATAGAACTGAAAAACTATGAAATATTTGAGTTTTGCTCGCTAAATAGGAAAACAGGTGAAACAAATTTTTACAAAGGTAAAAAGAAAGTTTCTGGATTTACTGGATTATACTATAAGAATGATAGTGTGTTTTTTGCTATTTACCCTTCTGAAAAAGGTCCCTTGATTTTTTATAAAAATACAGAATATAAAATTAATAAAGACCTATCAATAAATGTATTACGCCAAGGAAGCAGTAGAAGATTTGATATAAAGGAGTATGGTATCAAGATTGATTATAGTGAATCTCTTTATACAGGATTTGATTCATGGTCGGATGAAGTTGATGTAGACTTGTTTTATATGATAGAGCAAAATTATTCAGAACCGAGTTTCTATGAGCAATACACCATAAATAAGTCAGACAAATAACATTTGTATGATTTTCTTTACCGCCGCTTGTTTTTTTTGTCAGAAGAGGATGAGAGAAATTAAAAAATATGAAAGTTTGCAAGTGAAGTATGCTCTCCGGTGGCTGTTGGCTATGGTACCACGGTACATTATTGTTATTTCCCCGGTGAAATAAAAGGTAAAGAAAGGCTTGAAAAAAGCAGCAAAATGCCCTTCCGTAGGAAGTTATTATGTGAGGAACGGAACAAATCGGTGATATCAGCCGTTTCAAGAGTGCGGACAAGCTGGAGAACTATGTGGGGGTAGCCCCTCTGTATTTTAGTTCCGGTGGAAGAGGAAAGAATGTCCAGAATAAGAATCAGGGGAACCGGGGGTTATCTTCAGTATTGTATTTGCTTGCGATGCAGCAAGTACATGTAAATACAAAAGGACAGGCACGTAATCTAGTGTTACGGGCTTATTTCAAGAGCAAAGTTTCGGCAGGAATGACGAAGATACAGGCGTTATTGTGCATTATGAGACGGTTGATAAACATCCTCTATAGCATGATGAAGAATAACACCGTGTATCGGATGCCGGAATTACTAGCAACCGAAGTGACAGGGTGTAGATATTTTTTATTGGTACTATTGTTAAATAAATCCAATTCTCTTCTCCAAACAAGTACGCCTTGTATTAGCAATTTCTTACAACTGCCAAAAATCTCTTAATACCACATGGGATTAAGAGATTTTTGAAATTAGATATTTAGCAAATATTCAAAGCAATGTTTCAGAAAAGGCACTTCTACATCGCGATGCCAAAGACCGCTCTCGGCTTTGGATTTCAACGTTAGTATCGCTTGGGCGGTTTGCGTATTCCATCTCATGCCCGCTCTTTTTAGCCGGTCCTGCAAGATGATTTTGTTCCCGCTTTCTATCGCTCCGCTTCCGATAAAGTAACCTTTCCCTTCATATGCGGCATAGTCGATGTTGTTGATATTGTTAAGAATATAGCCATGCAGGTTGATGGGACACCCATTCGGCTTCTTGTCTTTTGCGGCATCCATCTTGAATAAATATTTGGCATATGTATGGACGTTTTCGGAAAGATGGAAGAAATCAAGGATCTGCTGTGCATCAGGGAAATACTCCTCGACCATGTTGCGGATCCATGTTGCGCCATCGTCCAATAATAAACATTGTCCGTACTGAACACTTCGCCGAACTTGTTTTCACGCCATTCCTCAAGCGTAATCTTATAATCAGGTGCAATATACTCAAAAATTTCTCTGGCTCTGGCAGAAACCGGTTCATCCAACACCTTTCTTCTGTATTTCACAATCAGAATAAGGTGATAATGGAGGAGAAATACTGAATGTGCATTATTGTCTAAAATCAGGAAGATTCACCTCTTTTATATTGTATCGACTGATTTATATTATAGCATATTTTACTATTACAGTCAACACTTTTGCGAACATTTGTTCCTGTTTTTTTCTAACCAAACATCCGTCCCCTTTCTGTTCCTTTCCGATAGGGGTATTGTATAATTCAAACCGGAAACGGTCAATGGTTAGAAACGGTACAAACAGATGTGGCAGATGTGCCAAAAGAGGCAATTCATCCCACTACTTATAGAAGAAGGGGACTTCTTGCCTCAAGATGTTAAAATTTACAATTTAGTTACAATAACCATCCCATTCATTTCACATAGTGTGATAAAATGAAATAGAATAGAAGATATTCAAATGATGGGGGAATATTTGTATGCAGAAGAGAATTTTAATTATAGAGGACGAGGAAGCGATCAACGACCTGTTGGTTATCAATCTTCAAACCGCAGGCTATGAAACGAAATCATTCTATAATGGCATGGATGTGTCTGTATATTTAAAGGAGAAGAAAGACTTTGACTTGGCTGTTTTAGATATTATGCTGCCGGAAAAAGACGGTTTTTCTTTATTACCTGAACTAAATGAAGCGGGGATTCCGGTCATCTGCCTGACTGCAAAAGGAGACGTCGTGAGTAAGGTAAAGGGTCTGAAAAGCGGAGCAGAGGACTATATGGTAAAACCATTTGAGATGCTGGAACTTTTGATTCGGATAGAAAAAATATTAAAAAGGCATGGAAAAGAAGAGGAGGTACTTATCCTGGGGGATGTCCGTATTTACATAAAGGAGCGGAAAGTAATGAAAAATGGTGAAGAAATTTATTTTAAACCAATGGAATTTGATTGCCTTTTGCTGCTTGCCCAAAACAAAAATATTGCTTTAACAAGAGAGGAAATCCTGCACAATCTCTGGGGCATAGAATTTGAAGGAGAAACCCGTACCGTGGATGTACATATCGGAAGGATCAGGAAGAAGCTGAATTGGCAGGAGGTCATCAGAACCATCCCCCGTATTGGTTATCGGTTGGAGGTCTAGCATGAAATTAAAAACAAAAATTATCGGTGCGTCAATTTTAGTGATGCTGTTGTTTGCCTTTACGTTTTCCTTGCTTATGCTTTGGCAGGGCAGACAGGATACGTTAGACCGTGTAGAGGAACTACAAAAGGATATATTTACAGCAAGATTAGGGGAAGTGGCGAGGTCTCTTAGAGAAAGTAGCTATACAGGTGATAATGCCGCGGTACGAAGAGATATCATACTTTACTATCTACAGGACAACTCTTCCGAATTCTATGCAGTATATGAAGATGAACAGGAAATTTATAATTCTACAGATCTGGAATTTACTTATCAAACAAATAAAGAGTACGATATCATCATGGATGTGAAATCACAGATATATGAGCACGACGTGCAAAATGAGCTAGTGCTTTATGCAGGATTTGATATGTGGGAAAAGCAATATATCATATACAAGGTTATTGATATATCGGATCTATATGATTCAAGCATGATGTTATTTTATCGGGGAATTGGAATCGCGGTCTTGTTTTGTATGGCAACAGGCATTCTATTGCTTATTCTGATACAAAAAATATTAAAGCCTTTCTATCAGTTAAAAACAACTGCGATTGAAATAGAAACAGGCCATTATGAAAAAAGGGTAGAGGTAAGTCACAATGACGAAATCGGTGAAGTGGCGGATCGGTTTAATCGTATGGCAGAGACGGTTCAGGATAAGATAGAATCTTTAACACAGATGAATGAGCGGCAGAATCTAATGATCGGAAGCATCGCCCATGAATTAAAAACACCGATGACAGCCATGATTGGTTATTCAGATACGCTGCTGCGGTTGGATTTATCAAAGGAACAGCAGGAAAAGGCATTGGTTTATATAGGGAAAGAGTGCCGGCGGCTAACAGAATTATCGGCTAAAATCATGGAATTGGTGGGTCTTAATAATGAAAGAGCTATCATAGAGAAGAAAAGCATTCCTGTCATGAAGCTGGTGGAGAATATGAAAGAAGCTACAAAGGAGAAACGGGAGCAAAAACAGATCAGGCTTACTATTGTAAATGAAGAGAATTGTAAAATCATGATTGAGGGGGATGAGACACTTCTTACAAGCCTGCTAATCAATCTGGTGGATAATGCAGTAAAAGCCTCGGCAGAATATGGAGATATTTTGATTCTCTTAGCGAAGGGAAGCCTAAGTGTCATAGACCATGGAATAGGCATACCGGCAGATGAATTAAGGAATATTATGGAGCCATTTTATATGGTGGACAAGTCCAGAAGCCGGAAGCAAGGGGGGACAGGCCTGGGGCTTTCTTTATGCAGAGAGATTGCATTACGGCATCATATGGAACTTAAGATTGAAAGCCGTCAGGGAGAGGGAACAACGGCAGCCCTGCTTTTTTCCTGTGAAAGTAATCATGTAAGTGTCTGACGTGAATTAGTTACAATTTGGTTACGATTAGAAGAATACTTGGCAAAGAATAAAGTGATATCCTTACTAAGTGATTGTTACTAAAGAAACCAATGATTTGGTAATAATCCACTGAAGAAGGAGAAAAAATTATGGCAGTAACACGTTTTAATTTTCAAGGGTTTTTTACAAATCCCAAAACAATCCTGACACTTGGGCTTGGATTTATTTTAAGTTACTTTCTGAGCGAAAAAGCGATTATGGTTGCCGAATTGTATCAGGCACCCATTCAGGTAATAGAGCCTTTTCTATGGACTTTTGGGGATACTGCTTCGGTGTTGGCGGCATCTATGCTTTTGATTTTTCTCTTTTCCGATGTGCCTAAATTGAGTCCTGTGACACCTTTTTATTTATCTCGTATCAGTAAAGGGAGATGGCTTATCGGGCAGTTCCTATATGTGACTCTGGCGACAGGAATCTATCTGGGTGCGGTTGCATTGTCGACGTCGGTGTTGTGTATGAAACATTCTTTTGTTGGAAACATATGGAGTAAAACAGCGGCGCTGCTGGGTTACTCCAGACTTGGAGAGGATATGCTGGTGCCCTCATCGGTTAAGGTGATGGAAAGTATTACGCCGTATAGCTGTATGATCAGGCTGCTCATTTTGCTGCTGGGTTACTCACTGACGCTTGGCTTTCTGATATTGGCGGTAAATCTTATTACAGGGAAGAACTATGGGATATTCGCAGGGATTGTATACAGTATTGCAGGGTACCTGCTATCCCCGGCGGCATTAAGGGGAATAACCGGATTGGAGGACTATGAGCTTTACAAGATCAATGTATTTCTTGGCTGGGTGAGCCCTTTGAATCATGCGACTTATGCCAGACATAGCTTTGGATATGATAAGCTGCCGACACTTCTGCAATCTTATCTGGTCTTTGGAGGTATTTTAATGATTTTATTTTTACTGTCCTTAAGAGCTTTGAAACATTATAACTTTGAATTTTTGGGAAGGTGAGGGAGATATGAAGAACAAGAAAGGAATATTAACTATTATTGCCATATGTTTCATCTGTATGCTTACCGGTTGTCAAGAGACACCGGAGGAGGTCCTTGTAAAGCAGAAGAATCAGGCGGATGTAGCGGATTATAGTAAAGAAGACAATGGAGAAGTAACAGCGGCACTGTCAGAAGGACTTTTAGCACCGGAGACTTATCAGGACGAGACAGCAAGTGATGACGGCAGTTTTAGATTAGTGATTGATGCATCTGTAGATATCCCGGCGGTGAATCGTGTACCGGTTTATCAGGTAACAGAAAAAGAGTATACACAAGATTTTATTGATACGGTAACGGAAACTTTTTTTGGAGATGCACCGATATATGATAATGAGGAATATTATGCCGCGACGAAAGAGAATATAGCCGCCGAGTTGGCTAGTTGGAAAGAAGAACTGGCAGCAGGAAATTTTGATTTGGAAGCAGCGGCTGAGATGTTTGGTCAGGAGGTTATAACTGAGGAGGAGTATAAAGGATATTTACAAGATATTATAGATCAATTGGAACAGGATTATGAAGATGCTCCGGAAACACTCTCGAAAACAAGAGTGAAGCCGGAATTGGATACTGAGGACTGGAACTATGGGTATACGGTGGAGATGGATCAGGAGCATATATACAATTACCAAATCGAAAACTTTAATGGATATTCTATCAGGATTGAAAGGAGCTATCCTCAGTTTAGTAATATGAATGTATTCTGGACAGAATATCAACTTCTGGGAAATTATGAGGCAGAGGCACTAGCGGGAAGCACCGCGGATATGACAGAGTCAGAAATAGAAGCATTAGCCGGCATGCAGATGGAAGAAGCGAAAGCGGCAGCAGATGAAAAAGTAAAGGATTTGGGTCTTTTGGATATGACTTTGTATGATTGGGATTATGCCGTTCTCAGAACAAGTCAGGAGGTAGAAGAAGCAGAGGAGGAAGTGTCCAAGGTACAGGATGCCGGATACTGGTTTTACTATACCAGAAAAGTAAGTGATATCCCTCTTACTTATACTTCCGATTGGGGCGGTGGTCTTGAAAGTATGGAGGATGAAAGGGAGACTTGGTATTACGAAAGATTAGAAATCCTTGTAACGGACGATGGTATCGATCAGGTGAATTTGATCAGTCTGTATGATTTGGGCGAGGAAGAAGCTTCTTCTGTGCAATTAATGAAATTTGCTGAAATCATGGAAATTTTTAAAAATATGATGTCCATATCTAATGCCGAGGTATCCATCTATGAAAATAAAAGAGTCTGTTATATTGACCACATTACTCTTGGTTATATGAGGGTCTATGAACCAAATACTGGCAGCAAAAGCGGAACACTCATACCGGTATGGGATTTTTTCGGTGGATTTGAAGATGAAACTCTGGTAGATGGAGAAACTATGTTTGGCAGAAATTATGACAAATATCAAAGCCATTTGACAATCAATGCCATCGATGGAACCTTAATTGACCGTGGTTTGGGTTACTAGATATGGATATAAAACGTATGATAACTGGAAAAACCTTTTGGATAGCTGTCATACTGTCAGGCATCAGTCTGCTTTTAAGCATACCATGGCCGAAAGAATGGAAATCCCTGGATACAGGAAGTACTTATAAGATCTTCGCGGAATGCCTGACTTCCAATATTATCATATTCATGCTTCCTTTAGCTTCCGTACTGCCCTATGGTGAGGGTTTTGTCTGTGAATATCAGACCGGAGCCTTAAAAACAATCATTCACCGACGTTCAAAAAAAGAGTACATCAAAGGGAAATTAACGGCTGCAGCTTTTAGTGGAGGTATCGCTTGGGGATTCGGGTGTCTGATGGTATTTTTCCTCCTCTTTCTGCTCCTGTTTCCCTTTGAAATAAAAGGAATGTGGGAGGTTGATGAGATATCCGGGATAACTTTGAAGATGCTTAGGCTTTGTATGGCCGGTAATATCTGCTCTGTCTTAAGCGGTATATTCGGCGGGATTTTTTTGTCCGGATATATGGCATACGGTATGCCGTTTATCATTTATTATCTGCTTGTCATCTTACATGAGCGGTATCTGAAGCAATTCTATAGTATCTATCCGGCAGAATGGCTGAAGCTGGATAGATACTGGGGAGCAGGAGCGTGGGGAATCTGGGCGTTCTTACTGATTGTCTGGATATTCCTGATTATCATATATGCAATGATATTGGAGCTGAGACTAAAAGAGATTTGAGGTGCCAAAATGGACGAGGGGAAATACATTATTTTGGATCAGGTATCCAAGAAATTCGGGAAAGAAGAAATATTGAAACCATTAGATCTGGAACTGGATAAAGGGAAAGTATATGGAATTGTGGGAAATAATGGTTCCGGAAAAACAGTCTTAATGAAATGTATTTGTGGATTTCTTCCGGTAACCTGTGGAACGGTGTCGGTAAATGGAAAGAAAATTGGAAAAGATATTGATTTCCCGGAGAGCCTGGGGGTAATTATAGAGACACCGGGGTTCTTAAATCATTTAAGCGGATATAAGAATCTCTCCATTTTGGCGGATCTTAAGCACTATTTATCGAAAGAAGATATTCTGGAGGCATTGAATAAAGTCGGCCTGGATCCTAAGATGAAAAAAACAGTGGGAAAATATTCTCTGGGAATGCGTCAAAGGCTTGGGATAGCTCAGGCAATTATGGAGGATCCGGAGCTTTTAATTCTGGATGAACCCTTTAATGGGTTGGATAAAAATGGTGTAGCGGATATTCGAAGCCTTTTGCTGGAGCTAAAGCAGAAGAAAAAGACCATTTTATTGGCAAGTCATAACAGAGAGGACATACAGATTTTATGCGACCATGTCTGTGAGATGGATGATGGTAATTTGACATGGATCCGGTAGATAAAAGGGCGCAGATAGGAAGGATTACTTTGAAAAAAATACGTTTTGGATTGATGTATATCATTATATTATTATTGTTGTTTGGCGGGGGTCAAGGCAGATTACTTGTGTATGCGGGAGAAACGATAGAAAGAACGATAGGCGGAACTGTAGAAGAGGGCGAAAAGGCATATATTTTTGTAGACAGTAATCATGCATATGAGGGAATGAATGCTGCGTTTTCAAAAGGATATCTGCCGACGGTGCAGGAGGGAAAAGTACATATTACCGTACCCTTTGTGGTAAGTGGTGAGATGAAAGGAAACGCAGTGGCGGTATCAGTGGATTTAGGTGACAGCACATCAGCTCCTTTTGTATTTAAAAATTATGAAAAGAAGATAGATAAAAAAGTCTATACTTTTGAGAGCGAAGAGATAGCGGTATATTTATTCCAATGTGAAATTGATTTGCTGGAGAATCCGGCAGGTGGGCAGTACCCGGTTATTCTGCGGGCCCTGGGGTACGATACCGGCGGAAAGGAAGTCACTATGTCCTGTACGGTCTATGTGAAAGTGGAGGGCAGTGATCCTGTTAATGAAACTGAGAATGACGGGGCGACAGGAGCCGACCCAGGTGAAGAGGCAGCGGACTCTGTTGGGGAAGTCACTTCGGCTGGAAGTACTGCGGGGCAGGATGAGATTCTTCATGGTCCAAGATTCATGATATCTTCTGATAATGTAAGCGGAACCAGGATACAGGCAGGAGAGGAACCGCTGCTGGAGGCTGAATTTGTAAATAAAAGCAGTAATTATACGGTTTATAATCTAAAAGTCACAGTTTCAAGTAATGATGAGAACCTGCTGCTTAAGTCAGGTTCTTATTATGAAGCTTCCATATCTCCGGGAGGAAGTTTTACTGTTTCTGATGAGATCGACATTGCATTGAATACGGAACAGGGAACGAAAATACTGACATACCAGTTTGTCTATTGTTGTTCTTCAAGTTAATTGATGTTCATTTCTTCAAATTAATTGATGGCAGTTTTTCATCTATTCTTCAAATGAGTCAGTGCAATTGATGGGACATATCCACAATAAATAATGTCAGCT
>Ga0153983_1000530_pt1 | contig 9901 bp, 8 predicted proteins | sample TSGA067MetaG_FD_104693 | JGI IMG/M metagenome (GOLD analysis project Ga0153983, IMG submission 104693) | Attine ant fungus gardens microbial communities from Georgia, USA - TSGA067 MetaG | ecosystem: Host-associated > Fungi > Mycelium > Unclassified | place: USA: Georgia, Alexander Wildlife... | reverse complement strand
GGTGCTCGATCGCAGTCCATGGCAGACTATCTACAACAAGTAGCCTACATGGGCCTCAAGGACCAGATTGTCCTATCACAGGCAAGAGACACTATCAGTATCAAAGAAGAAATCTAACCTAAGAGGAAAGAGGACTAGATACAGGTTGCTCGTAACTAACCTTCAAATAACACATCCAAGTCAGGAGATCTATTATGCCTAGAATACAGAGTCAAATGAAACTGAGAGAGGTGAGACTGAGAAACTATCTACAGCACAAAGAAAAGAGAAACCAAGTAAGACACTCATGAGGCTCAGAGGATGGATAATCCTGAGAGAGGAAGGCAAAGGCACTAGGGTGCTCCTTCAGGAACTTGACAAAGTCCTTGACAGTTGGCACTAGGTCAGTCAAGGGAAAGTGGGCAAACCGGCGGCAGTTGGCAAAGATGTGTTGACGTGTTTCTACCTGGCAATGGCCACATAGACACTGGGTGCACTCTGCAGGGAAAAAGCACTGTCTGAACTCCCCAATGGGAGCATGGTTAAGCCATCCTGGCACACAAGGTGACTGACTCACCAATAAATAGAAGCCAGTCCCCACCTTTAGTATAGGAGGGCTGGAAAAGGTTCTTGATACCATCTTTGAGAGAGAGGAAGTGGTGACCCTGAGATAAAGGACAAGCAAAGAAAGTTCTCCATGTGTCGAGGCAGGCAATGGCACTCTTGGATCAAAGAGCGTCAAGCAAAGTAGCTGGATGGCGTCTAGCAGCAATCTTGGTACTAGTAGCGTCTTCATATGCCAAGAAGTGAAGGGACCATTGAGCCTTGCTTGGGCAGTCCCAGAAGTGGATGGAGCAATCAGGGTAATTGGTAAAGAAACTCCTAAGGGCTTGGACAATGGCAAGGGAGTAAGCCTAGCCTGAGTGAACAGAAGCATCAACTGCTCTCCTAGCTGTAGTAAGAGAGTCAGTGATGATGACAATGCACTTGACGTCAAAGGAAGTGGCCTTAACAACACCAAGTTGAATAGCAAACAACTCTGCATCTAGAGCTGTGGCTTGTCCTGCAGGCGCCTTGAATGACGACATCTGTTCTCCTAGTCTCCAGAAGTGGGCAACTAAAACAGCCTGCATGTTCCTGGGAGAAATCACACTTGCATCAGTAATGACAACAAGTGTTGATGGATCAGAGAAGGCCTCGTGACAAAGTCGGTCAAGGGCATCGAACTGGAGTTTGTGAGTGTGCCCATTGAAGCGGTCATAGGGATGGAAAGAGACGTGGTCAGGAAAGTTGTCCAACAACCTACATCCTAGGTGTATCTCAGGGTGGAGTGAATCGAAGCATTCTGTAAGATTAAGAAGTAACACTTCAGTATCAAGAAGAGGGCTCCTCAACTGAGCACTCTGTGCATCAGTGAAAAGAGCAAGGGACTGTGGATGGGGATGAGCACCCTTGGAGTTGCGAGCACTAAGAAAAGAGAGTAGTGCATGCTGAGAAGGAAGCGTAGTAGTCCTAAAACAGGATCGCTTGGCCAGCTTCTTGAGATAGAGATGAATAGGAATGAGACCTGCCAGAGCCTCAATTTCACCAGTTAGAGAAGTACGAAAAGCACCTAGAATCCAGAGAGTAGCCTTGCATTGTATAGTTGCCAGAAGAGAGACCTGTGCCTTAGTGGGAGCTCCAGAAAAGTACCAGAGTTGAAAGCCATAAGTGGCAATAGGAACAACACAGGACCGATAGAGAAGTCGCTTTTGTAGAGGAAGGAGACCTCAAGAACTATGGTCCTACTCATGTTCATAACATTCACAGTCCCCTAGTGGTGCTCTGGTCTTGTTTGTCAAGAAGAAAAATGGAGCCTTATGACTCTATGTAGATTATAAAAGACTGAACTGCATCACTTGGAAAAACAAGTACCTAATCCTATTCATAACAGATCTACTTGATACTCCAAAAAGAGCCAAAGTTTACTCAAAGATTGACTTGATGTTATATGACAGAAAATAATAATTTAATAAAATAATTTCTTTTATATTTTATTTATTACTAAATTTCACTCTTGAACTTCTGTTATCTACTCCTATAAGATCATGATATAGACTAGTTACTTGTACTCCTTCTATTCCAGACTTAGTCCACTAGTTATATTCTAGTTTCTTAGTTCATAGATTAACGTCTCTTATGTATTCTATCCTTACTCCTATCAATCTATATACTATTTCTCTCCTGAGCTCCTAGCTACAATTCAGTTCTCCTGAAATATGCAACTATGCATACGACAACTGATCGAGGTACAGTACACAAGCTGAGGCCAAGGTTTTTTTCCAATTTTTGTTGTCAACTCCTTTTTTTTCCAGAATAACCCTGTTCTACTCTAGGTTACTTCAACCCTGCTCCTTACATTTATGACAGTTGAGAAATGCCTATCACTTGGTGCATATCGCAGAGGGCAATAAATAGAAAACCTATTTCAGAACCTGGTATGGCTCCTTTGAATGGCTAGTAATGCCATTTGGACTATTTAATGCCCTAGCTGCATTTCAACAATTCATGAATAAGATCTTTGTAGACTTACTAGATATATTCATAGTCATCTATCTAGATAATATATTAATCTACTCAGATAACCTGGATGACCATAAGAAACATATTAAAGAAATGTTAAGAAGGTTATAGACTCACAAACTTTTCATGTCACTAGCAAAATGTATCTTCTACTAAAATAGCATTGAGTTCTTGGGATTTATACTCAGCCCAGAGGGATTATAAATAGACAAGCAAAAGGTTGACATCATATAAAACTGGCCTATTCCTTGTCAGCTGAAGGACATTTAGACTTTCCTAGGCTTCTCCAACTTCTACCACTAATTCATCTATGAGTACTCCAACCTTGTCCTACTATTAACTCATTTCACAAGAAAGAGAATACCCAAAAACTGGTCCAAAGATTGTCAAAAAGCATTCAAAACACTGAAGAAGGCATTCATATCCACACCTATACTAGCATATTGGGATCCAGACTCCAAGATCATAATAGAGACAGATGCATCTAACCAAGCCCTAACAGTTATCCTCTCAACATACCTCAATAGAGATATCTACTCTATTGTCTTCTACTCCAGAACCTTCAGCAATATAGAGTTGAATTATAATCTACATGACAAGAAATTATCAGCAATATTTGAAGCTTTTAAAAAATGGTAACACTATCTAGAAGAGACCTTTATTTCAGTAAAAGTGTTCACAGATCATAAGAACCTGACTTACTTTTCAGACTTCCAGTGCTAGGCCAGATAGTTAGAATTCCTATCATAATTTAATCTTCTCATTCAGTTCAAACCTGGAAGGCTAGGGATAAAGCCAGATGTACTAACTAGATAGGAAGATATATACTATAAGGACAGTACTAGTAACAACTATAATCAATGACCCCTCTTCACCATAGAGCAATTAGCTAACTCATAATCAGAAACAGGTCTCCCTCCAAAGCATTCTGACCCACGACTTGATTGACTTAGAAGGCTTAGCTAATCTGTTTATTCAACACATCTTCTTGAAACATAGACTACCAAGCCATATCATATCTGATAGGGGAATAAAATTCACTTTCAAGTTCTTTAAGGCATTGGTAACAGCTCTTGATATGAAACTATACTTTTTAGCAGGTTACTACCTAGAAGAAGACAGACAAACAGAGAGGACAAACTAGACCTTGGAACAGTACTTGCAAATCTACTGCAATTATTAGCAGTCAGACTGGACAAGATTACTATCCCTAGCAGAATTCACTTACAATAACAACCTATCCTCTACAATGGGTATGTTACTATTCTTTGCAAAAAAAGGGTACTATCCTAGCCTACAAGTACAAATGACACACAAACTTATATCTATACCAGCAAAAAAATTTGTAGCAAACCTCATGGTAATAGAGATCAAAAGGTTTGATCACAAAACAAAGATGAAAGCAAGGTTAGAGAGGTAAAATCTCCAAGCTACTTCATAATTGTGCACTAACAAGTAGGCATTAGGGAGATAAATCAAAGAATAAAGAGCTTATAAAGGTGAAAGTCCAAGGAATATTTAAATAGAAACCTAAGAAAGAAGAATTGTTTTTAGTATCTACCTAAAAGAACCCTTACCATAATAGAATTCCTAAGGTATGCATTTGTCTCGCACCATGACACTACTACCCTTACCTAGTCTAGTAGTTTGGCTTACCATTAATATAGTAGATCTACCTAGAACTCTTGTACCATCATGTAAGCTCTACTTCAGCTGACCATATAACTAAAAGCCTATTCCAAAAACACATAGCAAGTGGTTAGCTCCTAGTGTAAGCAAATGCCCAAGTTTGTTGAGGCTTGAGTATTTCTTTGAGAGACATTTTATAAAGTTTTCATAAAGCAAACACAAAAGAACACCTCAATCACTCAAATAGTCTTTTAGCTCTAGAGCAACAGAGGAAGAGATGATAAGGGAAAGAGTATTATTATGTCCTTTCTGTGCCCTAGAATATTTATTAGGATTACAAATCAAAGATACAACAAAAGAATAGAAACAAAGAAAACTTCCAAATTCCCAAAGATAGTAAGAGTAAAATAATGAGATGGTACCTCTCTTGATCACTTGGCTACTACTCCCTACTCCTCTAATCCTACTCCTAGGGTTCTTCTCTAAATAATAGATAGCTCTTGAGCCTTTTGATAGGATATAGAGAGAAATAGCAATCTTGAGTCATCTTGCTCTCAAGTGTATTGTCTTTATTAGATCTTTTTTTCTATCTCTCTATCTAACCTCTCTGCCTGACCTCTATACCTCATTATATCTTTGAGCCTTAGTCTTTTTCTGTTAGGTTTGTGATATAGCCCTCAAAAGAACTTGTCTTGCTAGTTCTTGCTATTATTGCTGATGGCTCTGATCTGATGGTAACCTAGACATTATAAATAAGTAACTGCCACTAAGATATGATATCATTTCTATAGAAAATAATCCTCTAAGGTTTTTTCCACTCTTGAGAGTACTCTAGAAGGGAGTTCCATTTTGAATCTAATATAAGGCACTTGGGCAAGCATTTATGAGGTCTCTATAGTGGTGGTCACAGCTATTACTTTGCTATTCAAGTGGTGTGCTCAAGTCCACAATGGGGCATCTAAGAAATATTTCTGGGAAACTAAACTTGTCTCTTGAGCTAGTTATTCTTGTTAATATAGTGTTAATATAGTAAAAATTATCACTTATATTACCTAAATGGCTGTCTAGTATAATAGTAGATACTCATACAAGGCTCAAACAAGCTATTGTAAAGGCACAAGCAAGGTACCAAGGCCCAGTAGATGCTAGGTGTTCAAAGACACCCACTTACCTTCTAGTCTAGGGATACTGTCTTCATCCTAGCAAAATTTGTTAGGACTACTTAACCTTTGAGGAAGCTATCTGAATGCTACCTCAGGCCATTCAAAGTAGTAGAGAGAGTAGGTATACATTTGTACCTTATCAGACTCCCAGAACATCTATGGGCAATCTACCTAGTGTTCCACATTTTCCAACTTAAACTATTAGACTATTGTACTATCCCCAACCACATGAACCTACTCCTCCTCCTGTTGAAATTGATGGCAGATTGGAATTTAAAGTGGTAGAGATCTTAGACTCTAAGTGGGATTGCTGACAGAAGGACCTACTATAGTATTATGTGAGATAGGCAGGTTATGAGAGTACACTAGAGAAGTACTCCTAGCTCAGTGCACTCAAACTAAAAAATGCCACTAAATTACTATCTAACTACTACTTCCAAAACCCAACTAAACCTAGACTATGCAACTCACCAATGTCACCTCAAGAACCCCAGAGCCCTAGACCAATTGCTAAACTCTTCTAAAATACTAGATAAACTGCTAAACTTTCCCAGTACTGAATTATAATCTCCAAACATTATGGCCACAAGGGTATGGTCTTTGAGGGGGGTACTGTCACAGTCCTCTGTGACACCAAGTCACAATCTATTGACAATCATGTGCCTAACTTTATATTTATTTACTAGGACCTTCATACTTAAGGAAAATCCCTGTATTTACACCTTAGTTTTGTTTATTTACCAAGTAGAACTACTTCCAATCCAAAAAACATATCTCAGAGCTACTAAGTCTCTAGATTCCCCAGGAGAAGGCCAATGCAAGGGTAACTAGTACCCTTTGTGACAGTCAGATATGTCAAGATGCTCTTCTAGAAGATAGTGGTTTACTAAATATTCTGCTAGTGAGCTTGTTATAGTATGTAAAGGTGTTCACCTTAGAAACACTAGGTGAGGAGAATCTAAATTGAACTCACCATCATTTTGTTTATTTTTATATTATAGATAAGCTGCACTTTATATTTTAATTTCTTTTTGACACCTCTATTTTTTTTTTCTTCTCATAAACTCTTTAGTATATAATTGAGGATTATCACTACCTTTTCTACTTGCTTATTATAGTAAACACCTCTTTTGTCCCTTTTACTGCTGAACTAGAAATGTTGTGCTCACTTTTGCTCCCAAACTATATCTATTATCAGAAATACCATACAAAAGCTTTTTTTTCTCTATAACTACCATCATAGTTAAATCAAATATTTAGAATAAATCATCTGTTAGTAATAGTTGTCCCCATAGTTCCCAGGCTATTCTTTCTAGTATTAGTAAGTCTCTAGACTTACTCAATCTTATTTTTTAGGCTAGCTCTAGGACTAGTAAATACATTCATCCTAAAGGATACTCTCATGCTTGTTGTATTGTCAGATGTTTCTCTAGAAGTGTCTCAGTTACTGAGGACTCTAGGAAAGCCCACTTCTTCCTCTGAGGAGAAGAAAAGTGATGAGGAGAAGATTACTTCTGGTCCTAGAACACCTATTGTCTCTAGGATTTTTTTTTGTTTAAAAATTTATAATACAGTGCTCAATTGCAGTTTGTAGCAGACTAACTACAACAAGTAGCCTATATGAGCCTCAAGAACCAAGATAGTTCTATTACCAGAAAGAGACACTATTAGTATTAATAGAGAGATTTAACCTGAGAGAGGAGAAAAAACTAAATACAGGTTACTCATAACTAATCTTTGAATAACATGTCTAAGTTCATAGTGTTAGATGTGCTCTAGACAATCCTTCAGTAATATTTTGGTGATTAATTATTTAGTAGGTTACCTGACTTGATATACAATTCCCTATGAACTTGAAGTTGACACTCTGTCACTTATAGTTGTCTATAGTATTACTGAGTTGCTAGGACCTTATAGCTATCACTATTGCCTAGCTAATAGTGAGATAGAAAGGTCGACTAGTAAAGAAGCATAGTCTGAGGGTCATCTGAAATTAGGCTCAATGTGATGTAAGACTTAAGCACAGCTTATACCTAAAAGATAAGGTTAATGACTGAGTTAGTATATTCTTTCTTTCTTTCTAACCACTACCATAGTTAAATCAAATATTCAGAATAAATCATCTGCTACCAATGCTTATTCTCTTGGCCCCTAGGCCATTTCTTCTAGTGTTGGTGAGTTTCTAGACTCACTTAATCTTATTTCTTAGGCTAGCTCTAGGGCTGGTAAACATGTTCATCCCAAAGAATGCTCTTATACTTGTCGCACTATCAGATGCTCCTCTAGGAGTGTCTTAGTTGCTGAGGACTTTAGAAAGGCATCTCCTGAGCCCTTTTCTTTCTTTGAGGAGGAGAATATTGATAAAAAAGAGATTAGTTCTGGTCCCAAGACACCTACTACCTCAAGGATTATTACAAGCAAGCTTTTTTATAGAATTGCCTCTTTCCAGCTCCCTATTGCTCCCTTTTCCTCTGTTCCTGAAGAGAGAACATATTCTATGAGCTAGAATGACCAAGTTTCTGCTAAGGAGAGCAAAGGCCTTACCTCTAGGATAGTTTTTGTTTCCCAGGCCCCTTTGTTAACTAGTTTGATGCCTCATGGCCCAAACCATGAAACAGCTGAGTTATTTTTCCAAGTGAAGAGTAGCAGTACAAAGTTAGGCACCTATGACATGACAGGTGACTATGATACATTAGTCATTTATAACAGTGATAGCTTACCTCAGGTATCACAACTAGTAACAAGTGACATTGTCACACATGATGTCACACATGATAGTAACTTATAGAATAGTGAATACTATATTATATCTTTGTTTGGTCACTTTGGTTATTTAGAGAATGATGCCAAAGCCCTTACCTCATCTGTATTGTGTATTGTATGCTTTATTCAAAAGCATCCCATAAGAAGTTGTCCTATTGAACAGTTTTCTCCTATTTTAGGAACAGGTTCTATTATGTAACACCTGTTCCAAACTGTGTCTGTAGCAGGGTGGGATCATTTCAAGGTTTTATCCTAAGCTTGATGTTCTCTCATGTGTGGAGGCTATGAGGACTCTTTATACCAACTTGCCAATGAAGAGCAGCTAGTCCCCACCTTTTGTTAGAACTTGGGCAGTGGTGACAGCTGTGAGGTCCTAGCAACTCAGTAACACTGTAGACAACTATAAGTGACAAAGTGCCAACTTCAAGTCCATAGGGAATTACACATCAAGTCAGGTGACCTACTAAATAATTAATCACCTAAATATTACTAAAGGACTGTCTAGAGCACATCTAACATAAGGATGTTCATTGATCATAGTCAAGAACAGTAGCTAGATTAGTTAGGAATGGTAGAGTTTGCCTACAACAATAAAGCACACTCAAGTACCAAAACATTGCCTTTCAAGGCAAATTACAAACAAGACCCAAGAATGGAATTTGAAACAAGAAAGAAAGAGAAATCTGAAGGGGCAGAAAAATTTGTAACTAAAATAAAAGAGATTCAGGAAGAAGCAAAAGTAGCACTAGGAAAAGCATAAGAAGAAATGAAGAGATATATAGATAGAAAGTAAGTAGAAGTCAATGAATATAGAGTAGAAAACTTGGTAATGCTTAGTACTAAGGATCTGAAATATCAAATGGTTAGAAGGAGAACAGAAAAGCTGATAGAGAGATTTGTTGGCCCTTATAAAATAAAGAAAATCATATTATTGAACACAGTAGAATTAGAGCTACCTAGTACAATAAAAATACATTTAGTAGTTAATGTTAGTAGAATATAGAGAGATATAGGACAAGTAAAAGAGCAAAGAAAAGAGCAACCAGCTCCAGTTATTATAAAAGGAGAAGAGGAGTGAAAAGTTAAAAGAATTCTGAATAAACAACAAGTAAGAGAGAAAGACAAATACTTGGTAAAGTAAAAAAGATTTACAGCAGAGTTTGATACTTGGGAAAGAAGAGAGAATTTAGAAAACACAAAAGAGGTGATTGAAGGATTTGAGAAAGAATATCAGCAAGATATAAAAGAAGTAAATTGGCAAAAAAGAATATTTAAGAGAGGAGAATTGCCAAGAAGGTTTATGGCAAAGAAATTATTTAGATGAACAGATAAGAGGTATGATGAAGAATACTAGAAAAGGCTGAAGAGAAACTGAAGGTGCTGGAAAGGAGAATAAGTAAAAAAAACCTTGAAAACAGTCAAGAAAAAAAAAAAGAAACTAAGTAGAAAAATTTGGGAGTTAGAGAATAAACAAAAGAAGACAAGGATAAAATAGGCAATATAGTTGACTCATACTATATATCACAAATAGTCACTTACTATTTGTGATGGGTGCTTTAATACTTTAAAGAGTTCAAAAATGTGAAGTTAGACAAGTGACAAAAGATATTGTTAAGTCTGAGGTCTAATCCTTAGACTATGAGTCCTTATATACATAATTGTGATGGTCTGTGCACTAGGATAGATCATCACATGCTACTACCTATTGTTCTACATATGGTAGTGCCTTTGTGTTAGAAATAGTGATAACCTAACCATATGGAGGCTGTCTTTTGTTCTAAGAAAAGGACAGATGACTATCTATG
>Ga0153983_1000528_pt1 | contig 9964 bp, 7 predicted proteins | sample TSGA067MetaG_FD_104693 | JGI IMG/M metagenome (GOLD analysis project Ga0153983, IMG submission 104693) | Attine ant fungus gardens microbial communities from Georgia, USA - TSGA067 MetaG | ecosystem: Host-associated > Fungi > Mycelium > Unclassified | place: USA: Georgia, Alexander Wildlife... | reverse complement strand
TCATCCCAGTTGCCTCTCAAGGTCTCAACACAAGCTCTAGATTGATTATCACCTGCTCAATATCTTATTATATAGTATTATGTCCTGAAAATATAGAAAGGGTTCTAGAGTGAATTCTAATCACAAATCTGTTAGTATAAAGTGTATCAAATGTTATCTTCCACAGAAAATTTACTTGTGGTGTTGTTATGCTGCTAGAGAATCTTCCATGGAAATTTAGCATGGGACATATATTATACCCCTGGATTTCACTATTGGAATACACTCTAGAGACCTCCTACAAGCCCCAGACATAATCTAGACCCAAGATTGGGTACTTCTACTAGGTAGTGGCCAAGCTGCCACATGCTAGAATAGCATATACCTCAGAAGGCAAGACTGATGAGCTAGCATCAGGTTTCTCAGATATAGACTATCAATGTTAAAGCTCTAGAAATCAGAGGCTCAGAGATATCTTTGGAATGCAAGATAATTTCAATCTAGAGTGGACTTAGACTAATATGACACCAAGATGACAGATCAAAAGTCTATCAGTGACTAGTGATCCCATCACTGCTGGACTCAGTCAAGAAACAGATATGCTGCTGGACGACAATCATATCACTAATGCTTGTACACACTGTCATGTGTTTCTAGACCATATTCAGAGTAGAAGGAAGCTGGTTTGGGGTTTAGAGAACAATGGGCAGGAGCAGGATCACATAGTCATGTATGGGAGGTATAGAGAACAGGAAGGTGACAGCTGTCATGGCCACATAGTGGTGTCATAGACAAGAGACAAGAGGGAGAGTGGTAAAATAAAGGATTTCCTTTTCTATTTCTTTTTAATTGAGTTTCTAACATTTGTAATATTCTAATATATTTCTCAGAGTGGAGATTGATAGAGAGAGCCTCCTTGGCCCTTGCCTTTATCTCAGAAGCTCTTGAGGTTGTAAATATGATTCTCTTGAGTGTGTAAGGGGTGATCTTGGTAAGAGGTTGAGTTGGTGACTGTTCTCTACCCTATACCCTACTTGGTCAAGAGACAAGACACAGTGGTTGCTTGAACAACCTTCTATGGAGTAGCAGGCTTGAAAAGCCTGGCTAATCATCAACTCAGATCATATCACAGCTATAAGGCTTAGTGTGGGGGTGTGGATAAGAGCTTGATTAAGTGTGGTAAGGCCCAGGAGTGGTTTACTGACTACTTTGATAGTAAGCTTGTTATGGTGTGTAAAGGTGGACACCTTAGGGACACTATGCAAGGAGGATCTAGATCAAGCTTACAATCCTTTCAAACATTTTTATCTTAATTATCATGCTAAGTTTCTATATTCTCTTTTTAATACCTTCATTCTTGATTCATCCCCACAAACTCTTTAGCATCCAATTGGGACCTGGTACCACATCTTTAGCTTGTGCTAGGCTAATAGTCCTTTTTGCCCCCTTTAGCACAAGAGGAAAATGACTCATAAGGAAACACAGGACTATGGTATAGGGTTAGGGTTATCATTTATGTATAAATAATGTACAAAATTTAATGGGAACTCTATTGAGTTCTCCTTGTCAACTCAGATAAGGAATAAGGTTAAGGTCAATACAACTAAGCCTTACACTTCATTCAGCCATATCTCCATCAATTCTTTAACAATTCTCACAGTCACAATGGCACCCAGAAGCCCTTACAAAGCCCTTTTGATTGATACCAGTCACGTCTCAAGGCAATCAATAATGACTAAGATATCAGGCAAATCAGTAGGTATCTACCATGGTACTGTTTATTAAATTGCCAATATCTTGGAAACCACCACAATAAATGCTTTGCTTTTAGGCATCAGAGAAGCCCTTCTTATACTGCTCAGAATGAGTCTAAAACAATACCAAGGAGATTAATATTCATGGAGATATGAAGACCTCAATGTTTGTACATGGACTTCATTAATTACCCATTGATCATCATCTGTCCTTTTCTTAGAACAAAGGACAACCTCCATATGGTTAATTTATGTTAAAATATGAATGGGGAGGATAACAAACAGATGATGAGTATCAAGTAACTACACTACCTATATACTTGTATCTCTATCATGTAACATACCTACCAACAATATATTAATCTCATCAGTTGCATTGTGCAGGCTTACATGAGATCCTAATTATTGCTAATTACAGTACAAAGGCACTACTATATGTAGAACAATAGGTAGTAGCATGTGATGATCTATCCTAGTGCACAGACCATTACAATTATGTATATAAGGACTCATAGTCTGAGGATTAGACCTCAGACTTAACAACATCTTTTGTCATTTGTCTAACTTTGCATTTTTGAATTCTTTAAAGTATCAAAGTACTCATCACAAACAGTAAGTGACCATTTGTGATAAAAAGAAAAGAAAAGAAATATAAATAATGACTTAGCTATTTTGCCAAGTCATAACATAGACTAGGTTGGGATATAACCTGAGTCTTGGAATGCCCCTCAGAATTAAATTCTTTTTCACTGTGCTATTTGCTCTTGTTTTTCCATCTATTAGCACTGTTATAGCCTCCTGGTCCTGATATCCATGTCATCATCTCAAACTCTCTTGACTGCTACCACTCTGGCCTACAAGAAAGCCATAGCATTAGCCAGTCAAATAAGTAATTCTCTTTACTGAAGTATGCTGTGAGAAAAAAAGTTATTAGGGGAAATAAGGAGTTAGAGTGTTAGTCCCCTTATATAGCTGTACAACTCACAATTTATGGAATAAGACCTAGGTATGCAGGTCAGAGGAGATATTATGAAGAAGACTTGACATAGACCATACTGAGCTGGAAACTCTATATGCTGTTTTGACTGTACCATTAAACACAATGAGCTTTATGTCATTAATGACCAATGAGCCACTACTACCACCAATAATGGGTTGGATGAGGGATTTGAAAACATCCATAATTTGGGGAGAACAGAAAAGTCAACTTTGGTATTGAGCTGGCTATATAAGTCAGTGCACAAAATCTAGGAGCTAACATGAAATGAGTTAGGAATGGTTAATTAGAACAGTAAGGATGTAAATATGTATTGATGGTCCCAAGTGATAGGATCAAGTCAGGTGACCACTAAGGAATTGACTCTAGAAAATTTTCCTACCCTTCACCTCTAGTGTCTGATAATAATTCCTTTTACTCACTTGAAACTTGATAAAGTTCCTGAAAGGCCTTCTACTATCCTTATTTTGTGAATGTGAGTTGACTGCCCATCAAGTCATTTATTTCCAAGATTGCTCCTTATAATGTCTGTTAATAAAAAGACATTATGTGATATTTAGCTGCCAGAGCAGCATAGTGGCAGTTAACTAAGTGACCTGCTTTTGATTGCAGTGAGATGAATAAGCAACCTATTAGAACATGAAGTCTCAGTCTGAAGTGTGCATAACTAAATCTATTGATGCACTTATGAGACCCAGATCTAGATCTGGTTCTTGAAAAAACTGATCCTCTGATCTCCAGTGGTTCCGGTTCTCAGAATGTCATATGGATTCATTACTAGAGTGGATTTTTGAAGCTCAACAGTACTTCAACAGGATCTGTTCAGAGCATAAAAATATGAAAACAAATTTTCAGTAGGGGCTATATTTGGAGTTGTAGTATGCTAGAACCACTCATATTGATAGACATATGACATCAGTACATTCTATGTCTTGTATCTGAGAAAGATACAAAAGCAAATTGAAATAAGTTTTCTACCTTCCTGTCTTCAATGACGACCTAATAATTAACATATGAGTATGAATATCATTCTACAACACTAGTGTGTGTGAGGGCAACCAGAGTGGAGCTCCAGGAGATTCCTCAGTTAGGATGGAAAGCAAGTCGTGTTAACTGATTTTACTGATAATGTAAGGAAGCTAAACTCCAAGCCGGAATAAAGCCAACTGCTCTTCGTTCAGTGATTGACAAAGAGAACTCGATAGAGTCCTTGTTAGATTTTCTACACTACTTATACAACTACTACATGGTCTGTGCACTATTTTCCCATGCCTATCATGTGACATCATGTGATGTGACTTCCTGTCCTGTGACTGTGACTGTATGACACTTGTGACATGACACTTTCCCACACTTCCTTCTGTGTAGTAAGTCCAAGATAAAAAGAAAAGAAAAGAAAAGAAATATAGATAATGACTTAGCTGTTTTTGCCAAGTCATGACAGATAAAGTAGTATGGGTTTGATATATCTCACCGGACAAGTCCTCCTACCTCCGTAATCCAACCCCTGAACTGCCTATTGTTCAATATGGAACAAAACCCACCCCTACAAGTGTTTATTCCTCATTATCTAAATTATCTTCATGACTCTCGAATCAAGAGGCATTACTCACTATGACAGAATTGGCATCATCTGTTCAACCCCTTGTGCAACTGTTATATTCTGGAAATATGATAATTATGTAATTCATTCTCCTAATAATTCTCCTAAAAGTAATAATAGTAGGATAGCATAGTAGACTACTCTCCTCCTATTCCAGACTTCCTATAAGTACTGAGTAGTTACAGTGTAATTCCTCAGTCTGTAAATTAACGTCATCTGGTCCTAACCTCGTCTTGTCCACTCCAACTCCTTCAATTGTCTTCTTAGGACCTCTGTCTTGACGACTTCCATCACTCTGAAATACGCGACCAACCTCACAACTGGAGACCGGGGCGCAACACATAAGTTGAAGCCAAGATTGTTCAATAAGTTGTTCTCTGCTCTGATGTCCTTGCCTATCTGCTGGAGACTTATTTATACTATTGCTAAGTATTATTCTTCTCCAACATAGTACATTACTCCATTCCGGAGTGTAGTTTCTATCTATTACTCTATACCTCTGTCCTCTGAATTCCGTCCTTGACAGCAACCCCCCTCACCTTTGAATCCAAATTCAAACCTGCATGATAAACACCCAGTTGAAAAAGATAGTCATGTTACTGAAACGAATGCTGGGAAGGTGATGGTGAGATAACCCTTTTTTCTAATCAAAACCCACCTAACACTATTGCAAGAATGTCGCATCATACGAGGACTGGCTCGATGGTCAGGGAGCAAGTAAAACCCTCTCGTTGGTGTCATGCCATACAACAATTTAGGCAACATAAGTGGCATTTTTTGCGATAATAACCAGACTAACCAGCTCGAGAGAAGAGTTTGGCCTCCCAGAAATGTTCCCTAGACACCTAGTCGTGGACTTGAGTCTACCACTCAAGTAGCAGAGTAGTGGCTGTAACCACCACTACACATATCTCATAGACACTTGCCCAGGCACCCTGTATCAGCTTTCCAGTGGTTCTCCCTTCTAGAAGTGCTCTCGAGGATGGAAGTGAACTTAGCAGAATTAGCGCTACCCGAGTGACATTATACCTCAGCTGCCAGTAGTCCTATTTACAGAAGAGTTACGATCAGATCTGAGCCATCATCACTGATGGCTAATTATAGTAAGATCAAGAGAGTCGAAACCTTGCAAAGTCACATTGCAACAGCAGTAGAAGGACACTAGAGGACAGAGAAGTGAAGAGACATAGAAGAAATGTAGCAAGAACTAAGGAGGATAGGAAGAGAGGTCGAGAGAGATGGTTTGAGGAAGACGACGCAACCAAGATTGAGACAGCATATGACTGCCGCTTCTCTCCACAGCCCGTCAATAGGCTTGAGAGTCGTCCACCGTGCAGAGGAGGATTTCAGGAGTAGGACTAGGAGACTGGAGAGCAATTGCGGAGTATTCGGGAAGAGAGCTGTTGTATCATTTTGGCCTTGCTGTGTTTGGGAATTGGGAGGATTTCTTTGTTCTAATTTCTTTGTTGTATTGCTTGCTTTGTAATCCTAATAAAATACTCTAGGGCACAGAAGGGAGCTCAAGCATCATACCCCCACCATTATCCCTTTCTGTTGCTCTAGAGCTTAACAGCTATTTTGAGTAACTAAGTTTCCTATTCTCTAAGTGTTCTACTTTACCTTTTAAACACCTACCAAACCTCTCCCTTGATGGGAATTTGAGCCCCAACAGACTTGGGCATTCGCTTACACTAGGAGTTAATAGCTCGCTACGTATCATTGGAGTTGGCTTCCAGTTGTACAGTCAGCTGAAGAAGAGCCCACATGACGGCATGGGAGTTCTAGGTAGTTCTGCTGTATCGACAGCAAGCCAGACTACTAGACTAGGTAAGGGCAGTAGTGTCACGATGCGAGATGAATGCACATCTTAGAGATTCTATTCCAGTGAGATCTACCTTGAGTGGATTCTTAAGTTTTCTTTATTATTATTTCTTTTGGTTATTTGAGTTCCCCCTTTTATTTCACCCTCTGTTTAAGCTCTCTTTCATATTTGATTATCTCCCCAGTGCCTACTTGTTTAGTGCACAACTGTAAAACATCTCGGAGATCATTATATTTTTATTTGTTATCACTCTTGTCTCAAGATCAAATTCTCTTTGATCCCCATCATCGGACACTGATATTTGGGGTCAGCTTGGTGATAGGATTAGCGATGATGCTCTATGTCAGACAATGGCCCCCTGATTGCAAAATGCTGGTCCAACAGACAACAATGTATGTAATATTTGTAAAAACCTGTTCTACTGTTAATGACTGCTTTTCCAGGATATGTTGAACATAGAGAATGCCACTCTCAAGGCAATGAGATCAATCTTGCAAATGCCCAACTGCAATTGGGTATCAGACAAGCAACAAAAGGCAGTCATTTGTGCAATTAAAGGAAAAACAGATGTACTTGTTGTACTCTCTACTGGAAGCAGAAAATCGATGGTCCCTATGATAGTCACACACCAGTCACCTACCAAGACATTTGTCATTATTGTCTCCTTGATTTCACTGCTTGAAGACTAGGAGCGTTGTCTCAAGAATGTAGGAATGCCATATGGTGTCTTTAGGAGCAGTATCTCTGACTTCTTTGGCTCTTTGTTAATCCTGACAACAGTTGATCTTGCTGTTGGAAGGGAGTTCTCTGAGGCAATAGGAAGATTGCATGCCTTGGATGGTTTTGGAGGGATATTCATTGATGAAGTACATGACGTGTTTGTATCAAGAGACTTTTGCATATGCATGTGGTTGTTGTGGGGAATCTGTACCCTCCCTTTCCCTATAGTTGTCATGTCTGGTACGTTACCTGTCATGATGGAGAGGCCGTTGATCACTGAACTCAACCTACAAACTAATGCTGTCGTTGTTCGTTGATCGTCCAACTGCTCTAAGTTAAAGTACATCATTGAACTGCCTCCAATGTCACAAAAAGAACTGTAAAAGCATGTACAAATGATCGTCAGATTGCACAGGCTAGGGGGGAATGAAAGAGGAATCATATTTGTCAATACCATCTATGATGGTAGAACATTGGCTATGATACTGGGTTGCAAGTTTTACTGTTCAAAAAATGAGGTTTATGCATACATTATGAAAGACAAACAGAACACTAACATGAACCATTACAATCCTGAGATTGCAGCCTTTCGGAGGGTATAATTGAGAGGTGGAGGCAAGGGATTGAAGAGATACAGAGACTTCTTGTGGCGACGACTGCCTTCTCGACAGGCAACGACTACCCTCATGTCTGTCTTGTTGTCTTGGCAATGACTCTGTTTGACATGAGTACAGCTATCCAGGAGATGGGCAGAGCAGGGAGAGATGGAGAACCCACAACATGTTATATACTACCTTTCAAACCTACAGTATTTCGCCAACCACTCAATGATCCATGGGACATTATTGGTTGAAAAGCGATGGGACACATGATATGGAATTCGACTGAGTACCTGCGACTATGCATCACATGGCATATTAATGAAGAGGGTGGTGTATCATGCCTTAAAGACATACAGAATGAGGTCTGCAGCTGATGTTGCCCTATTGTTGAGTCCTCCATTGTGCCTTCCTCTCAAGTGCTGAGCAAACCTATCCAACTCCGTGCAACCGCTCCTGACCAAAATGTGCCCAAACAACCCAGCAATATTCTTGAGGCCTTTAAAAAGGTCCTGGTGCCATCATCATCTTCGATTGACCCCCTGTCGACCCCCACCCCTATTCCAACCCTTTATCGTGAGAATTAAGAATTCTTCCCTCAGTATACAAAATGTGGTGAAGAGAGTGAACTACCCTTTGTGAAAGAATTGAGGGCTATAAAGAAGAGGAAAATCAATGCCGAACTTACTGCCCAAGAGTATGTTGTGATACTCAAGCACATGGTCCAAGCGATGGATGGAAATTGTATGGTCTATATAGTAAACAATCCAGACCTCAGTGAAGAACATGATCATATGGCTAATTACTGCCCTCACCTGGACTTTTGTGCATTCCTCAAGTGGAAGAAGAACATCTGGTATAATCTGCAGACTCATGGAGCTATTTGTACATGCTGCCACCTCTCTCAGATCGATGACAGCCTACATAGATGGATCTCACAGGGCAAGTCCATATTTAGTGAGTGCCTTTATCCAGATAGGACCTTACCTCTGGCATACGCTATCTATTGTCACACCCCAACTCATCGCAGTGCAGAGTCTGCCTTCAAAATCCAATGGCCCACTGACATCCAGTATGCGAAATGGCTTTGCAGCAAGCCAGTTGTAGCATCGAAGACGAACACCATACTCATTTTACTGTGGTTTATTGAGACACATTGGTTCCAGAAAAGCAAAGTTCTGTGAGAGGTTGTGTGAGAGTTGTGTGAGTCAGTGTAGTGGGTCGTACTGTACCTGATACGGACTGTCAGTGATGCTTGATAAATGTTAAATATTGTTGTCGAATCTGTTATGCTCTGAGGTACAAATATAGGCTGAAGCAGAGAAATGTCTTGTCACAGTTGAATTCTTCATTTGTTAGACCCCTAACCCTACCAACTGGAGGACTTCAGTGAATTGATAAGTGTCATAGAGTTAACTAAATATTTTCCTCCCTCTAGGTTATCTATAGACGTCCTTTGCTTAACAGCCGACTATGAACTGCTGCTCAATTATACAAGACAGTCAGATGTTGTTCTTTGGGAAAGCACCACAAAGCTTCCTTTTTTCAGTAGTCAAGACAGTCATGGCAGGATCAAGAAATTTATTGAGAAAAATTCATACTCATTAACACGAGTCTCAAATAGTTTAGTGCCTTTGGGTTGTTTGGCATTATACCGCCTTGTGATACATTAGGACACCTATAGTGTAAGATAGGTATTTACGCACTCTAGACTGCTGGTCAGTGTTTTTTAATTTGATAAGATTTTTCCAATAATTAAAAAGAATTTGAAGGCAGTGGTGACGACGTTATTGGACTTACAAAGCATTGGAACTATAATCAGAAAGTCTTGCTAAGACACTGAAAACACCATACAGGTCAATTAGTCAACAGGATAGAAGCTCACTTTGTTGTACCAGTGTGAAGAATAAAGCTCGAGCATTCAAGACATACATTTTGAGACAAAAACAGTGCAATATTAGACAAGCTATAAAATTAACATGTCAAAAAGGACAGAATTGTGCAGTCGAAGAGACAATGTCGTCAACTCTCTAGGGATCTGGGCAACAAAATGCCTCAACCTACTTGTTAGAAGACTGAGCATAGAGAAAACCCCATTTAGACTCGAGTTGGACTTCTGAGATGTGGGGATACTGTCAAGTCTGACATGATGGAGGGGGTAGCTTAGTTGGATGAGACAGGCATGACCTGACAGAAATAACATGTTGAGCTATTGAATACCATAAATGGTTAGAAATAAATTTTGCTTTGACACTATGGATGTACGAGAAAGAAAATCAAAATTAGGAAACATACATCAGAGAAACCCAGAAAATACAGATAGAATGGCAAGGCGATGCCAGGAATAATGCAGTGGTTGCTGAGCCTGCAATAGAATATAATCAAATGTGAAATTAGATATGAGAGAAATTAATGCACCTTGGGCAGCAAAGCATTCTCTAGATAGTGAATAGGACTCGTGTTTGGATACACATGCTGGTTGCAAGGGTT
>Ga0153983_1000525_pt1 | contig 9969 bp, 15 predicted proteins | sample TSGA067MetaG_FD_104693 | JGI IMG/M metagenome (GOLD analysis project Ga0153983, IMG submission 104693) | Attine ant fungus gardens microbial communities from Georgia, USA - TSGA067 MetaG | ecosystem: Host-associated > Fungi > Mycelium > Unclassified | place: USA: Georgia, Alexander Wildlife... | reverse complement strand
TAATATCTCGGCCAATACTGATCGCTTCGAGACGTGACTGGTATCGATCGAAAGGTCTTTTGAAGGGCTTTAAGCTCGCTTTGAGACCGTGGGAATCGTCGAAGAATTGGTGAAGATATGGCCAAATGAAGTTTGTGACACCTCGTCTAGTCTAGTATGTATGCTGCATCGTATGTGGGAATGATGGCACTGACACATAGTTCAACTTTTCACATGCCCTCTCTTTTCACTCAAATTCACTAAATTCAAATAAATTAGGATAAATTGGAACAGACAGTGAGCAAAGCAAGCTGGCTGTGGCCTTACTGTTGTAGGAAGGGAGCAGAGCGACCTGATGCACAACAATGCAAATTACTAGTGAAGGAAGGGAGCACAGTAACCTGATGCACAATATTGCTCACTGTGACGCAGACTGTTGTTAGAAGGGAGCAAAGCGACCTGATGGACAACACTATCTGCTGCTACACAGACTGTTGTAGGAAGGGAGTGTAGCAGACTGACTTCAACACAAACTTAATAACACAGAATTAGTAGAGGGTTCAAGAAGGGCCAGAGGCCCAGATAAAAACCTCATCTAGTATGTATGCTGCACCGAATGTGGGAGTGATGCCTGCTGATTCATTGTACCTAAGCATTTTCACACCCTCTCTTTCCATTCAAAAACCTCTATAAAATTCAAATAAAGTCAAGTAAATTCAGTAAAATTTAAGGAAAAAATATTAATTGATTTTTGCTTTTATCTCCTTATGTCATGGATGTGCAGAGCAGGAGCGGAGTTACTCCGGAGTGGAAGAGAGTTGACAACAAAGGTGGGGGAACAACCTTGGTCTCAGCTCATGCGCTGTACCTCGATCTGCTGTCGCATGTGTGGTTGCGTATTTCAGGAGGACTGAATTGTTGCCAGGAGTCTCGGAGAGGAGTGGTATAGATTGATAGGAGTGAGGATAGGACAAGGAGAAGACGTGAATGACTTTAATCCACGAACTAAGGGACTAGGATGTAACTACTGAAGTACTTATACTAAGTCTGGAATAGGAGGAGTACAAGTAATTAGTCTATATCGTGATCCTATAGGAGTAGATAACAGGAGTTTAGGATCGAAAAATTAGTAATAATATAAAATAAAAAGGAAATTATATTATTAATTGGTTAATTTCCGTCATATGACACCTTATTTAAGTGAATTTTAATAGAATATTCAATCAGTACAACTCTTCTCTTTTCATAATTTAGCCCAATATGTACCTAATCATTTCCACACACTCTCTTTCCATTCAAAACCTCTACAAAATTCAAATAAAATCGAATAAAATCAGGGAAATTTGGAGGAAATTGATGAATGACTTTCTGTTTTCTCTTTTTATTTTAACAAATTTCAACAATATATTCTATTATCATAACTCTCCTCTTTTCATAATTCAACACAAATGGATGTGTGGGAGGGACATAACATGTACAAACAATGCCAGCTCATCATCAAGTTTACTCTCTCAAATCATAGTCACTATTCCCTACCCTCCTCTGCCCTCCTAGAAGGACTCTTTTCTTGAGTGGTGCTTGGTAGTATACCTGTAAACTCTTTTATTATAAACCTGGTGCTAGAGGTCTATTGTGATCTGTATATGCACAGGATTGACAACTGCTCATTAAGAGAGGGGTCTAGAGTAGGGGTCTCTTTCTTAGGGGCAATAGTATACCTTTTTTCTTAGAGTAGCTGTAAGTGAACAGTAAGACAATTGTGAGAAATGGATCCTGTTGAAGAAGAACATCAGGCTAGGAGAGCTGAGAAGAGAGTACAACGATATGTAGTACCTGCTTTGCTCCAAAATGTCCCTCCTGCTCCTGTTTGGAATAGAGATAGAGGAAAGGGAAGAAAAAGATTCTACTTGGCTTCTGTTCATGTTCTACAAAATCTTGAGGATGCTATACTTGATTTACATAGATGTCAACTTACTGAGCAACAACAGAGAACAACTGAGGAATATGGAGCACAAATCACAAGAGTAGAAGCAGAAAGGCAGAGACAAGAGAATGTGGTTCAGAGGGATAGAGAAGTTGAAGTAGAAGGACAGAGACAGGTGGAAATTAATCAAATAATGGAGGAATGGAGGAATGAGGATGTAGATGCTCTTGATTATGAAGAACAGCAGAATAGAGGAGATATTGGTGATCTAAATGTGGATAAAAATATGCAGGAAAATATTCTGAGAGTTGTGAGTAACATATTTCACACATTGTCTGTAGATAAATATTGATTAAGTTTAACAGGATGTTGAGAAAGGAAATATTCAAGAGTTAGATGTACAAGATGATGTGGTTCAGGTATGATAATTTTTGAATACCAAAATTCTATATTGTTAACAGTTGAACTAGATTCAAGATGCCATTGTTTCAGATGATATCCCATCACCTATTCTTCAGCCTATACCTCATCCACAAGCTGGACAGCTATTCTTAGAGAACAATATTCACTATCTCAACTTGGGCATGTTGACTGTTATCTATCCTCACTGTCATGCTCTTCACTTTGACTGTGAAAAGCTCACTTCCTCAAGAGTCAATTATCCAAAGTTTGGCATGTGCTGTTTACAAGGACAGATCCAACTACCTCCTCTTCAACTGTAAGGGGACCCCTAATCTGCAACTCCAGAGCCTGTTCTAGAGCTCCGGAGCGACCCTGTAGCCGATCCAATATTACTACGTAATTGTAAGGGCGACTGGGCACAAGACTCCAGGAGAATCCTTAGTTGTATTACAGTCTGTGGTTATGATACAACTCACCTCCAGGAGAATCCTTAGAGATTAGGATGAGGCTCCTAAAGGGATGTTCTACACTATATACTGGTTCTGCATTCAGGGTCTCTGTGATCGGAGCTAAACTAGTGTGTTTAAGTCTCACTAGTAAACAGGCTAGGGTAGCTCCGGAGTATTGTCATGCTGCTTAGGGGTTGAGATGGAGGTGTCCCCTTACAGGGGTACTTGTTCTTGACCATCATGGAGTTGAGTGCTCGATAGTCTTGAACCAACCAGAGTGAGCTATCCTTTTTCTTGATGAAGAACACTGGAGCTGCCATGGGAGATTTGGAGGGGCAGATTCATCTAGTGTGCAGATTCTCTTCCAGGGAGGAGTCCAATTCCTTTTGTTCCACCAGAGACAGAGGGTAGACCTTTGACGACTTAGGCTCCGAACCCGGAATGAGTTCGATGGCATGGTCCCATTGCCTGTGCTCCGGGAGGATGTCGAAGTCTTCCTTGGCAAATACAGACTCAAATCCTCTGACACAGTCGGGCAGAATGAAGGGTTCCTTCTATGCCTCCACGGATTGACGGGCTCCTTCTGCAAGTTTCTGGGAGGTCATAGAGGCAGCACGTAGGTCTTCCACAGTAGAGTCTGGGAGGATTCTGGTCATGAAGAGTCGGTCCCCTGACTTGTATTCAGCTTCCCAAGTCCGAACAGGGGCCTCGTCCTCTTCCGAGTCTTCTGCATACTCCGGGGAGGGTCTGGACCGGCAGACATTGAGGGCTCTGGTCTCCATTCTCTTCTGCAATGCTTGTTCCTTTTGTATCACACGGCATCCTTTGCATCGAGGAGGACATCGGTTCATCTGCACTTCTCCAGTCTGCCAATTGACCTCTGGGTTGTGGTCCTTGAGCCAGGTATAACCGAGGATCATGTTTTGCCTTCCGAGGCTAGAGACAGCGAGGAGCGTCCTTTTGGAGTGGGTTTTGTAACAGAGAACCACATCTACCACTTCAGAGATCTGACCTGCCTCGTTGGGGGAGCCGTCTATGTTGTACACCGGTATAGGGCGAAAGATGCTCCAGGTGTTAATGCCTTTCGTTCGGACAAAGTCTCGATCTATGAAGTTGTCCGTGGCTCCGGAGTCCAAAAGCACCTTGACAGAATGCACCTCGCTGGTGTCTGTGGTACTGACTTCTATCAGGAGGATGATCGACGTTCCACGGGCATCAAGGGTGTTGACGGAGAGTTGTTTGGGTAACCTTTTTTCCCATTTTGGCTTCTGGGGTTGCGTTGTCCTGTCCGGATCAGAGGGGGGGAGAAGGGGTACGTCTATAGGTTCATGGATATCTATATTGACCTCTTCTATGTCTAATACAGCAAACCTGTTAACTAGCAGCGACCGGGGCACACTTTTCGCCAGCTGTGCTAAACAAAACCCTCCTCTGGGGCTGAACAAACCTCTTCTTCCTCTACTGCATCCTTTAGAGCCATTAAATCTTCAATCAATTCCTCTCTTTGCTCCGTGGTTAACCTCTGGACGTCCAAACAGTGGAAGCAGTCCTTCATAAGATGGTTGGCCTCTCCGCACTGATAGCAACCTCGCAGAGGTAAAGAGCGTGTTTTCCGGACTGTGTCTACGTCTATGGGTATTCTGCCAGATGGTGCAGGCGGAGGCAGAGGGGACCTTGGTAGAACAGAAGATAGAGCTGCTGGAGGAGAGCAGAGTACTGAGAAAGGGGTTGGTTGAGCAAGGGCGGAGCATGCAGGGGTCATGGTCATCGACCAGAGTGTGGATTGGAATGCTTTGTTTGCCAACCGCGCCTGGTCGATCCTCCGGGCTGCTGCATACCAGGCCTCTGGATCAGTGTCTGCAGGTCATCTGAAGGGCATAGTGGCGATCTGACTTTGGACATTCAATTTGAGTCCGCGACGAAATTTGACCACTAAGGTCTGGGGGTCCATGTATCCGGCATCTGGGGCTAGGATCAGGAAGCTGTCTAAGTAATCATCCACTGTCTGGTTTCCTTGATAGTATGAAGACCCCTCCAAAGTGTTGATAGCATCCGCTTCTGCATTGACTGGAAATAATTGACTCTGGAATTGTTGTTCAAAGTTGGTCCAGGATTGAATTAGAAAGATGCCGGTGTCCGCCTCCTGGTGAAAGAAGTTCTCGGACCACTTTGCAGGATGTCCATCCTTGAAGAAAGCGAGGGTCCAGAAGATTTTTTCCTCGTCGCAGGTGAACTGCTCCAGGGCCAGGCGTAAATACAGTGTACAGGAGTTGAGGAAGGCTCATCCGGAACTCCATTTGCTGGAGAAGTCTGGAGGAGAAGGGAGTTTTGGCCTCATCTGCTGTTTGGACAGGGCGGCTGGAACTGGGAAAGGAGGGCTGACAGAAGACAGAGACGTGGGTATCAGAGGTGGAGCGACTGTTGGGGCGGAAGCAGTTATGAGCTGAGTGAGTTGTTGTAGTTGGGCTGTTAGGCCTGCAAGGGTGGCATTGATGGTGTGTTCCAAAGCGTTCTGACATTCGGTCAACTCTTGGAGATGGTGCTGCAGGTAGCCCAAGACATCAGCAATGGCTAGGGGGGTATCTGCAGGGAGCGACATCTCTCTTGGAGTGGAGTGATCAGAGGGCTGGAGTTTGTTAGCGGAGGGTGACCGGAGGGCAGCTGTCCACTGAGAAATTCTAGGACTTTGGCAAGGAGATCTAATTCTGCTGTGAGGGTGACCGAAGTGGACTCTAGGAGATTCCTCAGTTAAATTATAGTATGGAATATGTTACAACTCATCTCCAGGAGATTTCTCAGAGAATTAGGTGAGGCTCCTGGAGGGAATAATCTACAATCTATACTAAAATGCCCTTGCATTCCATTCCTTGGTAATCAGGGGCTGCATAATGAAATTATGTTGGAAGGCAACAGGGGGCGCTCCAGGGTCATGTGTGAGGGGTCCCCTTACATCCTAGTAGTCACAGACACAAAGGAAGGACATGATGAGTTGATAGAGAAAGTATTAAAAAGACTAGAAGAGAACAACCTATTTGTAAAACCGGAGAAGTGCAAGTGGAAAGTGAGAGAAGTGGAATTCCTAGGAGTAGTAATAGGTCCAAAGGAAGTAGAGATGCAGAAAGAGAAGATGGAAGGAGTCCTTAACTAGCCAACACCTAGAAACATCAAAGAAGTGCAGAAATTCCTAGGCCTTGCCAACTATTATAGGAGGTTCATAAAAAACTTCACTAGAATTGCAGCACCACTACATGTGCTGGTCAGAAAAGAGCAAAAATGAAAGTGGGAACAGGAACAAGAGGAAGCATTTGGGAAACTCAAGATGGTATTTACCACAAAACTCATCTTGGCTATTCCAGATATTGATAGAGAAATGAAAGTAGAGGTGGATGCCTCGGACTATGCAATGGGAGGAGTGCTGTCGACAAAGTGTGAGGGTAGGGAATGGGGGCCAGTGGCCTTTATCTCAAAATCATTGAATGCCACAGAGCGGAATTATGAAATTCATGACAAAGCGATACTGGCAGTGATTAGGTGCTTAGAAGTATAGAGGCACTACTTGGAGGGAGCAAAACTCGAATTTGAAATCTGGACAGACCATAAAAACCTCCAGTATTTTATGATGAGCCAAAAATTAAACTATAGACAAGCAAGATGGGCCCTATACCTATTATGATTTAATTTTGGATTAAAGCACGTTCCAGGGAAAAGCATGGGGAAAGCAGATGGACTAAGCAGAAGACCAGACTTGCAGGAAGGAGTAGAAAGGGATAACAAGGATCAAAAGTTAGTAAAGCCAGAATGGATCAGGGAAGCAGAAATAATGGTAGAAGAAGAAAACCTGAAGAATAGGATTAGAAAGACACAGGAAGGAAACAAAAAAGTAGTGAAAGCAGTGGAAGAACTAAAGAAAGCTGGGATAAAAATATTAAGGGACGAAGAATGGGAAATAGAAGACGGGGTAATAATAAAGAAAGAAAGAATATATGTACAAGAAGGGGAACTCAGGAATGAAGTAATACGGTTGCATCATGATACCTCAGTAGGAGGGCATAGGGGAAGATAGAAGACAATGGAGTTGGTTACTAGGAATTACTGGTGGCTGGGAGTAACAAAGGAAGTAGGGAAATATGTGGATGGATGCGATGTTTGTCAAAGATACAAAAATCGAAGTGAAGCACCAGCAGGCAAATTAATGCCTAATGTAATCCCAGAGAAGCTATAGAGTTATATTTCAGTAAACTTCATTACTAAGCTATCACTAGCTCAGGGATATGACGCCATCTTAGTAGTGTGTGATCAATTTAGTAAAATGGCACACTTCATAGCAACCATAGAAAGGACGTCAGTAGAAGGCCTCACAAAACTATTTCGAGATCACATATGAAAGTTGCATAGACTTCCAGAAAGTATTGTATCGGACAGAGGAGTGCAGCTTGCAGCGGGAATGATAAAGAAACTAAACCAGTTATTGGGAATCCAAACAAAACTCTTGATGGCCTATCACCCTCAAACGGATGGGCAGACAGAAAGAATAAACCAGGAGCTAGAACAGTATCTGAGGGTCTTTATTGACCATAGACAAGAGCAATGGCCAGATTGGTTGGGAATGGCGGAATTTGCGTATAATAACAAAATCCACGTAGCAACAAAAATATTGCTATTTAAAGCAAACTACTATGGCGAAGACCCAAGGATAGGATTTGAAGGGAAGAGGAAGGGAAAATATAAAGCAGCAGGAAAATTTGTGGAAAGAATGAAGAGGATCCAGGAGGAAGCTAAGGCAGTACTAGGAAAAGCATAGGAGGAGATGAAGAAGTTTGCAGATAAAAAGTGAAGGGAGAGAGAGGAATACAAAGTAGGGGACTTGGTACTACTAAGTACAAAGGACTTGAAATGACAGATGAAAGGAAAGAGATCGGAGAAGTTGACCAAACATTTTGTGGGACCCTACAAAGTCAAAGGGATTATCTCTAGTAATGCGATAGAATTAAAACTGCCTAAGTCTATTAGAATACACTCTGTAGTTAACGTGAGTAGAGTATGACTCTATAAACCACAAGTAAAGGGGCAGAAGAAGATACTGCCAAAACTGGTCATTATCAAGGGGGAGGAGGAATTTGAGATGGAGAAAATCTTAAATAAAAGGATAGTAAGAGGGAAGGAAAAGTTTTTGGTTAGATGGAAGGGATATATGGCAGAAGAAGACACCTGGAAAAATAGGGAAAATCTGGAGAACACAAAAGAGTTGGTTGAAGAGTTTGAAAGGGAGTATAGGAAAGAGGCCGAAGAACTAAGGTGACAGGAGCAGAAGGAAGAAGAGAAGGAATTTAGTCGAGAACTACCAAGGGAGTTTATGGCAAAATTACTATATGGTTAGGGGGAAAAAAAGTATGAAAAAGAAAGAGAAAAGAGGTGGGACGAGAATTAGAGTCAATGGAAAAATTCCTCAGGACAAGGAAACTTGAAGGGGGGGCCATGTTATGAGAGCCCCAAAAAGGAACTAACTTCCCACATGTTTGAACATCTGATCTATAACCTCAAGTCATACAATGGAATTGAGACATAAATAGCAAGGGAACTTAGATAATCAGATCATGTGACTAGATCAGGTGATCATAGAACATTCTGAAAGGACATGTGATCATGGACTAGTAGTCATACAGCCACTGTAAAGTAGTATAAGTAGTAGACCAATCCAACAAAGAACTTCATCGAGTTCTTCCTGAACATCTACCTAGGGTGATCACTAAGAACTATCACAGTCCTTCAATAACAAACATTCCCTTTTAACCTTACCCAGGTGAGGAGCTCAGGTAGGGTTTGGAACCCAGGGAGGTTTTTAGTGGGTCAGCTTAGCCAAGCCCACACTATGAGAGTGATCTCATGCTGGTTAGCCAGTTTTCCTTCTGCTGAGAAAAAAAAAAAGGTCAAACAAGCAAGGACATGTCAACTCATGCGTCTGCCTTGTGGAGTTGGTCCAAGTTATGTAGATGTTTATAGAAGCACATATATCTGTATATTGAGATAGTTCCCAGTCAACAAATGAGATGGTGTAAATTACCAGGCATCTGGATCAAGGCACCTACTATTAATACAACACATGGCTTATTACTCAACGGAAGCAGATCCCCCTAGCCGAAATATCGAATACTAGGTATCTGTACCTAGTTACTGAAGAATTGTATAACAAAAACATCATAGGCCACTACCACAAGAATAACTAGAAGGCACACTGCTGATAAACCTCGAGCCATACAGATGGAAATCTTCTCAAACCTTCCACTATCAATGATTTTTTTCTCAAATGTGGGCAGGAAACTTACTTGAAGCACTTTCTGAAAAGATATTAGCCAAATATTGCCCAACTCAGCCGGCGAAGAGCTCCAAAGAAGCTTTTAGGACCAGATCTGGCACTACTACACTTATCCACATCCTGTACTCGCATGGACCATCTACCTGTCTTCCTAGAATATAATATCCATAATCCACAAGCAAAGTTGAATAGCAGCAAAAGAAGCATAAGACTAGTGGATGCATATAAAGTGATCCACAGATACTCGAAGGGAACATAAACTACATAGCCCCACTGTGGTCCTAGCAGTACAAGTAAATAGGTCACTAAGTGAAAATGAAAAAGATATACAAGAATGAGAGTACTGTAGAATACACCATAGAGTATATGTATAACTTTATTGCTCTCAGAAGTGAGTTCTGCACTTTTCTTGTGTGGCCAAAGCTAGTTTGTGGGATAGTAGCAGCCAAAATGTCTCAGCATTGATGGCTAGCTTACTCATGATCATTCACTAGAACTAGCTGCAACAGATGCAAAAGCTAAGCATTAAAGTATCTAGTTCAATTGATGATTAACGGTGGAAGTAGGTTTGGAGCCTGAACCTTTGGACGTGGTGAACATGGTAGTGGGACCAAGAGTGTTGAAATCTGCTTATTGAGTTATATGTGAATTGAGCTAGAATTCTGCTGCTGTGTAAAATAAAGGCGGCCCACCTGTGGTAAAATCGAATCACTATCATTCGAATCAATGATACTTGTCAGTTGAGTGTCATATGATGGAAAATACCCATTTGAATAATATATATTTTATATTATTACTAATTTTTTGCTCCTAAACTCCTGTTGTCTACTCCTATAGGATCACGATGTAGACTAGTTACTGGTACTCCTCCTATTCCGGACTTAGTATAAGTACTCCAGTAG
>Ga0153983_1000514_pt1 | contig 10031 bp, 6 predicted proteins | sample TSGA067MetaG_FD_104693 | JGI IMG/M metagenome (GOLD analysis project Ga0153983, IMG submission 104693) | Attine ant fungus gardens microbial communities from Georgia, USA - TSGA067 MetaG | ecosystem: Host-associated > Fungi > Mycelium > Unclassified | place: USA: Georgia, Alexander Wildlife... | reverse complement strand
GTTGATTGAGAAAATAGATGGACTAGATATCAAGAAGGTAATGAAGAGAAAAAATCCATACCTTTATCGAGCTAAGGCAATGCAAAGCGCTTCCGAAATTGTTGAATCGGTATTGGCCGCATTTGTAAGTTCTAGTGAAGAAACGATATTTGGAAATTATTTTTTTGAGCCTATAGCTCTAGCGGCCAGCGGGGGAAATAAAGCATTAGCGGAAGGTATAGATATTATGATTCATGATAATGATACAAATACAATTGCGGCGATAGCTGTAAAAAGTGGGACATCCGTATTTAATGCGGATAGCAGGAAGAGGCAAGAACAAAACTTTATGGCAGCGCAGAAGTTGGCTCAACAAGCAAAAGCAAGGTATGATGCATATGTGGGATATGGGTACGGGAAAAAGAAAGAAACAGGCAGAGGCAAACCTAAAATGTATCGTGAGCTTGCAGGGAAAAGGTTCTGGGAAGAATTAACTGGTGATGAAGAGTTTTACAAGAAGATAATATCGTTTATGGGTGTAATACCCGAGCAATATGTGGCAGAGTATAAAGAAAGCTATGATAAAGCTGCAAATAGATTAGTAAGGGAGTTTTCTATTAACTTTTGTACAGAAGATGGAAGTATTGATTGGGAAAATCTTGTCGAATTTAATTCGGGAGATTGATATTTAGTGCTTAGAAATAATATGCAACACTAAAGAACTGTGCTTTAGTATTTAGAGTAGACGAGTTTGTAGATAAGGAAGCGGATCTTTTAGCACGAATAAGAAACAGCACTACCATGCAGCACACCAAAACATATATTGTCTTATCTACTGTGAAAGACTGTCCGTCTATATTACCGCCGGCATCATTGTAATTGCTGCAGATCCTGAAAAAAACCAGGATAAGAAACCTGGACGCATTGAGGATCAATAAGTTGAACAGGACTATCTGCGATTGCCGCAGCCACTGCAAAGGACATCGCGATACGATGATCTTTTAACGGGTCGATCACAGCTCCATGCAGCGGGGTAGATCCATTGATAATCATACCGTCTTTTGTAGGCATCAGATCGGCGCCCATGGCATTTAAGTTTTGAACGATGGTATCTATGCGGTTTGATTCTTTTACTTTCAGTTCCTGCGCATCACGGATAATGGTCTGACCCTGTGCCTGTGTTGCCAGCACTGCAATGACAGGCAGTTCATCGATCAGTGTGGGGATTAAGCTTCCTTCAATGACAGCGGCCTTTAATTCACTGGTTCTTACCAGTATATCGGCCGTAGCTTCGCCGCAAGAAGAGGTGCTGTTTAGCAGGGTAATATCTGCCCCCATATTCCGGCAGACAGTCAAGATACCATTGCGGGTAGGGTTTACCCCAACATTTCGGATTAGAATTTCAGAATTCGGAACAAGCAAACCGGCGGCAATGAAATAAGCGGCGGAAGAAATGTCGCCGGGGACAATTACTTCTTGCCCCTCTAATACAGGATCAGGGTGAATAGTAACGGTAGTATCCTTTGTAACCAGATTTGCGCCAAAATAGTCCAGCATAATTTCTGAATGGTTACGGGATGTATGGGGTTCGGTAACGCTGGTAGGGGAATCTCCGTATAAGCCCGCCAGTAAAATACAGGATTTGACCTGCGCAGATGCAATCGGTGAGAGATAATGGATGCCTTTTAGCGGTCGGCCTTCAATCTGCAGAGGTGCGCATCCGTTGTTTAATAAACTGGTTACAGAAGCCCCCATCTGAGACAAAGGATCCATAATACGCTTCATGGGACGTTTCTGTATGGAGGCATCCCCCGTAAGCTGACAGTGAAAAGCCTGTCCTGCTAAAATACCTGTAAGAAGGCGGATAGTAGTTCCGCTGTTACCGGTATCCAGTATCGCTATCGGTTTCTTCAGACCGTGAAGACCTTTTCCGTGAATCAATATTTCTTTAGGAGTAACCTGTATGGAAATCCCCATTTCTTGAAAGCAGGATATCGTTGACAGACAATCAGCTCCCTGTAAAAAATTAGTAATGGAAGTAGTCCCTTTGGCTAAAGCACCAAGCATAACAGCCCGGTGAGAAATGGATTTATCTCCGGGTACGGATAGTTCACCTTTTAAAGAGTTAATTTTTTTGATTTCCATACGTTCTCCACCTTTACTTAACGTTCATATATAATATAATTTCGTTTTCTCAGCAATTGACCTGCCTGTGCAAGGTCCGTTTCCCGATAGAATTCTACTTTCAAAACTCCTTCTTCAAATTCCCGGTTGTGGATGATGCCGATATTCTTAATGCTGATCTGTTCCATCGCCAATGTAGTTGCAATTGTTGCAATGGCACCCGTTTCATCTACGATATCGCAATATAAAACATAGGCTTTCTTAATCGGTCCGGCTGAAGCAGAAGACATCGAGTTACGATATTCTCTGGAGTTGCTGAACATGGTGTGTAAGCCCGCTCCATCACCTTTGTCGACCAAATCTCTGACCTGCTCAAGGAGATCGATATATTCTTCCAATACATTGGAAATGTTCTCCCGATTCGTAAGGCAGATCTGTTCCCACATGACAGGTGAGGATGAGGCGATTCTGGTTAGATCCTTAAATCCGCCTGCGGCAATTGTTTTCATATGTTCCTCCCGGGAATCCAATTTTTCAATAAGATTTACAAGCGAAGAGGCAACTACATGAGGCAGATGGCTGACAGCTGCCGTAATATAATCATGTTCTTTCCACGACATAATCATGGGAAGAGCACCAAGAGAAGCGATAAACTCTTTAAAGGTATTGAGCTTTTCCTGCTGTGTTTCGGAAGAAGGAGTTAAAATATAATACGCATTTTCAAGCAAGTGATCTGTAGAATTGTGAAATCCCATTTTTTCTGAACCGGTCATCGGATGTCCGCCGATAAAAAAGGAATCCAGATGCAGATCGGTTATTTCTTTATGTATCGATCCCTTTACGCTGCCGACATCGGTTAGGATGCAATCAGGGTGCAGTAAGGGGCGCAATTCCTTCAAGTATTGAATATTACAGGATACCGGCGCACAAAGGAACAAGAATTCACACTGGGAGAAACGCATATCATCTGTTTCACAAATACCATCAATAACTCCTTCCTGATATGCCTTTGTCAGAGTATCCGTGGATGTGTCATAAGCATAGACTTGATAGTTTGGATGGAATTTTTTTATGGATTTTGCTATGGAACCGCCGATCAGTCCAAGACCAATAAAGCCTATGGTAAGCGTATTCATGATAATTTCCTCCCCGTGAGGCGGCTGTAAGGGATTAAATCCTGTACTAATTCATCAAAATGTTCAAATGTCAGAGACTGTGGACCATCGGAAAGTGCGTGTGCAGGATCATTATGGACTTCAATAATGAGTCCGTCCGCACCGCAGGCAACAGAGGCTTTAGCAAGAGGGGAGACATAACGGTATACCCCTGTGGCATGGCTGGGATCTACGATAATTGGCAAATGGGATTTTTCCTTAATGACCGGTACAGCACTTATATCCAGTGTATTTCTGGTAGCTGTTTCAAATGTGCGGATACCCCTCTCGCATAATACGACATTGGAATTCCCGGCTGCTATTACATATTCCGCTGCGTTTAACCATTCATCAATAGTGGCAGACAATCCCCGTTTTAACAGTACGGGCAATCCGGATTGACCTGCTTCCTTCAGCAGCTGAAAATTCTGCATATTTCTGGCTCCGATTTGGATCATATCGATATATTTTACGGCAGCATTGACAGCATCTGCACTGGTTACTTCACAAATGGCAGAAAGACCGGTTTCGTTTTTGGCAGTCTGCATATAACGAAGTCCTTCTTCCTCCAGTCCCTGAAAAGCATAAGGAGAAGTCCGCGGCTTATAAGCTCCGCCCCGCAGGATCTGTGCACCCGATTCTTTGACCGCATGGGCAATTGTAAGCAGCTGTTCCTCTGTTTCTACCGCGCAGGGTCCGGCAATCATTGTCAAGGTATCAGGGCCGATTTCCCAGTTTCCAACGTTCACAACAGAAGAGGCTGGGTGGAATTTGCGGTTTCCAAGCTTGTAGTTTTCTGTTACGGGAACGATTTTGTCAACATAGGCCATAAGTTCAATATTTTTGTTGGCGAGGCGTGTTTTGTCACCGATACACCCTATAATTGTTACCTGTTCTCCTTTTGACAGATGAACCTCCAGGCCATTTTCTTCGATTCTCTTCACTACATCCTGGACCGCAGTGTTCGTGGCATCCGGTTTCATTACAATAATCATTATCTTTTACCTCTTTTAAATTCATAATGCTTCCATTGTATGACACTGGAATTGAATTGTCAATAATTTTGCACTTTAAAGTGTAACACATCAACGTGTGGAAATAGTTAAAACGGAAAGGATTGTTAAAAATGAATAAATTACTTGAACTCCCATATGTTTTTTAGTAGAATGTACACATATAGAAAATTAGGAGGTATTACATATGGACGTTTTCAGAACCGACCGGATACGAAATGTGGTCCTACTGGGGCACGGAGGTGCCGGAAAGACTAGTTTAGCAGAAGCAATGGCATATTTATCAGGAATTACTAACCGCCTTGGGAAGGTTACAGATGGAAATACCATCAGTGATTTTGATAAGGAAGAAATCAGACGCAATTTTTCTATTTCAACTTCTCTTGTGCCGGTTCAATGGGATAAGAATAAAATCAATATTTTAGATACTCCCGGATATTTTGATTTTGTCGGAGAAGTAGAAGAAGCAGCAAGTGCAGCTGATGCAGCCATTATCGTAGTCTCGGGAAAATCGGGGGTACAGGTCGGCACAGAAAAAGCATGGGAAGTTTGTGAAAAGTACAATCTTCCCCGGATGTTTTTTGTAACGGAAATGGATATAGATAATGTCAGCTATCGTCAGGTAGTAGAGGATCTGACAGAATTATACGGCAAGAAGATCGCACCTCTTCATTTTCCGATCCGGGAAGAAGAAAAGTTTGTGGGTTATGTCAATGTAGTTAAACAGGCCGGCAGAAGATATATTGAAAAAGACAAAAAAGAAGAGTGCCCGGTACCTGACTATTCTCAGGAATATCTGGAAAAATATCGGGAAATATTGATGGAATCCGTTGCTGAAATCAGCGAAGAGTTTATGGATCGATATTTTGCCGGTGAAGAGTTTTCGATTGCGGAGATTTCCGCTGCATTGAAAATGAATATTTCAGAGGGCAGTCTGGTTCCGGTTTGTATGGGTTCAGCTGTCAATGTTCAGGGTGTTTCCAACTTGTTAGATGATATCTGCGGTTATTTTCAAAGTCCGGATCAGAGAGAACGGGCAGGTGTTAACAGAAAGACCAATGAAATCTACGAAGCGAATTACGATTTTACGAAAGCAAAATCAGCGTATGTATTTAAAACAATCATAGATCCGTTCCTTGGAAAATACTCTTTAATTAAAGTATGTTCCGGCGTTATCAAAGCGGATGATACGATTTTTAATGTGGAGAAGGAAAATGAAGAAAAGCTGAATAAGCTCTATGTTTTAGAAGGGAATAAGACCTTGGAAGTACCGGAACTCCATGCGGGAGATATCGGTGCTCTGGGGAAATTAAATAATGTAAGCACCGGAGATACATTAGCAACCAAGAATGTTCCTATTGTTTACGGAAAAGCAGATATCCCGATACCTTATACTTACAAGCGGTACAAAGCGAAGAAGAAAGGCGATGAAGATAAGATTTCACAGGCGCTTAGTAAAATGATGCAGGAAGATCTGACAATGAAAACTGTAAATGATTCCGCAAACCGGCAGACGCTTCTCTATGGTATGGGTGATCAACATCTGGATATTATAGCAAGTAAGCTGTTAGACAGATACAAAGTAGATATCGAACTTTCCAAACCGAAAGTTCCATTTAGAGAAACCATTCGAAAGAAATCAGATGTAGAGGGCAAGTATAAGAAGCAGTCCGGAGGTCACGGACAATATGGACATGTGAAGATGAAATTTGAGCCCTCCGGTGATTTGGAGACCCCTTTCATCTTTGAACAGGTGGTCGTAGGCGGCTCAGTACCCAGAAACTATTTCCCGGCAGTTGAAAAAGGATTGCAGGATTCTGTCCTAAAAGGGCCGTTAGCTGCGTATCCTGTCGTGGGAGTAAAAGCAATTTTGTATGATGGCTCTTATCATACGGTGGACTCATCGGAAATGGCTTTTAAGATGGCGACCATACAGGCATTTAAAAAAGGATTTATGGAAGCATCGCCGGTATTACTAGAGCCGATTGTATCGATGAAAGTTACCGTGCCTGACAAGTATACGGGAGATGTTATGGGTGATTTAAATAAACGCAGAGGCCGCGTACTGGGCATGAATCCGGATAATAAAGGAAACCAGACGATTGAGGCGGATGTACCGATGCTTTCCATTTACGGGTATTCCACCGATCTGCGTTCCATGACCGGCGGAAACGGAGACTTTTCTTACGAATTTGCCCGCTATGAGCAGGCACCATCGGATGTACAGGAAAAAGAGATTGCGGCAAGAGCAAATCAGTTGGCGGATACAGCGGAATAAACAGCTGACTAAAATGATATTAAATTCTTGACAAATTCTGAGTATATGAGTAGAATAACAACTAATCAAGAGTCTAAAGCCCTTTCGTCTCTTACTATATAGATGCGGCAGGGCTATTTATCATTTTAAGCAGCAGGAGGAATCAGTAAATGGCAGCATCATATAATCATAAGGCGATTGAACAAAAATGGCGCAAAAACTGGGAAGCTAAGCCGGTTAATGTAAAAGATGAGAATAAACCAAACTATTATTGTCTGGATATGTTTCCGTATCCGTCAGGGAACGGGCTTCATGTGGGGCATTGGAGAGGCTATGTGATATCGGATGTATGGAGCCGCTACAAGCTGTTAAACGGATATTATATCATCCATCCCATGGGCTGGGATGCCTTTGGTCTGCCGGCGGAAAATTATGCAATTGCCCAGGGAGTTCATCCCGCAAAATCCACGGAAGAGAATATCGCTAAATTTAAAGCACAGCTGAATGACATTTCTGCCATTTATGACTGGGATATGGAAATTAATACGACAGACCCTGATTTTTATAAATGGACACAGTGGATTTTTGTAAAAATGTTTAAAAAAGGACTGGCATACGAAAAGGAATTCCCCATCAACTGGTGTCCTTCCTGCAAAACAGGACTTGCCAATGAAGAAGTGGTAAACGGATGCTGTGAACGATGCGGAGAAACGGTTACAAAGAAAAACTTAAGACAATGGATGCTGCGTATTACCAAATATGCAGACCGCTTGTTAGCTGATTTGGATAAACTGGACTGGCCGGAAAAAGTGAAAAAAATGCAGACCGACTGGATCGGAAAAAGCCATGGTGCAGAGGTCGATTTTACAATTGCTGGCAGGTCGGATGCGATTACTGTTTACACCACCAGACCGGATACGTTGTTTGGTGCTACCTTTATGGTACTGGCTCCTGAACATGAAATGGCGGCAGCATTGGCAACAGAAGAAACAAGAGAAGAAGTTGAAGAATATATTTTGAAAGCATCTATGAAATCTTCGGTGGATCGCCTGCAGGATAAAGAGAAGAGCGGTGTTTTTACCGGAAGCTATGCGGTGAATCCGGTCAATCAGGAGAAAATACCAATCTGGCTTTCGGATTATGTATTGGCAGATTATGGTACAGGAGCAATTATGTGTGTGCCGGCTCATGACCAGCGTGACTTTGAATTTGCGACTAAGTTTCAGATTCCCATTATTCAGGTAATTGCAGAGGCCGGAAAAGAAATTCTGCCGTTGACCGAAGCTTACACGGAAGCCGGAATCATGATCAACTCAGGAGAATATAGCGGGATGAAATCAGAGGATGCCAAAAGAAAGCTTCCCGATATACTGGAAAGACGGGGAATCGGCAAAAAAACAACCAATTATAAGCTGCGTGACTGGGTTTTCTCCAGACAGCGGTATTGGGGAGAGCCGATTCCGATTATTCATTGTCCCAATTGCGGCACAGTTCCGGTTCCGGAAGAAGAATTGCCGTTAACGTTACCGGAAGTAGAAAGCTATCAGCCTACAGGGACGGGAGAATCGCCATTAGCTGCCATCGATGAATGGGTCAATACCACATGTCCCTGTTGTGGAGCGCCGGCAAAGAGGGAAACCAATACGATGCCCCAGTGGGCCGGTTCTTCTTGGTATTTTCTGCGTTATGTTGACAATAAAAATAACGAAGAATTAATATCCAAGGAAAAAGCAGAGACATATCTGCCGGTAGATATGTATATCGGTGGAGTGGAACATGCGGTGCTTCATCTGCTGTATTCCAGATTTTATACGAAGTTTTTATATGATATCGGGGTGATTAACTTTGAGGAACCATTTTTAAAGCTTTTTAACCAGGGCATGATTACGGGGAAAAATGGCATTAAGATGAGCAAATCGAAAGGAAATGTAGTATCTCCTGATGATCTGGTCATGGATTACGGATGTGATTCTCTTAGAATGTACGAACTGTTTGTAGGACCACCGGAACTGGATGCCGAATGGGATGACAGAGGCATTGAGGGAGTCTATCGTTTTCTGAACCGTTTCTGGAACCTGGTGATGGCAAATAAAGATTCAGATATTCAGCCAACGAAGGAAATGGTGAAATTACGGAACAAAATGATTTATGATATTACCTTACGTCTTGACAGCTTCAGCCTGAATACCGTAATATCCGGTTTCATGGAATATAATAATAAGTTCATCGAGACGGCCAGAAAAGAAGGCGGCATTGACAAAGAGACATTACAGACTATGGTGATTTTATTGTCTCCCTTTGCTCCCCACATTGCAGAAGAACTGTGGGAACAATTGGAAAATTCCACGTCTGTATTCCAGAATGTCTGGCCGAAATATGATGAAGAAAAAATGAAGGATGATGAAGTTGAGATAGCAGTTCAGATCAACGGAAAAACAAGGGCGGTTATTGCAATTTCGGCGGATACTCCTAAAGAAGAAGCCATTATCCTTGGGAAAAATGCAGTTGAGGAAAAACTGACAGGTACAATTACAAAAGAAATTTATGTACCAGGCCGAATCGTCAATATTGTTCAAAAATAAGAAGAACATAAAATTTTTGAATTTTTATCACATTTTAAACACAATCCTATGAGAAGATAGAGCAGAATTAAGAAAATAGGGAGTGATAAAAATGAAAAACAAAAAAATAATTACAGGTATTTTTGCTTTTTGCTTAGTATTTGCACTAGGAGGCTGCTCTTCCAGCGAAAGCAGCAGCCAGAATACCGGTGACAGCGAAAGCCAGACAACAGAAGGCACTGCTGTTCTGGGGGAAGTCTCAGAGATCTCGGACAATTCATTAACAATTGCGGTGGGCACAGAAAAAGAAATGGAAGAAGGACAGCAAACCCCACCTGACAGCAAGCCGGAAAGCGGTGAGGCTCCTTCCGATAGTGAAGGAGAAGCAGCAGAAGATACAACCGAGGGTGAAGCCAGGGCAGCCAGCGAAAAGATTCCGCAAGGCGAAGCGCCGGATGGTGAAGAACCTTCCATGCTTGATTTAACAGGTGAAGAGCTTACGATCTCAATCAATGAGAACACGGTCATTACGAAAGAAAGCGGAAGAGGATTCGCAGGAGAAGCTGAAGAAAACGAAGCTGAAGAGGCATCTCTTTCGGACATCAGTGAGGGAACAACCATATCTGTGACATATGATGAAGACAGCATGACAGCAACTTCTATAACTATAAGATCTATGGGATTTGGCGGTCAGGGCGGCGGTAAGCCTAGCGAAGAAACAACACAGGACACAGATACTTCTGAAAGCTCTGACACCTCTGGAATTTGAAACATAAATTTATAGCGAGACATTATTATAGCAGTAAATAAAAACGTTTCTTAAATAGGATAGTTTTTATTTACTGCTATTTTAGAGGGTAATGTTAATCAACCTCTGTAAGCCCTTTTATATCCGGTTCAATAAGCAGAGAATAGTTGGTATAATAAACCACAAATCCAGGCT
>Ga0153983_1000513_pt1 | contig 10037 bp, 9 predicted proteins | sample TSGA067MetaG_FD_104693 | JGI IMG/M metagenome (GOLD analysis project Ga0153983, IMG submission 104693) | Attine ant fungus gardens microbial communities from Georgia, USA - TSGA067 MetaG | ecosystem: Host-associated > Fungi > Mycelium > Unclassified | place: USA: Georgia, Alexander Wildlife... | reverse complement strand
GTTACCAGTTGATCTGCTTAATATCTCGGCCAATATTGATTGCCTCGAGACGTGACTGGCATCGATCGAAAGGTCTTCTTAAGGGCTTTAAGCTGGCTTTGAGACCGTGGGAATCGTCGAAGAAATGGTGGAGATATGACCGAATGAAGTTTGTGACAGATGTTATAGTTTATTTCATATCATTTGGTGTTATTGTTGTTGTTGTTTTTTATCAGTCTTGTTTTTGAGGTTTTTTGCTTTGTGTTGTGTAGTTATCTATTTTCTCTTGTCTTCTTTTTATTTTATTCTGTTCTGTTTTGGTTTGCTGTCTTTGTTTATAATGTCAAGTTGACTTAAGGTTGAGAGAGTCCAAAAATTCACTTTGCTTATATGGTACATTTTATACATAGTTTTCCTCATTATAGGACTTTGGAGCAGTCTCTTAGTCATAATTTGGAAACACTTGTTATATGTTATTAGGTTAGGTCTAGTATATAGTCTAGTATATGTTGTACATGTGTGGAGCCTTTTATGGTCTCTATTTACATTTTTAAGTACTTGGAAAAGTCTATGACTTTGAGCCCAGGGCCTATGACAATGTGAATATAGCTCTATTCCCTAGGCTTCTTATCTCCTTTATCTCTCCTCTTTATATTGTCTTCTTTATTTTCCTACTATCAAATTTTTTCTTCATCCTTTCTATATTCCTTTTCAAATTCTTCTAATAACTCTTTTGCATTTTCCAAGTTTTCTCTTTCTTTCTATATATTTGCTTTTGCTATGTATTTCTTCTATCATACTAGGAACTTATTCTTTTCTCTTACTTTTCTTTTGTTTATTGTTTTTTTCTTTCATACTCCTTCTTTTCTTTGACTATTTGTTATGACTTGGCAAAATAGCTAAGTCAATATCTATTTTTCTTTTTTTTTAGTTTAGTTATAACAGAATACATAAAATACTAGCTAAGGTTAGGACTAGTATTGTGTATAAGTAGTTCAGAGAATCTAACAAGAACTCTATCAAGTTCTTCTTGTCAATTTGGATAAGGAGTAGATCTAAGTCATTTCAGCTAAGGTCTTACTGTCACAAACTTCATTTGGCCATATCTTTATCAATTCTTTGACAATTCTCATGGTCTTAATAGCTACAGAAAGCCCTTAAAAAGACCTTTCAATAAATACAAGTCATATTTTGAGGCAATTAATGTTGGCCAAGATATCAGGCAGATCAACAGATAACTACTATAGTACCATTTATTAAATTGCCGATATCTCAGAAACTGCCACAATTGATGCTTTGGTTATAGGCTCAATGGAAGTCCTTTTTATAATGCTTAGAATGAGCCTAGAACATCCTCAAGGCAATTAATATTAGTGGAGATATGAAGACCTCAATATTTGCATATAGACTTAATTAATTATCCATAGATAGTCATCTGTTCTTTTCTTAGAACAAAGGACAGCCTCCATATGGTCAAGTTATCACATTTTTAAGCACAAAGGCACTACCATATGTAGAACAATAGGTAGTAGCATGTAATAATCTGTCCTAGTGCATAGACTATTACTTTCATATATATAAGGACTCATAGTCTGAGGATTAGATCTTAGACTTAACAACTGCTTTTGTCACTATCTTAACTTCACATTTTTAAACTCTTTCAAGTATCAAAGCACCTATCACAAACAGTAAGTGACTATTTGTAATAGTAAACTTAGACTTAGAGTAAGTTTAAGTCATCTTGGCTAGAGCCTTATACTGGAACTTAATTCCACTACTCTTAACTAGTAGTCACCACAATCACTAGTCACCTCCATATATAGTTAGGCCCTTGGCTTAAGAGGACTTTATAGTCAGTTAGAGACTATAAGTAGAGATATAGTACTAAGCTCAAGCACTGTGTCCAAGACCTGATCTCATAATTGAGTCATGTTGAGTAGCATAGCTTTCTTAGTATAAACCTTGTGCTAGGGTCTATTGTGACTTGTATATGTAGAGGCTTAATAGTTACTTTCTAGAAGGTTGTTTAGAATAAGGATCTTCTCTATGAAGTGATCATATAACCCTATTATTAAGGCAGTAGTTAGTAAGGTAGTAGAACTCTGGCTAGATGAAGATCTTGTGTTATGAACATTGAGTGGGACTATAACTATTATCAGCCATGGTCTGATAATGAGTGGCTAGTAGATGAGAATGTTATGATACAGTAATATATTGAATGTCTGAGGACTCTAAGAGACAATGGACTCACAGAATGGACAAGACTCTTCGGAGAAATCTTGGACTATCTTTCTCTTTCTATCTTTGGATTTGTGCTAATGGAACAACATTAGACTAACCTATTATTAGACATTAACTCGACTTGTCACTCTCATTACTTTTGTCACTGGACTGTCACTTAACTAGTCACTAATAGTTACAATTAGTGTTACCATACTGTAATATAGTTACAATACCTAGTTAGGATAAATACAGACCAGAAAGAGAAGGGAACAGCAAGTTCTCTCTTTCTGTATTCTCTTTATAAAATCTTACTCTGAGAAATTGGTACTTTTACTTGTCTTAGAACAATCTCAAGGGTGCTACTCAAAGTCTTGATTGATATCTCTTTTCCGATATAACTTTACTGAAAACCTTAACCGGATCCTCTAACAAGGAGCGTGAAGATATCAAGCATTAGATATAGGCTTTAAGTTGAAATGCATATTCAACTGTAAGGTTTAGAGTCTTAACATCTTATGCCTCAGCAGACATAGTATTAGCTAGTAAGATCACAATCATTAATTCTATATCAACGAGATATCAATATGATGTCTCAACAAGAATATAACCAATTCTTGAGCAACTTGCTCAAAGAAAAGCAAGCTCTTGCTTCATTAAGGGCAAAATTGGAAGGAAAAAGAGAAAGAGAATATTGGCAATATAGAAAGTTTGGGTATCTGGCCTGTAATTACAGAAAAGAGAAAAAAGGGAAAAAAGTCATTCCCCAAAATAAATTTGAGATGTTGTTGAGCAAAGTAATGAAGAGTGGAAAAGAAGAAAGATATATTAGACAATAAGAGATAGTAGAAGAAGTAAAGTGTTTCAGATACTGGGGAATGGAGCACAAGAAGTGGGAATATTCCAATCTAAAGATGGAAAGAAGACAATGAGAGAAAGTAACAGCATATGTAACAAGGCCACAAAAGGCATAGCAAGAAGAGAAGGGGCCAGTATACTTCTTGTGAAAGAAAGCACAGGAATATTGCAGCACATGGGGTATGTCTCTAAGAAGCACAGCACTAGAAGAAAAGAAATAGAAGACACAGTAGAAAGTAGTGACATTTATAGAGTATAAAAAGTATGATTACAGAGGTACTAAAATAGAAAAGAACCAAGAACAAGAATTTATTTCTGAAGAGCAGTTAAAGAATGTGCAGTGTGAAAGGTGTTTAACAGCATGTATAGCGACTTAGCCTAGATGACTTAATCATTCTCTAAGTTTGAGTTGACAAGAAGAATTTGATAATTCCTGTTATTTTCTGTATACTACTTATACAACTACTACATGGTCTGTGCACTACTTTCCCACACTCATTATGTAACTTGTCATGTGACATGACCATGTGACTGTGACACTTTCCCATACTCCTCCCTGTGTAGTAAGTCCAAAACAAAAGAAAAGTAAATATAAATAATAACTTAGCTATTTTGCCAAGTCATGACAGCATGGAGGTGGAGGAATAACAAGAGAGAAAGCAAAGTGAAATGTATCAAATGTGGAAAGAAGGATACAATCATAGGAGAACAAATATCAGAGAAGGAAAAGAAGAGTATCTTGTGTTTAGAATGTAGGACAGGAAAGAAGAAACCATGGTGAAATTGGGGAGTAGTAGTAAAAAGGCTGATTATGCTAGGGTTTTTCCTATTTTCTTTATTTAGGGTTCCCCAACTATGGTTTAGATAGTGGTGAATATAAGTTTTTAAAATAAATAAAATGTATAGTTTCTAAGAAAGTACCCTAGCTAACACTGTATTTTAGCACAGTGTCTCTCATATTTATGGGGAAATAAATTCAAAAGTTGAAGGTAGAAAAAAGTTAAATAAAGTTCTGCCAATGTACTGTTAGAGTAGTGATGTTCAAAATCCAATTCCCAGTTTTAGACTACTGTCCTAGCTCTGTTTCTGAGTCCTGCCTACCTAGTGTTGCCCTAATGCTCTGTTTTAAAGTTATTCTCACAGTAGTACTTTCTAGCTATGTGATCAGACTATTCTCATAGTAGTACTCTTGACTATGTGATCAAATATGAGACTTTGAATCCTTCTCATATAACTCAACTCTCTAGCAATGCCAAACTCAGTCTTAAAGCTTCTATGATGTTATGGTTACTTGTTTTGTAGTCTCTTTGTTTTTGACTTAGTTTTGAGTCAAAGCAACTTAATCACTGATCTAATCACTCTAAATTAGATTTCCACTTTAAAAATCCAAATAGAGAAAAGAGGCAGCTGAGATTGTATCACAAAAGGTCACTTACTTGTTTGTGATTGGTGCTTTAGAACTTGAGTGGTTCAAAAATGCAAAGTTTAGACAGTGACAAAAGAAGTTGTTAAGTCTGAGGTCTAACCCTCAGACTATGAGTCCTTAAATATAGAAAAGTGATGGTCTATGCACTAGGACAGAGCATCACATGCTACTACCTATTGTTCTACATATGATAGTGCCTTTGTACTTAAAAATGCAATAACTTGACCTTATGGAGGCTATCCTTTGTTCTAAGAAAAGAACAGATAACTATCTATAGGTAATTAATGAAGTTCAAACATTGAGGTCTTCATATCTCTACTAATATTAATCACCTTGAAGTTGTTCTAGGCTCATTCTGAGAATTATGAAGAAGGCTTTTACTGAGCCCAGAACCAAAGCATTGATCATGGCAGTTTTCAAGATATTAGTGATTTAATAAATGGTAACATAGTGGTTACTAGTTGATCTGCTTAATATCTTGGCTAATATTGATTGCCTTGAGATGTGACTAGCATTGATAAAAAGGTCTTTTTGAGGGCTTTTTATAGCCTTTGAGACCATAAGAATCATCAAAGAATTGATGGAGATATGGCCAAATGAAGTTTGTGACACTACTAGAGATAGTGGATAAACCTTTGCTGGCTTGGGAAGCTTTGCATCTTCCATAAAGTCAATAGCATGGTCATATGGTTTCCATAATGGCATTCTTGTCATGACTTAGCAAAATGGCTAAGTTATTATTTGATATTTCTTTTCTTTTCTTTATTACTAGGGTAGAGTATGGGAAAGTATCACATGACCATCACAGAGTCACAGAATGGTCATGTCACATGATGTCACAAGTCACAGTCACTGCATGTAACAAAGAAGTCAGATGATAGATGTGAGAACTGTAGGAGACAAAATGCATAGCCATAATAGTAATTGTATATATAGTGTAGCAAATCTAACAGGGACTCTATCGAGTTCTCTTTGTCAATCACTGAACAAAGAGCAGTTGGCTTTATTCTGGCTTGAAGTTTAGTAACCTTACAATTCTCTCTGATTTATGCTTTGAAAACACATTCTCATACTTATGTAACCATTCTGGTACATAAGCATTCCAGGTCTTGGTGTTTTTACAATATGAGTCCCCATATTAGTCTTGATTGTTAAGTATAGTTGCAATCATCATCACCTGTTGATGACTACCTAGGTCAGTTGTGTCTGCCCAGCTAAGAATATGGTTATTGGGGTCCTTATCTTCTATATTGTCCAATAAGAGAAATCTACTGACATCTATTTCGAGGTGAAGCTCATTAGCTCCTGCTTCTACATCTCATGTTTTATGAGCTTTATTAGCATATGTATCTGGGCACCTAGTGAACTCCTATTGACCTTTTTGCCAATTGATATTTGGATTATGCTTATAGAAGTATGAGTAACCAATCATCATCTTTTTATTTCCTAGGTTGGTGACAAAGAGGTGTTAGGTTGTCTTGTGGAATCCAATTTCTACATAAGCTTGGATATATTCTATTATTTGTCCTGTCTTGTTGGGAGTGCTATTTGCATTGATTATACAATATAGATTTGCTAGTTTATACATTGCTAGGTTATTATTTTCCATGACAACTCTATCAACAAAGTTTGTGGTAGCTTCCAAATCAACTAAAGCCTCAGTGTTATGCCGTACAATAGTTTAGGCAAAATAAGTGATATTTTTTACTGTAATCACCAGGATAACCAGCTCAAGAGAAGAGTTCGGCCCCTCAGAGATATTTCCTAGATACCTAGTTGTGGACTCAAGCATCTCACTTGAGTAGCAGAGTAGTGGCTGTGACCACTGCTATATATACCTCATAGACACTTGTCCAGGTACCTTGTATCAGATTTACAACGGATCTCCCTTTTAGAAGTACTCTCGGGGATAGAAGCAAACTTAGATGGCTTAGCGCTACCAGAGCGATGTCATACCTCAGCAGTTGGCAGGGCTATTTTCAGAGAATTACAATTAGATCCAAGCCATCATTACTGATAGCTAATTATACTAAGATCAAGAGGGTCAAGCTAGTATGGAGTTGTATTGCAATGACAAGGAAAGGAAACTAGGTTCTGAAGGAATGAGAAGACATAAAGAAGATAGAGAAAGGAGTAAGGAAGTTAGAGAAAGAGGTAGAAGAGAGGATTGATAAAGACAATGCACTTGAAAGCAAGACAACTCAAGATTGCCGTCTCCTTCTACAGCCTAGCAAAGGGCTTGAGAACTACCTATCATGCAAGAGAGAATTCCTGGCATAGAATTAAAGGATCAGGGAGTGGTTACTGAGTGTTCAGGAAAGATACCACCTCATCACATTGGCCTTGCTATGTTCAGGAATTTGGAGGTTTTCTTTGTCTCACTTTCTTTGTTATTCCTTTGCTTTGTAATCATTATAAAATACTCTAGGGTACAGAGGGGAACTCAAGCATCACACTTCCATCATCATCCCTTTTTGTTGCTCTAGAGCTTAACGGCTAGTTGGAGTGACTAAGTCTCTATTTTTCTGAGTGCTCTTTTCTTTTTTCTAAAAAACTATCAAACCTCTCCCTCAATGGGAATTTGAGCCCCAATGGACTTGGGCATTCACTTATGCTAGGAGTTAACTGCTTGCTATGTATTATTGGAGTCAGTTTCCAGTTATATAGTCAGCTAAAGAAGAGCCCACATGACGGCACAGAAGTTCTAGGTAGTTCTGTTGTATCAATGGTGAGCCAGACTACTAGACTAGATAAGGGCAGTAGTATCACAACACAAGACAAACACGTGTCTTAGAGAGCCTATTACAATAAGATCTATCTCGAGTGGACTCTTAAATACTTTATTATCCTTTCTTTTGGTTATTTGAGTTTTCCCCCCTCTTTCTTCAGCTTTCTTTTGTCATTTGATCATCTTCCCAGTGCCTACTTGTTTAGTGCATAATTGTGAAACATCTCAGAGATTATTCTACTTTTATTTGTTATCACTCCTGTCTTGTAATCAAATTCCCTTTGATCTCCATTATTGGTCTGTACTTTTTTGCCATATACCCAAAGTATAACTGGAATTTTAAAGGAGGTAGTCTTGTTGTGTGCTATATTATTATAAGTTTCTAGTACTACTTCTAATCTTTGCAGGCTAATAGGGGGTATACTATCCTTTGACTGTAGATCACAGACGTTATACTCTACAGTCCCAAGGGAAAATCCAATTTAGGAGTCCCCTTTCCCTTCTTACTTGGATTAGAGATTTCCTCAATTGACGCACTATTTACATTGATATCCTCAGGAGGAGATTCTGGGTTATCACTTTCTTTCTCTAATAACTTTATCAGTCATGCTCTAAACAACTGATTTTTATTTCTGCTTGGACCTAGTGGAAATAGTTTCTGAGAAGAGATTTTATGAGGCCACTTATCCTCATTACCAGGCTTGTCATAACAGTCTGCAGTATTATGTGATTTTGCTTTGTTTTTGAAGCCTTTTCTAGTGCATATCTGGTAGTATTGCAAGTTCTTCCCTTTTTTTTTCTGAATCTCATCTATTTTCATTATGTCTAGGTCCTTCTTTCCTCCACTTTTCTCTCCAATTGCCTTTGGACCAAATATTACGCTCTAGGCCTTGTCTAGATGTAAGGCCTTGTATACTTGCATCAATAATTTCAGATAGTTATCCCATGTCTTCAGAGACTGATTTTTAATTTCATATATAACAAGTGCATTTCACAACTTGTCAGGGATAACCTCTTTCATTTTATCAATGTAAACTTCGTCACTATAGTTGACAATTCTTGTCAATGTCCTATATTGTTCTGTGTACTTGACAAAGTTCTTTTTTGCTAGGTTCTTGTTGACCTAGAGCACTGTTAATTTCTTCTTTGCTTTCTCCTTGTCATCTCATTGTTTGTAAATATTTTTTAATTCCTAGGCAAAGTTGCCTTAGGATCCAACACTTTGTCCTACTTGTATTTTATCATAATATGACTTCATGTATGTGCTGGTAGGAGCACATAATCGAGTAAGGGCACATACAATTTTCTGACTGTCTGCAATGATACCAGATGCCAAATAGTATAGAGCAATTTGGCTTAACCAATCATGTAGTTGTATTTTATTTTCAGAGCCTGCAAATATTAGTAGCTCTATTAGAGATGACATTTCCTCTAGGGAGCCTTGATAGCTCTTCCCAAAGATGAGTAACCTCTCCCTCCAAAGTGGCAATTCTATTGTATGCCAGGGTGCCATTGTAATGATTAATTGCTCCATTAAGCACCTGATCCACATAGTTCTTGAGAGTATGAGTAGTGCTCTGATGTACATTTTGTAGTATTAGTATCTCAACCTCATCCCAAGAGGTATTTTTAGGATTAGTGCTATCCCTAACAAGTGCTTCCTAGTTCTCAGTGCTGAAATCAACAAAGGGAACAGTGATGGTGAAGTTGGTGAAAGTCAACATATCTATTTACAAGTAGTCAATTACAGTTCTTAAGTATGTTTTCAAGAGGGTAAAAGGAAAAAACACCTAATTTTAGCCTCTTAATGCCATTATGTTATACCTGAATACTATTCCAATCATATTGTAACTATGGAATAGTAATGTTAAGCTCTAGAAGAGCTTTACAAATTTCTGGTACTCTAGTAGCTGGTTCGGAAAAATCTACATTTTTAAAATGCTTATAAGTACCTTTTAATACTCTTCACTCTTTAGTTATAAGCTTATGACCAATTTCATCTAGCTCTATAATTATGTTCTGTAGTCAATTGAACTATTTTTATAGAGAATCATACTGTGAATCCTCATCCTAGGTCTTGTTTTCACTTTTCTTAGTGAAAAATAGTGATATCCAATCTAAGGTAGGTTTCAGAGTTCTTTGTACTTCTTTATGTGTAATAATTTCTTGTTTTTGTGAAAATGTAGTTCTAGGAGACAGGATGCAAAGTAGAAGTCATCTACTTTATGCCAGTAAGGGTCTGCTTCAATGAGTTTGTCGTATAATTTAGTAGATGGAGTAGGGTCTATTCCAATTCTCTCTAGCAATGACTTGTCCTTTATACTCTCCTGTTTCAGCAAGAGGCATTCAATAAGACTCTTCTTGGTGTTTCTGATGGTAGGCATAGCTTGGGGACAAAAGTAAGCACAATATTCCTATTTCAGTGGATGAAATATATAGGCAAAAAAACTACACTACATTACTCTAAAAGTATCCTTCCAATATCAATGAAAGGTTTTGTCTTGAGGGAATAGAGTCAACATCATGTCCAGTTTCTCTCACTGGCTTATAGAGGAGGAATGGGGATCTCAGAGTGGTTCTAATCACCTGTAAGTATCACAAATGGTCACTTACTTATTTGTGATTGGTGCTTTAGAATCTTGAAAGGTTCAAAAATGTGAAGTTTAGACAGTGACAAAAGATGTTGTTAAGTCTGAGGTCTATTCCTCAGACTATGAGTCCTTATATACAGAAAAGTGATGGTCTGTGCACTAGTACAGATCATCACCTGATTACTACCTATTGTTCTACATATGGTAGTGTCTTTGTGCTATAATAATGATAACC
>Ga0153983_1000511_pt1 | contig 10090 bp, 9 predicted proteins | sample TSGA067MetaG_FD_104693 | JGI IMG/M metagenome (GOLD analysis project Ga0153983, IMG submission 104693) | Attine ant fungus gardens microbial communities from Georgia, USA - TSGA067 MetaG | ecosystem: Host-associated > Fungi > Mycelium > Unclassified | place: USA: Georgia, Alexander Wildlife... | reverse complement strand
TTGATGAGATGAAAGAGATTGTTATTAAAAAGGCCGATAAAGTAGACCAGCTATTAAAGCAGATAGCAAAACTTTTAGCTACGAACACGAATTATGCCTCGATGATTTCATCACCTCAGTTTAAACGTAATAAAGTGAGATTTATACAGTTGTCACAAGTCGATGGGAATCAGATGCTGGTTACGATTATGTTGGATGGCAACTTAATTAAGAATAAACTGATTGATGTAAAGCAACCGTTGGAACAAGAAGAAGTCGTCAAACTGAATATTTTATTGAATACATTCCTGCAGGGACTTACGCTCCTGGAGATTAATATGGAGATGATACAAAAGCTCAAGATGCAGGCCAATGGGCATAAGCAGGTCATTAATGATGTCATCGATGCCATTGCGTTTGCTATTCAGGAAGAAGATGATTTGGAGATATATACAAGCGGTTCGACTAATCTCTTGAAATATCCGGAATTAAGTGATAAGGAGAAAGCCGGCGAACTCATTTACTTATTAGAAGAAAAGCAGGCGCTTGTCGATTTTATGGCCACGAAATCGGGAGATGGTAAAGAAGAGAATCGTGGAATTCAGGTTTATATCGGTTCGGAATCTCCAGTGACATCAATGAAGGATTGCAGTGTTGTCACAGCAACCTATGAACTGGAAGAAGGCGTCCAGGGAACAATAGGGATTATCGGTCCTAAACGAATGGATTATGAAAAGGTTGTGGGGAATCTGCAGAAGATGATGAATCAACTAGATATCATTTTTAAGAAAAAGTAAAGAGGTGAGTCAATGGATAATTTAGATAAAGATATAAAGGATTTGGAAAAGGATTTAGAACAAGAAGACGTAATTGAAGAAACCAAAGCAGCGAATGATGATATATCAGCCGACGAGCCGATAGTAGAAGATGAGAGCGAAGATGACGTCAACGATGAAGACTGTGATGCCATCAACGAGAAATCTTCTGATGAAAAGAAAAAGAGCTTGTTTCATAAAAAAGAAAAGAAAAAAGATAAAAAAGATTTGAAAATCGAAGAATTAAGCGATCGACTCATGCGTAATATGGCAGAATTCGATAACTTCAGAAAAAGAACTGATAAAGAGAAGAGTCAGATGTTTGAGGCCGGTGCCGGACTGGTAGTTGAAAAGATGTTACCAATTATTGATGATTTTGAGCGAGGCATGACATCTATCCCGCCGGAAGACGCAGAATCATCATTTGTAACCGGTATAGAGATGGTGTATAAGAAGTTGATTACCACTTTAAGTGATATGGGAGTTACCGTCATTGAAGCAGTAGGCAAAGAGTTTGACCCGATGTATCACAATGCGGTAATGCAGGAAGCAAGTGAAGAATATGAATCTGGCATTATTACCCAGGAACTTCAAAAGGGTTATATATATAAAGAAAAAGTGATTCGCCATAGTATGGTGATAGTAGCAGAATAATAAAAAATGAATATATTTTAGGAGGACATTATTATGAGTAAAATTATAGGTATTGATTTAGGAACGACAAATTCATGTGTTGCTGTTATGGAAGGTGGAAAACCGGTAGTTATTGCAAATACAGAAGGTGTCAGGACGACTCCGTCGGTTGTGGCATTTACAAAAACAGGGGAAAGACTTGTCGGTGAACCGGCTAAAAGACAGGCGGTTACCAATGCAGACAAAACTATTTCTTCAATTAAGAGACACATGGGTTCTGATTACAGAGTAACAATTGATGATAAGAAATATTCACCACAGGAAATATCAGCGATGATACTGCAAAAATTGAAAGCAGATGCTGAGAGTTATTTAGGAGAAACTGTAAATGAAGCGGTTATCACAGTGCCTGCATATTTTAATGATGCTCAGAGGCAGGCAACAAAAGATGCCGGTAAGATTGCCGGCTTAGATGTAAAGCGTATTATCAATGAGCCGACAGCAGCAGCTTTAGCCTATGGTCTTGACAATGAAAAAGAACAAAAGATTATGGTATATGACTTAGGCGGCGGAACATTTGATGTATCTATTATCGAAATTGGTGATGGCGTTATTGAAGTTTTAGCTACTTCAGGTGATAACCGTCTTGGTGGTGATGACTTTGATGAAAGAATTACACGTTATATGCTGAGTGAATTCAAAAATACAGAGGGCGTTGATTTGTCCGGTGATAAAATGGCGATGCAGAGACTTAGAGAAGCTGCCGAGAAAGCTAAGAAGGAATTGTCATCAGCAGCAACAACTAATATTAACCTGCCGTTTATTACAGCGACGTCTGAAGGACCGAAACATTTTGACATGAACCTGACAAGGGCTAAGTTTGATGAACTCACTCATGATTTAATAGAAAGAACTGTTGTACCGGTACAAAACGCTCTAAAGGATGCAGGTATTACGGCATCTGAATTAGGTAAAGTATTATTAGTGGGTGGTTCTACACGTATACCGGCAGTGCAGGATAAAGTAAAACAATTAACCGGACACGAGCCGTCAAAATCCTTAAATCCTGATGAATGTGTAGCTATCGGAGCTTCAATTCAGGGTGGTAAGTTGGCTGGTGATGCGGGTGCAGGCGATATTTTATTGCTTGAAGGAAAATGATTGACGCTTTCCATAGCGACTCTAGGGGGTATTGCAACTTCGTTGATTGAAAGGAATACAACTATTCCGACCAAGAAGAGCCAGGTGTTTTCCACTGCAGCAGATAATCAGTCGGCAGTTGATATTAATGTTGTTCAGGGTGAGAGAAAGTTTGCTAAAGATAATAAGAGTTTAGGACAGTTTAGACTTGATGGAATTGCGCCGGCAAGAAGAGGTATTCCTCAGATAGAAGTAACATTTGATATTGATGCCAATGGTATCGTTAATGTATCTGCTAAAGATATGGGAACGGGCAAAGAACAGCATATTACAATTACGGCCGGTTCAAATCTTTCTGATGCTGATATTGATAAAGCCGTTAAAGAAGCAGCTGAGTTTGAAGCTCAGGATAAGCAGCGTAAAGAGGGCATTGAAGCGAGAAATGAAGCAGATGCAATGATTTTTCAGACAGAAAAAGCCTTGGAAGAGGCAGGAGATAAAGTCAGCGTAGAAGACAAAGAAAAAGTGCAGACTGAACTTGACAGCCTAAAATCATTAATTGAAAGTGTCGATGTTGAAGCTATGACAGATGCTCAGGTGGAAGATATTAAAGCGGGAAAACAAAGACTTATGGATGCAGCACAGGCTATTTTCGCAAAAATGTATGAGAACACAGCCGGAGCAGATGCCTCACAGGGAGATGCTGCCGGAGAAGATCAGGCATATCAGGCAGATGATGTGGTTGACGCAGATTATAAAGAAGTGTAATATACGTACATGTATTAAAATAACTAAAATGAGGTTGGGGGAATTATTGCAATCTTTGATTGCAAATGGAATCGATAATCCCATCCTCATTTGGCTGTATTTAGAAGGTGAGATGAGTTATGGCAGAAAAAAGAGATTATTATGAAGTCCTTGGTGTTCCCAAGTCGGCTACAGATGCTGATTTAAAGAAAGCATATAGGGTGCTTGCCAAACAGTATCATCCCGACACTAATCCGGGAGACGCCGAAGCGGAGCGGAAGTTTAAAGAGGCTTCAGAAGCCTATGCGGTCTTAAGTGACGAAGAAAAGAGAAAGCAATATGATCAGTTCGGTCATGCTGCATTTGACCAAAGCGGCGGTGCCGGCGGATTTGGCGGATTTGACTTCGGCGGTGATATGGGTGATATTTTCGGTGATATTTTTGGCGATTTATTTGGCGGAAGCCGAGGAAGCAGAAGGACATATAATGGACCTATGCAAGGAGCCAATGTTAAAATAAATTTAAAGATATCATTTATGGATGCTGTATTTGGTGTTGAAAAGAAATTAGAGATTAATTTAAAAGATGAGTGTCCTACCTGTAAGGGGAGCGGTGCAAAACCAGGAACGAGTCCGCAGACCTGTAGCCGCTGTGGCGGTAAGGGTCAGATTGTCCAGACCCAGCAGTCACTATTTGGCGTTGTGAGAAATGTTCAGACGTGTCCGGACTGCCATGGAACAGGTAAGATCATTAAAGATAAGTGTATGGATTGTTCGGGAACCGGGTATGTTAAGAAAAGAAAGACAATTGAAGTAACCATCCCTGCAGGTATCGATACCGGGCAAAGCATACGAATTCGCGGCAAAGGTGAGCCGGGTGCTAATGGTGGCGGCCGGGGTGATTTGTTGGTCGGTGTTACTGTAGAGCGTCATCCGATCTTCCAACGTCAGGACTATGATATATACTCAACGGTACCAATATCTTTTGTTGATGCTGCCCTGGGTGCCGATATTCAGATAAAGACGGTAGATGGAGAAATATATCAGACGATTAAGCCGGGAACCCAGACAGATACCAAGATCCGCTTAAGGAGTAAAGGCGTGCCTACCTTGCGAAATAAAAATGTACGCGGAGACCACTATGTGACGCTTGTTGTTCAGGTGCCAGAGAAATTATCGGCGGATCAGAAAGCTGCCTTGCACCAATTTGATGTGACGATGCGTGGGGAAAGAGGAAGTAATGTCGCAACAAGCGAATCGACTGCTGATGGGAAAAAGAAAAAAAGGTTTATGGATAAAGTGAAAGAAGCATTTGACGATTAATAAAAGAGCCGACCCGGGAAATGAATTTTTGCGGTCGGCTCTTTTTTCAACTAAGGGAACCCTCCATTGTTAATGGAGGGCAAGAGGTCCGGGAATGAAACGATGGAATAAATATACGTTGGAAACGACAACCGAAGCGGTTGAATTAATAAGTTATACACTTAGTGAGTTGGGAATAGAAGGTATCGAAATTGAAGATAAAATACCCCTTTCAGAAGATGATAAGCGAAAAATGTTTATTGATATACTTCCGGAGCTAGAACCTGATGACGGTAAAGCATATATTTCGTTTTATATAGATGAGGGACTAGATGACAGTGATAATATAGGCCAGATATTAACTGAAATTAGCCAGCTTAGTGATTTTGTAAGTTTGGGAAGCTTAAACTGTGAAAAATCTTCAACAGCAGATGAAGACTGGGTAAACAACTGGAAAGCATATTGGAAACCATTTATGGCAGATGAAAAAATAATGATAATGCCAACATGGGAAACAATTGCAGAGGTTCCCACGGACACACTGGTTGTCCGGTTGGATCCGGGAACATCTTTCGGGACCGGCATGCATCACACCACCAGACTATGTATTGGACAATTAAAAAAACTGTTAAGACCGGGGCATAGGCTGCTGGATATCGGATGCGGCAGTGGGATACTGTCTATTATTGGATTATTACTGGGAGCCGGGGAAGCTGTGGCGACAGATATTGATGTTCATGCAATTGCCGCGGCAGTGGAAAATGCGAAGGTTAATGAGATTCCCATGGATAGATATACGGTGATTTGCGGTGATGTGATATCAGATGCCGCATTTCGGCAAAGTCTTGGCGGGCATAAGTATGACATCGTTGTGGCAAATATATTGGCAGATGTTATTATTCCCTTATCTGCGGTTATTAAGGAAAACATGTCTCCTGGTGGCTTATTTATATCTTCGGGCATTATTGATACAAAAGCGGCAGAAGTTGAAGCGGCGCTGATTAATAATGGCTTTGAAATCCTTGAAGTAACCAAATCGGGAGAATGGGTATCATTTTCTTGTCAAGTGAGGGCATCCATGGTATAATGAACATTCTGAATGAAAGGAAACGTTTAAATGCCAAGATTTTTTGTGAAGCCAGATCAGATTCAGAATGAATGGGTGATCATTACCGGAAATGACGTCAATCATATGAAGAATGTTTTGCGGATGTCGTCCGGGGACACATTATCCGTCAGTGATGGTGCCGGAACAGACTATTTTTGTATCATTGAAGCCATGGATAAGGATGAAGTCCGGCTGCATATAGAAAACAGTTGGGAATCTTATAAAGAGCTTAAAAGCCGTCTGTACTTGTTTCAGGGACTGCCTAAAGGTGATAAGTTGGAACTGATCATACAAAAAGCAGTAGAGCTTGGTGTATACGAAATTATTCCGATGATTACAAGGCGAACCATTGTCAAATTAGATGATAGTAAGCTTACGAAAAAGTTAAACCGGTGGCAGAATATTGCCGAAAGTGCGGCTAAACAGTCAGGCCGGGGAATTATTCCCAAGATAAAGAAACCGATGGATTTTACCGAGGCGCTTAGCTATAGCCATTCCCTTGAATGCAATTTAATACCCTATGAGCGGGCGGAAGGTGTGGAGGCGTCGAGAAAGTTGATTAAATCGGCGGCAAACAAAGGCTGCATTGGTATATTTATTGGCCCGGAAGGCGGTTTTGATGCGGCTGAAATTGAATTGGCGATAAAGGCGGGTATAGAACCGATGACTTTGGGACGAAGAATTCTAAGGACGGAAACAGCTGGGCTTGCCGTCTTATCTGTTTTAATGTTTCAATTGGACTGAAGGTGGCTGGGAATCATATGAAAGAAATCTATTTTGATAATGCAGCAACAACAAAAGTATGTGGACAGGCATGTGATGTCATGATGCAAATCATGTCTGAGGACTATGGGAATCCATCATCGCTGCATATGAAAGGGATTACGGCAGAGAATTACATTAAAGAAGCCAGAGAAATATTTGCAAACTTATTAAAAGTACGAGCGACCGAGCTTGTTTTCACATCAGGGGGAACGGAATCTAATAATATGGCCCTGATTGGTGGTGCAATGGCCAATAGCCGACGGGGTAAGCATATTATAACGACGGCCATCGAACACCCTTCCGTAAGCAGTCCTTTGGCGGCTCTTGAAGAGAGGGGTTATGAGATTACCCGGCTTCCGGTAGATGAAAAGGGCGTTGTCAAGTTGGAAGCGCTGGAAAATGCAATTCGTGAGGATACGATTATGGTGTCTTCTATTTATGTCAATAATGAAATCGGAACAATTCAGCCTGTCGGGCAGATGAGCAGGCTGATTAAGAAAATAAACAGTGAAACGTTGTTTCATGTAGATGCGATACAGGCCTTTGGAAAACTTCATATTTATCCCCGGCGTCAGGGAATTGATCTAATGACCATCAGTAGTCATAAGTTCCATGGCCCTAAAGGTGTCGGGCTGCTCTATATAAGCGAAGGGGCTAAAGTTAAACCGATTATCTTAGGCGGCGGGCAGCAAAAAGATATGCGCTCGGGGACAGAGAATGTACCAGGTGTTATGGGGATGGCTTATGCGGCCAAAACAGTTTACGACCAATTGGGCGAGAAGGTAGAAAAGCTTTATAATTTAAGAGAGTATTTTATTAAGCAGCTGAATATCTTTGAAGATGTGGTAGTTAATGGTAATGGCAGAGAAGGGACAGCGCCGCACATTGTAAGTGCCAGTTTTGGCGATATCCGGGCAGAAGTCTTACTCCACGCGCTAGAAGAGCGTGGGATTTATATCTCTTCAGGTTCCGCCTGTTCATCAAATCATCCGTCACAAAGTGCAACATTAAAGGCCATTGGTGTGAATTCCCGGTACTTAGATGCTACTGTACGATTTAGCTTTTCTTATGAAACAACTAAAGAAGAAATGGATAACTGTCTGGAGATATTAGCTTTAGTTATTCCTATGTTAAGAAGATATACGCCGGGAGGAAAGAAACGTGTTTAAGACTTTTTTGATTAAATATGGAGAGATAGGCATTAAAGGTAAAAACAGATATCTATTTGAAGATGCCTTGGTGAATCAGATACGGTTTGCACTCAAAAAATCAGGTGATTTTAATGTCCGGAAGGAGCAGGGGCGGATATACGTGGAGGTTCTTTCTGATTATGACTATGAAGAAGTGATAGAAGCCCTTTCCAGGGTGTTTGGCATTGTAGCTATCTGTCCTGTGATTCACTGCGAAGACAATCAGTGGGACAATTTAACTAAAGTTGTCGGAGACTATATTGAGGAGACTTACGCTGATAAAAACTTTACGTTTAAAGTTGAATCACGCAGGGCTGATAAGAATTATCCCAGACGGTCCATGGAAATTAATGCGGATATGGGAGAGTATCTTCTTGAGAGATTTTCCCGGTTGAGAGTCAACGTCAGAAAGCCGGATGTAATTGTTAATATTGAAGTGCGTAAAAAAACATATATATACTCCAAATCCATTCCCGGACCGGGAGGAATGCCCGTAGGAACCAACGGAAAGGCCATGCTGCTGCTCTCCGGAGGGATTGACAGTCCTGTGGCTGGTTATATGATTGCCAAAAGGGGAGTGAAAATAGAAGCCGTGTATTTCCATGCGCCGCCCTATACCGGTGAAAGAGCGAAGCAGAAGGTGGTGGATCTGGCTAAAATCGTATCCAGATATGCGGGGCCGATAACATTGAATATCATCAATTTTACAGATATTCAGTTGGCAATTTATGAAAACTGTCCCCATGATGAATTAACTATTATTATGCGCAGATATATGATGAAGATAGCGGAGCATATTGCCAGAGAAGATGATGCTTTGGGATTAATTACCGGTGAGAGCATCGGTCAGGTGGCAAGTCAGACCCTTCAAAGTCTGGCAGCGACCAACGCCGTATGTACGATGCCGGTGTACCGTCCGGTGATAGGCTTTGATAAAAATGACATTGTGGCAATTTCAGAAAAAATTGGTGCCTATGAGACGTCGATTCTACCTTTTGAAGATTGCTGTACGATATTCGTCGCCAAGCATCCCGTGACAAAACCAAGTATTCGGGTAATTGAACGTTCGGAACATCATTTAAAGGATATCATTGATGCGCTATTTGAGACAGCTATTGCAACAAGAGAAGTTATAATCTGTGAAGAATAAGAGAGGATGCTCTTAGCATCCTCTGAGAAAAAATATTCTTTGATGCGGCGGAGTATGATGCCGCAATATTTGCATTAACCAACAATAAAGGGTTTTAAAACAGATACTATTTCTTCGTATTGGTCTTCGCCATGGATGTTTAAATCAATAGGTTTGGATAAATCCAGGCTGAATATACCCATAATTGACTTTGCATCAATAACATATCTCCCTGATATTAAATCGAAATCGGTATCAAATTTACTGATTTCGTTGACAAATGCTTTGACTTTATCGATTGAATCAAGACATATCTGTACTGTTTTCATCGAAGTGCCCTCCTTAGTTTAGATTATAATATCCATAACTATATAGTACAATTAGGCGCTTTGAAAGTCAATAAAAGATTAATAAATTTCACATGAATTATAGCAGAAAAAGCAACAAATTTATACACCTGGAGATGGAGGAAATTATTTTGAAAAGTGTAGCACTTTATACATTGGGCTGCAAAGTAAATCAATATGAAACGGATGCCATGATTGAACTATTCAAAGAAGATGGATATGCGATAAAGCCTTTTAATGAGCCGGCAGACATATATGTCATCAACACATGTACGGTAACAAATATGGCGGATCGTAAATCCAGGAAGATGCTGCACCGTGCTAAAAAACAAAATCAGGAGAGCCTTGTAGTTGCCGTAGGCTGTTACGTTCAGGCCGCTAGGGAGAAGATAGAAGAAGATGTCTATGTTGATTTAATCATTGGCAATAATAAGAAAAAAGATATTGTCAAAATTATCAATAACTACTTAGATAAGAATAAACTAGAAGATAATATCATTGACATTCATCATACCAAAGAGTATGAGGCACTTAAAATCAGCTGCTTATCGGAGCATACAAGAGCCTATATAAAGATTCAGGACGGCTGTAACCAATTTTGTTCCTACTGTATTATTCCCTATACAAGGGGTCGGGTAAGAAGCAGAGCGGCTAGAGATATTATGAGCGAAGTGGAAAACTTAGTGGTTCATGGGTATAAAGAAATCGTCCTGACCGGGATACATATTTCTTCTTATGGTTTAGATTTCCAGGGCAAGGAATATAATACAAGTTTAGATAAGGATACCGATAAAAAAAATGACGAACATTTCATATTGCTTATTGAGCGTTTAAGTAGTATAGATGGTTTAGAGCGTATCCGCCTTGGTTCCCTTGAGCCAAGAATTATCACGGAGGCTTTTGTTAAGAGACTTGCGGTTATCCCCCAGATCTGCC
>Ga0153983_1000510_pt1 | contig 10094 bp, 11 predicted proteins | sample TSGA067MetaG_FD_104693 | JGI IMG/M metagenome (GOLD analysis project Ga0153983, IMG submission 104693) | Attine ant fungus gardens microbial communities from Georgia, USA - TSGA067 MetaG | ecosystem: Host-associated > Fungi > Mycelium > Unclassified | place: USA: Georgia, Alexander Wildlife... | reverse complement strand
TTTCTCTTAGAAGAACTGTTTTCTTGAGCAGTGCTACAGTATACCTGTAAACTCTTCTATTATAAATTTGGTGCTAGGGGTCCATTATGATCCTTATATGCACAGGATTGACAACTGCTCATTAAGAGAGTAGGGGTCTTCTTCTTAGGGGCAATAGTATACCTTTATTCTTAGAGTAGCTATAAGTGTACAGTAAGACAATTGTGAGAAATGGATCCTGTTGAAGAAGAATGCCAAGCTAGGAGAGCTGAGAAATAAGCACAGAGAGATTAGCAACCTGTTGCTCCTGTCTTAAATAGAGGAAGAAGAAGAAGAAAAACTAAATTCCACTTGATCCCTGTGTTAAATACAGGATGTGGATGACAGAGTAAAGGAGTTATAAATAGATTTATAACTCCTGAATAGATGTATGGTACTACTTTGGAGAATAGATAGTACTTAGCAATGGTGGAAAACCTAAGAAAGTAGGCTCTGGTGAATAGGACAAAACATAGGAACAGAGTACAACTTTTGATGAATGACCTTGGCTTCAACTTATGTGTTGTACCCTGGTCTCCGGTTGTGAAGTTAGTTGCTTATTTTGGAATAAGGGTAAGTCAACAGAGTAGAGGTCCTAGGGATACAGGACAGGGATAGAAATGGATAAGGATAGGATTAGGACCAAATGATGTTAATTTATAGACTAAGGAATTATACTGTAACTACACAGTACTTATAGGAAGTCTAGAATAGGAGAAGAGTAGTCTACTATGCTATTCTACTATTATTAATTTTAGGAGAATTATTAGGAGAAATAAATTACATAATTATCATATTTCTGGAATATAATACCCTGTATATGTTCTACAAAACCTTAAGAATGCTATACTTGATTTGCACAGACACCAACTTGCTAAGCAATTACTAAGAATACTATAAGTCAATGCAACTATGACAACAGTAATGGACAGGATCAGCTAATGGGAAGAAATGACAAGTGATATGAGAGAAAAGATCAGGAACAACTGATGGACATGGGAAAAGGACCTATATTATAAATAGGAACAATGTTATCGAAGGGCTGTGATGGCTCTTAGTAATCACCCTAGGTGGATGTTTAGGAAGAACTCAATAGAGTTCTTTGTTGGATTGAGCTACTACTTATACTACTTTATAAGTGGCTGTACCCTAAAGTCCTACAGTCACAAGTCTTTCCAAAATGTTCTGTGGTCATATGACTCTGGTCACGTGGTTTGCTTACTTAAGTTCCCACACTATTTATATCTTGACCCCATTGTGCATCTTGATGTTGTAGATCAAATATTCAAATGCATGGGAAACTATTTCCTTCTTGGGGCTCTCACAACAAACAAATAGCTAGGAAATGTATAAATAGTATAGGAGAATCAAGTGAGAGCTCCATTGAGTTCTCTTCTAACCCTAAAGAGCTCCTTGGTCTAAACCCTAGGCTAAGGTCTTAAGTCAGTTATTAACAAAGAACAACTCAAGAGTAGAGAAAAGTAGAAGGAAAAAGACAAAGACAAGTGAAAATCAATCAAATAATAGAGGAATAGAGGAATGAGAATGCAGATGCTCTTGATTATGAAGGACAGTGGAATAAAGATGGTAATGGAGATCTAAATGTAGATAGAAATATGCAGGAAAACATTCTAAGAATTATAAGTAACAGATTTCACTGATTAATAGTTGATAGATTTTGACCAGATATTACAGGGTATTAGAAAAGGAAATATTCAATAGTTAGATATAGCAGATGATATGATTCAGGTATGATGATTTTTGTATACTAAAGCTCTATATACTTAAGAGTTGAACTAGATCCAAGAGGCTATTGTTCCAGATAATATTCTACTATCTATTCTTTAGCCTAGACATTATCCACTAGCTGGACAACTATTTCTAGAGGCTGATATACAGTATAACAACTTGGGCATGCTGTTTGTTATCTGTCCTCACTGTCATGCTCTTCACTTTGACTGTGAAAAGCTTACTTCCTCAAGAGTTAATCATCCAAAATTTGGCATATGCTATTTGCAAGGACAGATCTAATTATCCCCTTTTCAACCTCTTACTAGAAATCTTATGAAACTACTTAACTGGAGATGATTATTCCTCAAGAGAATCTCATAACATATGACAGTATAATGCGGCTTTTGCTATGACTTTAGTAGGAGTCAAAATTGACAACTCAGTCACTAGATAGTCTGGCTCCTACTGTTTCAAGATGCAGGAAGAGCTTTATCATCTCACTGGTGCTCTTTTTCCTCATGGTGATCATCCTCCTGCCTATGTACAAATATATATCCTTGATACAGCAGAGCAGCTCAATGTAAGACTTTAGCCAAGACAACTTAAATCCACTCCAAGTTTGAGTTGACAACAAGAACTCAATGGAGTCCTCATTTATTCCTGTACACTACTTATACAATTACTACATGGTCTGTGCACTATCTTCCCATGCTCCTCATGTGACTTGATCATGTGATGTGATGCTGTGATGCTTGTGACATGATACTTTCCTGCACTTCTTATGTAGTAAGTTCAAAAGAAAAAGAAAAAGAAAAGGAAATATAAATAATGACTTAGCTATTTTGCCAAGTCATGACACTCAATATCAGAAGACTCAATAATAGGAGCTTGGATCCTATGGTAGTGGATGATCTTTAGATAATGCTCCTAGACAATTATCTCTATATTGGTTGATACTATTATGTATATGAGCTCATCAAGGAAAAACTAGCCAATAAACAGCAAAAGGTCAAAATTAGGTTGTATATCAATTTACAGCAGGATCAAAGAACTCACAATCTGCCTAATGCTGAAAAGATTGTAGTAAGTAATAAATGTAGTAGCTCAGATATTACCTATAATGGTACATGACTGTATTCAATATCTAATAAATGTAGTAGCTATACAGATAATGAGCACTAGTTGGAGAGATGGTTTAAGTTGAAAGGTACTGACCTCAGACGTTACCCACAATGGTACACAACTGAGATAAGAGGTTCCAATACATTGAATATATGCATATTGCTTTCCTTAACTATAAGGCCTTCTGCTGTCCAAATACTTAACTTTCTACTTCTATTCTACATCCCACCAAGTTGGGAGCTAAACCTTGTCAGTTCTTTGTTCCAAGTGTATGGGAGTTCCAGTTCATTCCAACAAAAAGCATAAGTCCAACTTCAATACTAAGGAAGGAGTACATTATACAATAGACAATAGAGATATAGTATTATGGGCAAGAGGAGAATGACTTGAATGGATCAGCCAGAATAGTCCTTCATATGCTGCTCTTCATTATGTTCTCTTATTTCCAAAGGGAGAGAATGGGTAGCATCCAAGAATTCCAATCTATGATGCTCAACTAAGAGAACAAGGGGAGAATGGAAAACAAAGAGATAGAGAAGAATAGGCTCGCTCACATGTGGTTTCTGACAGATGCTTGTCTTCATGTCAGAGATAGTTCCCAGTCACCTCTCTTCTATGATGAAAAGCTATTTCAGTAGTTTGTTGTTGATGCATAGACAAATTGTGAGCAGAGAAGACTCAACTGGGCTAGGACACATCAACATACTCTTAGATCTGAGCTTTACCAAGGACTATAGGATACTACTGTACATAATAGGCATGATGAAGAAGATGTTAGGTTTTTGGAATGCAAACTCATTCTCCTCTTTTCTCATATGAGTCCTAGATTTATGACCCAGTTGTTCCAGGATACTATGGCCATTTGCAGACACTTTTACAAACCAGATCTCTTTCTCACTATGACTGCTAATCCCAAGTGGCCAGAAATCATCCATAGTATTTTCCCTGGTCAAACAGCCACTGATTGTCCTAACATCATATCATAGGTCTTTGAGCAGAAGAAGAAAGCACTCCTCAAGCTCATTTATAATAACTTCTTTGGTACTACTATAGCTCATATCCATACCATTGAGTTCCAGAAGAGAGGTCTTCCTCATGTTAGAAGAATGGAGAGCAGCAATTACAATAGGAACAAATGATGGCCTACTTACTGGGTTATCCAACAGATATTGATAGACAGCCTGATAGGAAAGAGAGAACTCAAGAGAAGCAGAGAGGTTCCATGATGTGGCAGTTGAGATGAAGAAGCAAGCCTGCTTATGTAAGCATAGCTCATATATTAAACTACAGTAATACACAGTACAATAATTATTTAATTTAACATCTCATATCCACTTGCTTATCTCCCTTCATCCTCAAGATCATATTTGAGACTCTTATCATATAAACTCCATAATCTCAGCTCAACTTCCTGATCCTCAACTACAGCTACTTCTCTTTGCAAAAGTCACCAAATATATGTTGCATGGTCCATATAGTATTGACAATCCCCAAGCTAAGTATATGGTCAATGGAAAATGTAGTAAATGCTTTCCCAAGGATTATAGAGAGAGGACAAATTGGGCTGAGAATTGGTTTTTAAACACAATAGGGCCAGATTCACCAATCAATATATGGTCTCTTACTGTTCTCAACTTCTCCTTCTCTTTGATTGTCATATTAATGTTGAGATCTCTGCTGGATTAGAAACTGTCAAGTATCTAAGCAAATACATCTATAAGGGTCCTGATAGGGCAACTATGGAGATTAGTGGTGGAATGCAGGATGAAATCAAGGCTCATTTGAATGGTTGGTTTATTGGTCCAACAGAAGCTTGCTGGAAGATCTTTGAATTCAACATGCATGGAGAATCACTAGTAGTTTAACATCTTCTTATCTGTCACAAACTTTATTTGGCCATATCTCCATCAATTCTTTTTGACAATTCACACAGTCTCAATGGCTATGGAAAGCCCTCAAAAAGACCTTTTAATTAATGCCAGTCACATCTCAAGGTAATCAGTATTGGTCAAGATATGAAGCAGATCAACAGGTAACCACTATGTTACTGTTTATTAAATCACTAATATCTTAAAAACTACCACAATTGATGCTTTGGTTCTAGGCTCAGCAGAAGTCCTCTTTATAATGCTCAGAATCAGCCTAAAACAACCTCAAGGCAACTAATATTAGTGGAGATATAAATTCCTCAATGTTTGCATATAGATATTAATTAATTACCCATAAATAGTCATCTGTCCTTTTCTTAGAACAAAGAACAGCCTCCATATGGTTAAGTTATCACATTTTAGAGTATAATGGCACTACCATATGTTGAACAATAGATAGTAGCATGTAATGGCCTGTTCTAGTGCACAGACCATCACTTTCCTGTATATAAGAACTCTCTGTCTGAGGGTTAGACTTAACAACTTCTTTTGTCACTGTCTAAACTTTGTATTTTTGAACTCTTCAAAGTATTAAAGCCCAATCACAAATAAGTAAGTAACTATTTGTGATACTATCCATCTTTCCAATAAACACTATGTCAACTTCTATGTACACCAGACTATCAATAAAGTATTAGCTAGGCAAAATGTAGAGAAAACTCAACTCGCTACTTGGTTTGACTACAACTTTACACATAATAATAGTTTGTGCTTTACCTACTGACAATTTCCTCAGCATTATATTTAGAATGCCAAAGACAAGTCATAGTATCCAAGATGATATACTAGGGTAATTGGAAGGATGTACTTTGTGTTACCATCAAAGAGAGAGCAGTTCTTTTTATGACTTCTTTTGACTATATTTGAGGGTAGAAAGAGTTGGGAGCATTTAAGGACCTAGAATGGCCAAGTGTTTGCTACATTCAAGGAGATATGTATTGTTAAGACTCTAGACCTCATAGTTGAATATATTCAACTTAAAGCCTATATCTAACACTTGATATCTTTACGCTCCTCATTAGAGGGTTTAGTTAAGGTTTTCAGTAAAGTTATATTGGAGGAGAGATGTAACAAGACTTTGAGTAGCACCCTTGAGATTGTCCTAAGATAAGTAAGAGTACCAATTCCTCAGAGTAGGATTTTACAAAGAAAATACAGAAAGAGAGAACTGGCCATTCCCTTCTCTTTCTGGTCTATATTTATCCTAACTAGGTATTGTGACTATGTTACAATGTGATAACACTACTTATAACTATGAGTGACTAGTTAAGTGACAGTCCAGTGACAGAAGCGACAAAGGTGACAAGTTGAGTCAATGTCTAATAATGAGTTAGTCTGATATTGTTCCATTTAGCACAAGTCCAAAAATAGAGGAAGGAGATAGTCCGAGATTTCTCTGAAGAGTTCTGTTTATTTTGTGAGTCCATTGTCTTTTTTTAGAGTCCTCAGACATTTGATACATTTACTGCATAATAATGTCCTCGTCTAGTATTGCCAACATCTTGTCTACTAACCATTCATTATCAGACCATGGCTGATAATAATTGTAGTCCCACTCAATGTTCATAACATAATATGTATGGTAAGGGGATTACTAGAGGATAATTATGAGTGGAGGATTTGCTTAGAGGAAGCAATTGCAATGCAGCTTGGAATAGTATGTCATCAGTTGTTAGCAGTTAGTTATCTTGCTAACTAATGAAGTGGCTGAGCCTTATGTTCTCTGGGATCAATTCAAGACTAGACTATGTGATGATGTCAAGTACAAACTACATCATATGAACTACTATCAAGCTAACCAGGAGATACCAGAGGATAATGTTTATGATTATGGTCTTTGGGATCTTAATATTAGTGGAAATGGAAAGAAGTCTTGCTGATTTTCTACCAATGCCTTTTTCACAGCAACAGTGGACTCACAGAGTACCCAATCCTCTTTTGTAGGCTGAGTAGTATGATGTAGATAAAATGATAACTTTGGTAGATAAGCAAAGAGCAATTTTCAATCCTGACCAAGCTACTACTTTTGATACTATCCTAGAGTCTGTCACTAACAATCAAGGTTATCTTTTTTTTATTCATGTTGCTGGTGGTTGTGGAAAGAAATTTTTGTGTAATACTATTGTTGCTGAAGTTAGAAGGAGAGGTCAGGTAGCACTATATATGGTATTATCTGGGATTGCTGCTCTTTTGTTGGATAGAGGAAAGACATCTCATTCATGTTTCAAAATTCCTCTTTCTATCTATGAAGACTCTGTGACTGGGCTCAAATGCAATAGTTATATGTTCCCAGTCCTCCAGCGAACTAGGGTTATTATTTGGGATGAAGTTTCTATACAGCACAAGTATGATATTGATGCTGTTAATCAGTGTTAGAGACTTGCTTAAAGTAAGTAATCACTTGCATTTGATAGCTCTTGAATTGACATATTATCTATAATGACCATCTGTAAGACTTTAGCCAAGATGACTTAAATCCACTTCAAGTCTGAGTTGACAAGGAGAACTCAATAGAGTTTCTATTAGATCTTTTATACTACTTATATAACTACTACATGGTCTGTGTACTACTTTCCCACACTCATCATGTGACATTATATGACTTGACATTGTGACTTCCCATCATGTGACTATGACACTTGTGACATGATACTTTCCTACACTCCCTCCTGTATAGTAAGTCCAAAAGAAAAAGAAAAGAAAAGAAATATAAATAATGACTTAGCCATTTTGCCAAGTCATGACACTATCCATTTGGTGGAATTACAGTGGTATTTGAAGGAGATTTTTGTCAGACTTTGCCTGTGATGCCCAAAGGAATATGTCAATAAGTAGTAGTAGCATCTCTTTGCAGAGAAAACTTATGAGGACATATCAAGTTCTTGTATCTTAGACAGAATATGCACTTAGGTCACTCTGAAGCTGATAATCAACATGCTCAATGTATCACAAATAATTACTTACTTATTTGTAATTATGGATTCTAGAGCTCAGAGGATCTTAGAAGCGAAGTTTAGATGGTAACAAAAGATATTGTTAAGTCTAAGGTCTAATCCTTAGACTACAAATTCTGTATTTAAGGACTCATAGTCTGAGAATTAGACCTCAGACTTAACAACATCTCTTGTCACTGTCTAAACTTCGCTTATAAGTACTTTTTGAATAAATCTTCAACCCAATCACAAATAGTAAGTGGCCTTTTGTGATAGAGATAATTCAAGTTCCTCAGTCCATGGTTTGCACTAATCTCAATGCTCTTATTAATAGGATCTATCCAGGAATTGGCAACCTAAGGGCTTAAGATAACTAATACTTCTTGAATCACATTATTCTCTGTCCTAGAAATGATCAAGTCCATGATATCAATGAGGCCATTCTTCAACAGTTCAACCCAAATGCAGAGGTTCATATATTGAGAAGTATAGACTCTGTGTCTAAAGAAGATGGAATACACCATGCTTATTCTGCAGAGTTCCTTCAACAACTCAATACTGGTGGATTGCCTCCTGCTTTACTTTGTCTTAAGGTTGGTTCTCCAGTTATCTTATTAAGGAACTTGGATCCAGGAGAAGGACTTTGTAATGGGACAAGAATAGTGGTGTTGAATATGAGATGAAAGGTGCTTCAGTGCAGGATTATCAGCAAGGACAGGAGATTTAGAGGCAAGGTAGTATTGATTCCAAGGATCAGGTTATCACCTAATGCAGAAACATTGCCTATGCCACTCAAGAGACTTCAATTCCCAGTCAGGCTGGCCTTTGCTATGACCATCAACAAGTCTCAAGGACAGTCAGTAGAGCATGTGGGGATTAATTTGCAGACATCAGTGTTCTCCCATGAACAACTTTATGTGGCCTTTTCAAGATGTACTTTACCTCTTAACATCTCAGTACTTCTTCCAGAGCAAAGCCAAGAGAGTAGAAGGACACTTAATGTAGTATATAAAGAGGTATTCAATAGCATTAGATTATAGATTGTATTTGTATCTAACAATGGACTTGAGATTGATTTTTTATGATTTGAGAGATAAAGAAAGGAAACATAGCAGACTGACTGTAACACAAATTAATAATATAGTATTACAGAAAGTAGACTGATTTTAACCTCACAGACTGTTATAGGAAGGAAGTATAGCAGACTGACTTCAACATAAAGTTCAAAATGCAGAGTTAGTAGAGGGATCAACTGAGGCCAGAGGCCTGGATAAAAACCTTGTTTGCATGTACAACGTTTATAGCTCCGGATGACTAAGCATATTGATTACATACTACAAGGTTTTCATCTGGGCCTTCGGTCCATCTAGAACCCTCTACTAATTCTGTGTTATTAAGATTGTGTTGAAGTCAGTCCACTATGCTCTCTTCCTACAATAGTCTATGCAGCAGCAGATAGTGTTGTTTATCAGGTTGCTATGCTCCCTGCCTTCACTGGTAATTTGCACTGTTGTGTATCAGATCGCTCTGCTCCTTTCCTTCACTGGTAGTTTGCACTGTTATGTATCAGGTTGCTTTGCTCCCTTCCTACAAAAGTAAGGCCACAATTAGCTCGCTTTGCTCATTGCCTGTTCCAATTTTATTCCAATTTTTCCTAATTTATTTGAAAATTTTGAGTGAAAAGCAAGATCATGTGACAAAGTTGCTTGGTCAGTTCTGAGTCAGCAGCCATCATCCCACATGCGACACAGTATACATACTAGACAAGGTTTTCATCTGGGCCTCTGGCTCTTCTGGAACCCTCTACTAAGTAAGTTTGTGCTGAAGTTAGTCCGCTACGCTCCCTTCCTACAATATTCTGTGTAACAGTAAGTAGTGTTGTCTATCAGGTCGCTTTGCTCTCTTCTAACAATGGTCTGCGACACAGTGAGCAATATTTATTGTACATCAGGTCACTCTGCTCCCTTCCTACAACAGTAAGATCACAGTTAGCTTGCTTTGCTTACTGCCTGTTCCAATTTATTTGAAAATTTCCTGAATTTATTTGCATTTTTGAGTGGAAAGAGTATGTGTGGGAATGCTTAGGTAAAATTTAGTCAGCAGTTAGTCAGCAGCATTACTCCCACATTCAGTACAGCATACATACTAGACAAGGTTTTCATCCAGGCCTCCGGTCTGGCTTGTGAAGTTTATGCTAAAGTCAGTCCATTACGCTCCCTTCCTACAACGGTCTGTGAGGTTAAAGTTTGTTTAATTTCTGTAATATTATGTTATTGAGTTTGTATTATAGTCAATTCACTATATTTTCTTTTTACAACAGTCTATGGAATAGTAGATAATATAGCCTGAAAGGTTACTATGC
>Ga0153983_1000505_pt1 | contig 10128 bp, 7 predicted proteins | sample TSGA067MetaG_FD_104693 | JGI IMG/M metagenome (GOLD analysis project Ga0153983, IMG submission 104693) | Attine ant fungus gardens microbial communities from Georgia, USA - TSGA067 MetaG | ecosystem: Host-associated > Fungi > Mycelium > Unclassified | place: USA: Georgia, Alexander Wildlife... | reverse complement strand
TGTCCTTTTCTTAGAACAAAGGACAGCCTCCATATGGTTAGGTTATCACTATTTCTAGCACAAAGGCACTACCATATGTAGAACAATAGGTAGTAGTATGTAATGATCTGTCCTAGTGCACAGACTATCACTTTTCTGTATTTAAGGACTCATAGTCTGAGGATTAGACCTCAGACTTAACAACATCTTTTGTCATTGTCTAAACTTCACTTTTTTTGAACTTCTCAAGTATCAAAATCATCAATCACAAATTAGTAAGTGACCTTTTGTGATACCTAGCCAAGCTTTCCCAGCCTGCTGTCCTCTCTGAAGCCTGCCCAAGTTGCATCTGCATCCTCTCCCTAGATTGAGTTCTGGATATATTTTGTGTTCTTCTCAAGATACCCCACTGGTCCCAGTCTTTTTACTCTTAATAGATCCGCATTTACAATTCCAGAGGCAGTGTAGATGGAGGTAGGAGTCAAGAGGTTTTTCTCCTATCCAACTACACACTGAATACTATATTAAAATGATTACAAAGCCCTGAAACTCAAGGAATAAAATATAAAAAGGAAACTATTACTACTTTTGATGTTTTCTTAACCTCTTCTCATGCTAAGTCCATCCCAATTCCTAGTAATAACACGTCCTTATGGTGACGCGTCCTCTTTATCAAATCCTTCCCATCAAAGATGACATGTCTTCATCGTCACTTCTCTCTAGAATATTCTTCCTGATCTCCTATTACTCCCTTTAATATTGCTTTGTAAGAGAGGTCTCCTTGGTTACCTGTTAAGTAGTTAGTAAGCCCCACTCAATGTCTAGTATCTCTGAGTCGTGTCCTAGGGCTTATTTATCTAAATATAATTGATCTGATGCCATCAATGCTTAATTGCAATCAGAGTCTATTTATCTAAGTTCATCATCCAAACACTATTGGTTCTAAAGTCTTAGTCCACCATATCTCTAAGTCGGTTTTACCCTATAATGGATCTAGAGCATAGTTCTTCTATGACTTTCTTCTTAAACCTGATGCCAGCTCACCCTGCTTGCCTCCCAAGATATCAACATGAGCTCTGGTTTAATTCTTCCTTGCTCAATGTCTTTATTATATGGTAGTATGTTTTGAGGATATAGAAAGAGTTCTAGAGCAAACTCTAATCAAGAATTTGTTGTTATAAAGTATATCAAATATTATCTTCTATAGAAAATTCGCTTGCAGTGTAACAACGATGGCATAGGAGTTCTAAATAGTATTGCTGTATCGATGGTGAGCTAGGCTACTAGACTAGGTAAGGGTAGTAGTGTCACAGCACAAGATGAACACATGCCTTAGGGATCCTATTACAGTGAGGGTTTGCTTGAGTAGATACTAAAAATAGTTCTTTTCTTCTTAGGTTTCTATTTGATATGTTTTGGTTATTCTTTGGACATTCATCTTTAGTAAGCTCTCTATTATTTGATTTATCTTCTTAGTGCCTACTTGTTTAGTACACAATTGTAAAGCAGTTTGGAGATTTTGCCTCTTTGACCTTGCTTTCACCTTTGTTTTGTGATCAAACCTTTTGATCCCTATCACCGTTCCCTTCTCTTTCTAGTCTGTATTTATCCTAACTAGGTATTGTGACTATATTACAATGTGGTAACACTAGTTGTAACTATGAGTGACTAGTTAAGTAATAGTCCAGTGATAGAAGTAACAAGTTGAGTCATTATCTAATAATAGATTAGTCCAATGTTGTCCCATTTAGCACAAGTTCAAAGATAGAAAGGGAAGGATAGTCCAAGATTTCTCCAAAGAGTCCTGTATGTTCTGTAAGTCCATTATCTCTTAGAGTCCTTAGACATTCAATGCATTACTATATAGTAATGTCCTTGTCTAACATTGCCAACATCTTGTCTACTAGCCACTCATTATCAGACTATGGCTAATAATAGTTGTAGTCCCACTTGATGTTCATAACATAAAATGTCAACCTTTACACATCATGACTAAACTCAACTGGAAAATATAGTTAGTTAATTACTCATAGACCCTTTACACTCAGTTGCTCCCTTGTTTGCATTCCTAACACCAAACCTTACAGGTATGATACAGTCCAAGTATGTACCTAGCCAAGCTTTCCCAGTCTGCTATTCTCTTTGAAGCCTGCCTGGGTTATATCTACTATTTCTCTCTAGATCAAGTTCTGGGTATATTCAGTGTTTTTCTCAAGACATCCCCCTAGTCCTAGTATTTTTACTCTTAATAGATTCACATTCACAATTCCAGAGGTAGTGTAGATAGAGGTAAGAGTCAAGAGGTTCCTTTCTAATCCAATTGTACTCTGGATACTATATTAAAGATATTACAAATGGCTGAAACTCAAAGAATAAAGATAAAAAGAGAACTATTGCTACTTTTGGATTTCCATTGACTTCTTCTCTTACTAATTCTTCCCAAACTCCTGAGGCTTATACATTTCTCTCCTTTTTTTATAATGATACATCCCCTCATCAAGTCCTTTCTATCAAAAATAACACATCTTTATTGCTGCTTTCTTCTAGAATATTCTTCCTTCTTATCCTATCCTTCTCTTGATGCTGCTTTGTAATTTGGACTTCCTTGATTATCTGTTAAACAATTAGTAAGTCTCCATTAATGTCTAGTATCTCCAAGTCACGTCCCAGAGATCATTTATCTAAATATAATTGATCTGATACCATCAATGCTTATTTATAAGCACAAAGTCTATTAGTCTAAGTTCATCATCTGAATACCACTGGTTCTAGAGTACAAGTCTACCATCTTTCTGAGTCCATTCAAAGGTGGATCTAGAGTATAGTCCCTTAGTAACTTTCTTAGTAACCCAATGCCAACTCATCCTATTTGTCTCTCAAGGTATCAGCATGAGCTCTAGGTTGATTATCACCTGCTCAATGTCTTTATCATATAGTATTATGTTCTGAGGATTATAGAAAGGGTTCTAGAGTAAATTATAAATAAGAATCTATTGGTATAAAGTGTATCAAATGTTATCTTCTACAGAAAATTTGTTTGCAGCATAACAGTACACATACTACACACAAGGTTTTCATCTAGGCCTTTGGCCTAGCTTGTGAGGTTTGTGTTAAAGTCAGTCTGCTATACTTCCTTTCTACAACAGTCTGTGGAATAGCAGATAGTATTGTCTGAAAGGTTGCTATGCTCCTTTCCTCCAATAGTCTGTGAGGATTTTCTTTCTAACTCACTCTTTATCTCTTAAATCATAAGAAAAATCAATCTCAAGTCCATTGTCACATACATATATAATTTATAATCTAATACTATTAAATACTTCTTTATATACTATATTAAGTGTTCTTCTATTCTCTTGGCTCTGCTCTGGAAAAAGTACTGAAATGTTCAGAGGTGAAGTACATCTTGAAAAGGTCACATAAAGTTATCTATGAGAGAAGACTGATATCTGCAAATTAATCCCTACATGTTCTACTGATTGTCCTTGAGACTTGTTGATAGTCATAGCAAAGGCTAGCCTGACTGGGAATTAAAGTTTCTTGAGTGGCATAGGCAATGTCTCTACATTATGTGATAACCTGATTCTTGGAATCAATATCACCTTGCCTCTAAATCTCCTGTCCTTGCTGATAATCCTATACTGGAGTACCTTTCTTCTCACATTCAACACCACCATTCTTGTCCCATTACAAAGTCCTTCTCCTGGATCCAAGTTCCTCAATAAGATAACTGGAGAGCCAATCTTAAGATAGAGTAAAGCAAGAGGCAATCCACTATCATTAAGTTGTTGAAGAAACTCTGCAGGATAGGCATGGTGCACTCCATCTTCTTCAGACACAGAGTCCACACTTCTTAGCATATGGACCTCTGCATTTGGGTTGAACTATTGAAGAATGGCCTCATTGATATCATGGACTTGATCATTTCTAGGACAGAGAATAATGCAATCCAAGAAGTACTGATCATCTTGAGCCCTTGAGTTACCAATTCCTAAATAGATCCTATTGATAAGTGTTATGAACATTGAGTGGGACTACAACTGTTGTGGCTTCTACTCTATCTGCCAGCCTGCTGAGAGTCTGAGGTCTTGAATCAATAAGTCGTCAGAGCAAATATTCAATAAAGAACTAGCTAAGATATATTCTATGTACATGACAATTACAGCTTTAGATGACTAAGTGTATCAACTACATTAGCCACTACTACCACGAAGTAGAAGAGTGTTAGAGGGAGAAAATGTGCATAACATTACCTCTCTACTATATTCAAGATGCCCAGATTGAGTATACCTTGGCTGTGGGGACATGGATCTAAGTTGTCCTTCAAGAGTAGTTTGGGTTCAGGTAATGGGAGGTTTTATAGGCATCTAGAGTGTCGCTGATGTATAGTAGGGCCTTTTCATTCTCCCAGGAGTCTTTGGAGGCTCCATGTTCTTTCCACCAAACTAGGTATTAGATACTTCGTCCTTGACTTTGGTGTGCCAGAATTTTTTCTACTTCTGGTAAGTTCTTTCTGTTGATGTACTTTGACATCTGCTAGTGATTGTTTGGGCCATGTTCAGTTGTTTTGTGATATGGTTTTAGTAATGCAACATTGAATACAGGGTGAATGTTCTATTCAGAGGGAAGTTTCAAGTGGTATGTAAGAGGACCAAGTCTTTCTAGGATATGAAAGGGGCCTTCATATTTTGAGGAGATTTTCCTACTTTTGTAAGGTAGTTTAAAGTTCCAGGAGTCCAACTATGCTAAATTATTCTCCTTGAGAGTAGGGAGCCGGGATGATCTATATGCTATCATCTGTTTAGCTGCTAGTTCATGTGCTACTGCTGTCTCCTATTAGATTTTATCTAGGAATTCGAATTGCGATTTCACTGTTGAAAGGTTTAATGTAGTAGTGACTGTTGGAACAGGCTTAGGTGCAGTCCCATACATTAGCTCAAATAGAGTTGTTTGCCAGTCTGAGTATCGTCGTGAGTTGTGGGCAAATTCCAAAAAGAGAAGATAGTCTACCCAAAAGTGGGGGTGAGCTGTGCAGTAGATGGAAAGGTATGTTTCGATTTCCTGATTATATCGCTCAGTGGTCCCATCTGATTATAGATGGAATGCAGTAGATAGGAACGACTTGATGTCTAGTTTATTCAAGAGGGCTTGGAATAAGCATGCTACAAACTATAGTCCTTGGTCAGAAATCATTTTGTTAGGAAGCCCAAATTATCGATATAGGTGTGTAAGGAGAATGGATGCCAGTTCATCTGCTGTAATAGTTTTTTTGCATAGTACTAGTATAATTCCTTTAGTGAGTCCATGGTCAACAATGGATAGAATACTATCAAATCCTTTTGATGTTGGGAGACTGGTGATGAAGTCCATTGAACACTGAGCAAATGGTCAAAGAGATATTGGTCCATTAATTGGATAAAGGAGAGGAGGTCCTATTCTATCAATTTTAAACTGTTGACACTTGCTATATCCTTTAACATAGCTATCACAAAAGGCCACTTACTGATTTGTGATTGGTTGATTTGATATTCAAAAGCTTCAAAAAAGCAAAGTTAGACAAGTAGCAAAGATATTGTTAAGTCTGAGGTCTAATCCTCAAACTATGAGTCCTTATATACACAATTGTAATGGTCTGTGTACTAGTACAGATTATCACCTGATTACTACCTATTGTTCTATATATGGTAGTGTCTTTGTACTGGAATAATGATAACCTAACCATATAGAGGCTGTCCTTTGTTCTAAGAAAAGAACAGATGACTATCTATGGATAATTAATGAAGTCCATGTGCAAACATTGAGGCCTTCATATTTCCACTAATATTAATCACCTTGAGATTTTTTTAGGCTCATTCTGAGCATTATGAAAAAGGCTTCTGCTGAGCCTAGAACCAAAGCATCAATCACAGCGGTTTCTAAGATATTAGCGATTTAATAAATGGTAACATAGTGGTTACCAGTTGATCTGCTTAATATCTCAGTCATTATTGATCGCCTTGAGACGTGACTGGTATTGATTGAAAGGTCTTCTTAAGGGCTTTAAGCTGGTTTTAATACCATGGGAATCGTTGAAGAATTGGTGGAGATATGACTAAATGAAGTTTGTGACAATAGCTCTTAATCCATTAATGTATTCCAGGCCACTAGTATAAGGTTTCAACTTTATTGGATGTCTCAAGTTCTCCTGGATGTCCCATAGTTGGCAAATCATGGTATGTTGACACCATATGTTGGCGAAGATCCTGGACATCTGGGATATAAACTTGGCCTTTGAAAAAAAGGAGGTTATATTGCTCTTGTTGTTCTAATTGCTAGTCCTTGAACTTGGGTTGTATTGTTGGGTTAGAAAGGAGTTTTGTGATCTGCTATGCTACCTGATCTGAGTTTAGTGTTGCATGAAGGTGAGTTTGTAGATCCAAGTTAATAGGACGTATAAGACTATCCAATGAGATAGCATGCTTTACTGGCGAGCTGATATAAAAGGAAAAGAGATGTGGTAGAAGCATGACAAGGTTTGTGTTATCATCCTCAATCCCTTCCATGTGATCTGGTCATCTAGACAGGGTATCAGCAACCACAATCTGTGTTCCAGGCTAGTGTATCAATTGAATAGGGAATTCAGAAAGATATAACATCTACCTAGCTTATCGAGGAGTAAGTTTCTGTGGAGTCCAGTAATAAGTGAGGTTTTGATAGTCACAAAAGATAGTTGTGGTGAATAGAAACCCTTGAAGGTAGTGTCAATATTCCTCTAATGCACAAATGATAGCTAAGAGTTCTCAATCATAAACCTGGTAGTGACATTCAGTCTCAAATAGGCTCTGGGATAAGAAAGAGATAAGATGAGTTTTTCCACTCTTGTTCTTTTGCATGAGTACTGCTCCAGTTGCAAACTTTGATATATCTGTTTCTAAAAGGAAAGATCGGGAGGAGTCTGGCATAGTAAGGACAGGTAGTGAGGTAAATCGAGATTTAAGTGTATCAAATGTATTTTGTTTAGATAGTCTCCAAGAAAACAGTTGGTTCTTTTTGGTGAGGTTGATGAGAGGTCAAGCTAGCTCAGAATAGTAGTGGATAAAGCAACAATAAAAATTCCCAAACCCAAGAAATAAGCATACTTGGTGGACTGTCTTTGGTTTAGACCAACATGAGATTCCATAAACTTTCTTCAGATCTATCTTGATTTGTCCACTACTAATGATAAAGCCCAGGTATTCTATTTCTTCTTTTTCAAACTCACATTTTTCTAAGTTCAAATAGAGGTTGTTATTGGCCAGGATTTGTAGGATTTTACAAGTATATTTCTTAAGGAGCTCTTTTTTAGAGGTGAAGATCAGAATATCATTCATGTATACCAAGATCCAACCTTCTATAAGTGGGACCAGAAACAAGGTATCTATCATCTTCTGAAAGGTTGCAGAAGAATTGCAAAGACCAAAGAACATGACTATAGGTTCAAAAAGACCAAGTTTGGTCTTGAAGGCTGTTTTCCATTCATCTTTCTCTTTGATCCAAATATTGTTGTATCTCCAGCAAATATCTAATTTAGTAAAATATTTGGCATTCTTGAGTTTGTCTAAGAGATCAGAAACCAGTAGAAAGAGATATGTATTCTTAACTATCCAATCATTTAGATATTTGTAGTCCTGGCATAGATGCTTTTTCTCATTTTTTTATCCACAAAAAACCACCTAGATGCTTGAGGAGATGTCGATGGTTGGATTGTTCCCTAAGCTAGATGACTATAAATCATTTCTCAAGTGAGTTCACTCTCTATGGGGCTCAAAGGGTAGATTTTGCTTAATTTAGGAACAAAGTCAGGCTTGAGATTAATGACATGGTCCCAAGGTTTGTGTTCTGGTAAGCGCTCTGATGACTTTTCTGAAAATACTTTGAGAAAGTCATAGTATTCCACTGGAATTTGTTCTTTTAGGTCCTGGTCTCATTGGTTCTTTCTAGGAATGAGGTCGATTTCAAGATCATAAGGGGACTCTAATTGGTTAGGCAGGGAAGAGTTTTCTTTGACTATGATTTTTCCTGTTTGCTAGTCAATATTAGGATTGTTTATAGTAAGCTAGGAATAGCCAAGAATTGCTTCGTTTTTTTCTAAATTTGTAACCAAAAAGAAAGTAGGGGTATTCAACCCAGCATTTAATATACCTGTGACTGATTTCACAATAGGGCCTCCTTGGTTAAGGAATCCATCTGTGTTTCTAGCATTGATAGATACTGGTAGGGTACTTGTTGGCAAGTTATATTTATCCACAATATTGTTGTGTATTAGGTTATCCATAGTACCTGAATTAATCAGTGCATTAATTGGAGTGGACTTTGTCTTGGTTTTGAGTACCATAAGGAGAATCATTGATTTTTCTCTACTTTACCCAACAGAGATCGTATATAGACAGAAAGGAAACTAGATGCCACTAGGTTCAGTTTCCTCTGGAAAAATCCTCCATTGATGAAATCAACTGAGACCATTCTTCTTCTGTCAATGCTTCAAGAGTAGCTTTGATAGTAGCAATATTAACAGTGTGAATGCAAGGTTAGGATGGTGTTTGATTGTTCTGAGAAGAATTTTGTGGGAAATGAATAGGCAAGTTGTGATTAGGTGTATGGTAATTGGTCCTGGACTTTCTGGGGCAATCATGGGCTAGATGTCCTCACTCCTTATAGTAAAAGCATATACCAGCATGCATAAGAGTCTTCCTATCATTAGTCTAAAGAACATCAATGTCTATAGCATGAGGGTCTTGAGTTGGTAGGTCAGTGGTATAAACTGGGGATGGAGAATGGTTAGCCGAGCTTTAAAAGTTTTTCTTAGAGTTTGGTTGACCAATAATAGCTTATATGCAATGCTAGTTTCCATTAGCCTTGGTAGTAGCATCATACTATCCCTGGATAGTATTAGGAGGAGAGTTGAGTTCAAGGACCCTTTTGAGAAGTCCTTAGTTCAGAGTGGGCATGAATAGATTGATAAGAGCTTTATCGTTATTGCTAGTAAGAATACTGGTTTTAGAAAGGAGAAGCTTAAACCTAATAATAAGTTCATCAGCCTTTATGGTTTCTTGTTGTAGCTGATTAATATCATGGATGGCATTAGCAGCTTCATTCTTATTCTCAAAGGCTTTTTTGAGATAATTTCACATAATCTGCAGAGAAGGAAGCATATATATCCCTTCAATAGTGTTTAAGAAAATCCATTGGGTTTTTCAGGTTGTAGGAAGGCCAGGTGCTAGTCGGGATAACACTAGAAGAATGTGTTGGTCATTTGACTGATATACATGTTAGTTCAAATGCAGGAAGAGTTCACAGTCTTGTCTGAATCGGACATAATTAGTGGGTTCACCAGTGAATGGATCAGGTTTGGTGCCGATTTCATGGGATAGAGTAGGGAGAGTAGGGACTAGGGTATGTGCAAGGGGGGTAAGATAAGTAAGAAAATGTTGTGGAGGTGTGCCTAATACCGAAAGGAGGTTGATGCACATAAGTCCTAGATGCTAGAAATGAGAGCTTCTAGTAGAACAAACAATACTTGGGGGGTTGGAGGAGTCCAAGATTTCTCCATTGCTATTGGAATTCTACAAGAGAGGAGGGACAAAATTGGTGGCCATATTCACAATGAGTTTCTTGATCTAAGGTTTTCTAGTAGGTTTGGATGTCAGAACAGTATTGCTATGGTAGTAGCAGTTCTTGAAAGTGTAGCTAGTTCTTTTGTTGTGGCTTCTGCTCTATTTGCTAGCCTGCCAAGAGTCTGAGGTCTTGAATCAATAAGTCATCAGAGTGAATATTCAATAAAGAACTAGCTAAGGTACATCTACTATGTACACGAGACTGAATGTGGGATGATGGCTGCTGACTGTTATGAGAGCCCTAAGAAGGAAAAGGTTTCCCACGCATTCAAACACTTGATCACAAATATCAAGTCATACAATGAAGACAAGATATAAATAGTATGGAAACTTAAAGCAATCATATCACGTGACAAGATCATGTGATTGTAGAATATTCTGGAAGGACATGTGATCATGGACTAGTAGTGTACAGCCACTTGTAAAAGTAGTATAAGTAGGTAGTCCAATCCAATGGAGAACTCTATCGAGTTCTTCCTAAACACTCACCTAGAGTGGTCCTTGAGTCGTCAAGACTTAG
>Ga0153983_1000503_pt1 | contig 10133 bp, 9 predicted proteins | sample TSGA067MetaG_FD_104693 | JGI IMG/M metagenome (GOLD analysis project Ga0153983, IMG submission 104693) | Attine ant fungus gardens microbial communities from Georgia, USA - TSGA067 MetaG | ecosystem: Host-associated > Fungi > Mycelium > Unclassified | place: USA: Georgia, Alexander Wildlife... | reverse complement strand
CCCTCATATGATTATTCTGCCTTACTTGCTTTTTCTTCCAGATCCTTCACAAACTCTGCTGCGTTTTCTTTGGACACGATGGTTTGTCCTGAATTAATGACTTCTTCCACTTCTTCCCCGTTCATTACTTTGACTGCAGTCTCGACTCCAAGTACGCCCATGTCATAGGGAGACTGTGCGGTAGTACCAAGGACTTCCCCTGCTGCCACTTTTTCGGATACCGGAATCGTTCCGTCAAACCCATATACCTGAGCGGATGCACCGGCCTGCTGGATCGCATTATAGGCACCGGTTGCCATAGAGTCAGCTGTTGTGATTACTAAATCTACATCCGGATATTTCTGAAGCAGGTTTTCCGTTACGGACATGGCTGTTTCCTCTTCCGAATCCGCTGCCTGGGTTTCTACTATTTCAACTCCTGCTTCTTTCAGACCTTTTTCCAGACCTGCCTGCCTTTGGTCATGAGTCGAATCTCCCAGACGTCCCCGCAGGATGATCGCCGTACTGCCTTCACCGATTTGCTCTCCTGCCCATACGGCGCCTTCATATGCAGCCTCTTCATTCCCGGTTCCGATAAAAGAGATTTTATCTTCCAGGGAAGAGTCCGTATCAATGGCAATAACCTTCACCCCCTGGTCCACTGCATTCTGCAGTGCGGGAAGAACAGTTTCGTCATTGGACGGTGCGATACAAAGTACATCAATTCCGGACGCTAACAGGGTTTCAATATTTTCTACCTGTTTCTGTACATCGCTTTCACTGTTCGGTGCAACAAACTGCAGCTCCACACCATTTTCATCTGCGGCTGCCTGGGCACCGGCTTTTACCAGGAACCAGTACTGGTCTGCTAAAGATTTTACAACAAACCCTACTTTGATGGTTTCTCCGGAAGCGGAATCCTCCGTGGATTCCGTTTCCGCACTGTTGTCTGTCGATGTACCGGCATCGGTAGACGCACTGTCGCTGTCATTGCCTCCGCATGCAGTCATGGCAAACACCATGCTCATCGCCAATAAGATTGAAATTACCCTCTTCTTCATTTTCACTTTCCTCCATTCTTATACATGATTAGTTGCTTCTATACCTCCATTTACCGGATACCGTTATCTATAAAGCTCAGGTGTGTCCGGTAAATCAAAAGTAACCATTTGATTTTCTCCTTTATTACTAAAATCATAAATTTGATATTGAATATGACTCCCGAAGCAAGTTTATTGAAATGTGGCTGTTATTCCAATTGTTTCAGGGAGGAAACCCCTGCTCAGGAAGTCTTATTCTTCTTAATCAAAAAACTCTTAGCAAAACAGATAAACTTTTTTGCCTGTACATGTATTGCATTATCAATGTAAATACCGATTTATACTTACAAATTAGATTCTCGTATACATTATATAATTTATTAAAACTGCTTTCATCCTATGGAAATGCTGTTTTATATCAAAAACATGCTATTATTAAATTGTTTTTTTCGATCATCAAATGTCAGCATAACCTTCCTCCCTTTAACCTTGTCATGGCAAGCCTGCTGATCGCCTTCAGAAAATCCGGTTTCATGTAAACACGTTTGATTCTGTGGCAGCTCATTGTTGTTAGAAAATGTTTGTTTCCATCAATAAAAATTTCTATACATTTAGAATCCCATGTTGTAAAATGATAAGAAGTTATCATTATTGGCAGAGGAGGAGATTCATATGGTAAAGTGCTTTGTCAAAGAAAATATTTTTAAAGATAAGAGAGCAGAAGAGCCTTGCCTATACTACATTAGTAAAGTTACGCCAAAGGATAACGCATATCCAAGGATTCTCCATGCCCATGAAGATTTTGTGGAAATTGTTTTGATCCGCAGCGGTGAAGCAATATTCATAATTGATGGAAAGCATTACCCTGTAAAAGCCGGAGATTTGGTCATTTACAACAGCAGGATCATCCATGATGAGTTAGTAGAGCCGGGGAATAATTTTTCAAGTCTGTGCTGTGCGGTAAAAGGGATAGTAAAAAAAGATCTTAGGATAAATGCATTGATTGGTGATGATGAAATGCCCATACTTTCCAGCGGTAAATATTATCCAACTCTGAACAGTCTTGTGTCACATATGTTTCAAATGCTCTGTCTTGAATATCCCGGAGCACAAGAAAGCTGTTATTATTTATTGAAAGCTTATTTATTGCAGATACATCATGTGATCAATGAGAGCTATTATTTAAAAACAACGGAGGGATATAAAGAGAAGGATGCTCAAAATAGTTTAGCAAACCGTATAAAGGATTATATAGATAAGTATTATTACGAGGAAATCAGTCTGAAATCAATTTCAGAGGAATTAAATATCAGTCTTTATTATATGGCACATGTGTTCAAGCAGGTTTGGGGATATTCACCGAAGCAATATATGATACGGCGCAGAATAGGAGAAGCGCAGACCTTACTGATAGGGACCAATCTTACGATTACTAGCATTGCGAACCGGGTAGGGTTTAGTGATTCCAGCCATTTTAATGCTCTTTTTGCAAAAAATGTTGGGATGCCGCCTCGGACATATAGAAAGACATATCAGAACAAAGAAGAAGAACTATGAGAAATTTATGATTTCATAGCTGTTATTCAGCAAATCTACATGCAGCATAGCCTGCCGCAGCACAGCTTCTCGCCCTGCCAATAGCTTCAGGGCTTCGCTGCATTGGATAGCCGATACCAATTGAGGAGTAAATGCCGGATTGCCAAGTTTTTTTTCAAGTCCGGACATGCCTTCGCCCTTATTTGGATAAATCAAATCGAGTAATCCATCTCCCGGAAATATATTGGCTATTTGACCATAAAAGCCCGCAATGGCACCGTGTACCATTGGAATTTCCTGAATTGAACATTGATCTGCCATTAAGAATCGTGACGTGATGTTGTCCAGACAATCAATGGCGAGGTCATGATCTCGTAATATTTCCGCTGCATTTTCAGAAGACAGCATAACCGGCTTTGCATCTACTGTTACGTCGGGATTAATGAGAGTAAGAGCACTTTTCGCCGCCAGTGCTTTGTTTGTGCCAAGTGTCCCGGCATTGGCAAAAGCCTGTCTGTTCAAATTGCTTTCATTAAAAGTGTCACCGTCTATGATGGTTATTTTCCCTATTCCAAATCGAGCCAGCGTTTGGCATGCATAGCCGCCCAGACCGCCGCACCCGGCTACGCATATCTGTTTTTTTTGAATGGCTTCCATTTCTTCCCAGGAAAAAGTCTCAGCATTACGGCTATATCTCTCTTTGTGCTCCATTCGTTTAACTCCTTTGTAAGATTTTGTATGAATAAGAGTATAGCAGAAAAGTTATGCTTATTCAAATATGTAAATGGATAGAAAACTATTGTAAAAATTACCATTTACTGTTAAAATTATAATTACAGAAAATAAAAACTTAATCAAAAAAACATAAGATAAAAGAAGGGAATTGAAGGCCATCTGAAATAATGCTGAAGATTCCGAGAGAGTATTATGTAAGAAAAGGGAGGCATCAAAGCGAAAGGTATTAAGTTTAGCGAGAAAACAAAAAAACGAATTGGAGGATTACAATATGAATAAAAGTAGCGGGATTTTAAAACGATTTACAGGATTTTTTTTAGTATTTGTTATGATCATGTTGATAACGGCATGCGGGGATACTACCGGATCAAATACTAATAGTGATGAAACAACTGCGACACAAGCGACTACAAAAGACGGTGGTGTCAATATTTATATGGTAAGGCATGGTGAGTCGATTATGAATACGCTGGGCAGAGTTCAAGGATTTGCGGATTCACCACTAACCGATGAAGGTGTTAAGGTTAGTAAAGATGCGGGTGCCGGAATGGCCGACATCAAATTCGATTATGTCTATTCAAGTGACCGACATCGATGTTTAGAGACTACGAATCTGATCCTGGAAGAAAATAAAGCTTCTGAAGACTTGAACGTGGTTCCTGTAAAAGGGCTTCGTGAAATAAACTTTGGTAAATTCGAGGGTGAATTAGATTCGCTTGTGTGGGGGGCAGCCTGGGAAGAAATGGGACTTACGAGCGAGGATCGCTTAGACGACATCCCAAACGGTAACAAATTATTCATGGATGCCATTGCAGAGATGGATGAAACCGGTGAAGCAGAGACTAGTACCGAGCTGACAGAAAGGGTTATGGCCTCTGTAAATCAGATCACAGAAGAAGTATCCGAGCAAGGCGGCGGAAATGTTTTAGTAGTGACGCACGGTGGAGTTATACGTATCATCGCAGAAGAGTTAGGCGCAGAAGTTGGTGAGACATCAAATGCCAGTGTAACCAATATTGTTTATAAAGATGGTGATTATGCAGTAGAATCGGTCGGTGATACAAGCTATGCAGAACAAGGTGCCCAAATCAGAGAAGCGAACACAAAAGAAGTGACCGTATACTTAACCCGCCACGGTGAAACTGTATTTAGCACAATGGATCGCACGCAAGGCTGGGTCGATTCTCCGTTGACAGATGAAGGCATTGAGATTGCATCTCAGTTGGGAAAAGGGTTATCCGATGTCGAATTTGCAGGAGTGTATACAAGCGGCGTGGGACGTACCAATGAAACTGCTGAATTGGTATTGGCAGAAAATGCAGCTGGCAAAGCTCTTGCAATTAACGAAAACCCAGATCTTAGGGAAACATATTATGGCAAGTTTGAGGCCGGAACCAACAGTGATATGCTAAAAGCCGCAATGGATTATTATAAACTGGAATCAGTAGAAGAGTTGATGGCTATGGACAATCCAATCCAAAAAGTTATCGATGCCCTTCATGAGGAAGATGAGACCGGTGAAGCTGAAAACTATGCGGAATTATCAACAAGAACTTATAGAGCATTTAAAGAAATCTGTGAAGAAGCTTCACAAAATGGTGGTGGGAATATTTTTATCGTATCACATAGTAATGCGATCATGTCCATTTTAGATTCCCTTGGAACACCTGATGTAACGGAAATTGGTAATGCAGCAGTATCCAAAATCACATATAAAGATGATGAATTTAAAGTGGAATCAGTAGGGGATGAAAGTTATATCGAAGCGGGACAGCCGAAGGATTAAGTAACAGCAGTGGAGGTGCCGTAAAATACAGTTACGGCACCTCTTAATATAATGCTGCTTTTTTCTATAAGAGATCAGATGGTGTTTTATACCCGTCAGGGATTTACAGATCCGAATTCACGGCATTTTTTTTGAATATATAGTAATCGGTCAAAATCTGCTGCCGGCGGAACGATATCTGCTACAGAGAAGACCAGATGATCTCCACACCCCAGATTGGAAAGGGTTGTATCTATAAAATTTTTGAATTCGTTGTCAGACATACTGTCCTTTAAGACGGTAATGGATGGAATGCCGCCCCAGATGGTGGTATTGCCGTTAAACTGTTTTCTAGTTTCTTCAAGTGAAATATTTGTCATAGGGGCAGGGCATATGGAATCGGCAATATCAAAACCTGCCTGACAATAGAATGGAAGAAGACCGGTATTTTCCCCATCTGTATGAGTGGATAAATATTTCCCCATTTTATGTAATTGCGTACTTTGTGCTTTTAGTTCCGGTAAGATAAACTCTTCAAACATAGAAGGTGCGGTCACGGACATATCGTAATTTGCTCCAGACATGACCACTTCTGCACTGGTGCCTGCGGCGGCGGCAAATAATTTATTGCAGAAAGGACGGATCTGTTCAATAAACTCATACATTTCAGCAGGATTATCTATGAATTCGTAATAAAATGTATCAAAAGCCATTAATTCTTTAACAAGGTAATGTCCGGGAGAAGCCCACATAGCTGATAGCGCAGCAGTTACCCCCCGGTCTCCGATGAAGCTATTCTTATATTCTTCAAAATTGTCGTAAGACGAAATCACCTCGGCATTCTGAAAAATATAAGCCAATGCCGGATAGTCGTTTTTGGATTTAATGGCGTGTTCGGTGATTACCCAAAGTGTTAATCCTTGCTTTTTCATTTCTTGGTTAAAAACAGAAGTGGTAGTAATAATCCCTTTTGGTGTTTCGTATTTTACTTTTAAGATTCCGTCACCGAGACGTTTATAAGTCCGTCTGATGTTGTGCCAGATGATCCGATAAGAATGTTTGTTTAAATGGTACAGTCCAAGCCCAATATCTAAATCACCCTCGGGTCCACAAAAATCCCTAAAATCCGGAATGATTGCATGATATCCGAACTCACAGTCATCAACTAATTCACGCAGGGTAGCGTTTCGATACTTAAACGGAAGTGTACCTGCCTGTTTATTTGCATTGTACCAAATTTCAAGTCTGGGCACGAACGGAAGCACATCAGTGGGCTGTCCTGCAAGGGTAGCTAAAATTCTTTCTTTTATAGTCATTTATGAGACCTCCTATGTTTTTAATAGCTGACGCATTCTGAATCCTATTAGATTATAGAAAACATTGAAATATATCAGTATTATAGTCATAGAATTAAAGCTTGCATATATCGCAGGAATACAAAATTTGAGAATAGCTTTGTATCCATAGCACATGTTGTTCATCTTGGATAATGTCATAATTAAGTGTTATAATAGATAGAAATGTTTAAATTATGAAAGGTGAAGAAAAGCTATGGAATTAAGCAGGGTATTTGCTGAAAAATTTATTGAAAAAATAGAAAAACACTCGGATTATAATGTCAACATTATGGATGGAAAAGGTATTATTATTGCAAGTAAAGATACAAAACGAATTGGTGTTTTTCATGAAATTGCATATCGTATTATTCAAGGAGAGGAAGATACAATTTTTGTTAAGGAGGGAGAAAAATTTTTGGGAGTTCGCCCCGGCGTGTGCATGGCAATTAATTATAACAATTCTAAAATAGGGGTAATTGGAATTACCGGAGTATCGGAAACTGTTAATACAGTAGCACTGGTGGCTAAAATGGCCATAGAAACAATGCTGGAATACGAATGGTATAAAGAAGAAACCAATCGACGCAAAAGTGAAAAGGAAACCTTTATTAATCTGCTATTGTACGGAGAACTTAAGGACAAGAAGTCCTTGAAAGCTTCGGCTGAACTTTTGGAATATCGTGAAGACATTATTAGAATTCCTATATTGATAGAGATTAACGGACAAGAAACTGCTGATAATCTTTTACTGAAACTAAGAGAAAGCACTTCTCATAGCAGTCAGGATATTTCTTTTGATATTAACGACAAGCAAATCTTATTTTTCAAATGTATATGGGATCATAAAGAGGACTTATATTCCGCTTATAAATTTATTTTAGGAGATTCTATAAGCGGCTTTTTAAATTACATACGTAATCGGGGTATTCACTGTAATTTTTATATAGGCAGCTTTCAAAATGTATTTGAGAATTATAAAGAAGGGTATAAGCATTGTATGTGGTTAAGAAACTATAAAATCAGAGGTAGCTTCAATGATAATCTGGGAGTATATTTCTATGATCATATTGGTGAATATCTACTTTCGATTTTACCAATAATGGAATTGCATGGTATTTTCAACGTATTTCATAATGTACTGGATACTGATTTTAAGGAAGGATTTGTAGAAACGATTGACATATTAAATAAACATAATTATAACTTGGTAGAGAGCAGCCGTGATTTGTATGTACACAAAAATACACTAATTTTCCGTTTCAATAAGATCCGGGAACTTCTGGGCGTAAATCCAATGCAAAAGGCAAATGAAAGAGAACTGTTAAAATATTTGAGCTTTTACTTTAAGTTTGGAAAAAAATAAGAGAAAGGTAAAATTTTCTTTTGTATTTGGGATACAAATGATATATCATTTTTTGTATTGCTGTAGATAGTAAAGAAAATCTGAAATAGGTATAATGATAACTTAAAGAAGCACAAAAATAGCAGTATAGGAGGTAGCCCATGAAAAAGGAATTAGTAAATACAGTGCTAAGTGTAGTAATAATAACAGGGCTGTTAGCGAGCTGTGGGAAAACAGAAACTTCAGAAACTGATGGTGGCGAATCGGAAAAGATAGTTGATACGGAAGGCTATGATTTCAGTAATGATCAAACATTTGATATTACTGCGGGTGGGATTCAATCATCAGATGATCTTGTAACATTGGCCATGCAGGAAATGGCGGATATTGTATCTGAAAAATCAGATGGAACAATTAATATAACAGTATCTCCCGCCAGTCAATTAGGTGATGCTACAAGTCAAATGGAGGCGGTATCTTTGGGTACGCAGGAAATATTTGTAGACGCAGGCTCTTGGTTATCTACATTTGTAGACGATGCACTGGTAACTTCCATGTTCTTTTTGTTCGAAGATGCAGATCACTATAAAGCATTTCTGGAAAGTACTATATGTGCAGATATGGAACAGCAATTAATTGAGCAGGAGGGAATTCGAATAATTGCTAATAATTGGCTAAGAGCGCCTCGGTCAATAGTGAGTGCAGTAGAAATCAATGCAGCAGATGATTTAGAAGGGCTGAAAATGAGAGTTCCTGATATTAAGTCCTATATGGAATCAGCAACGGCTCTTGGTCTTGGAACAGCTCAAGTTGCATGGGGAGAAACTTACCTGGCACTGCAGCAGGGCGTGGTGGATGCTTGTGAAGCTCCGTTAGATTCTATTTATACAATGAAATTTTATGAAACAACTAACCGTGTTACATTAACAGAGCATATTCGGGATAATGCAGCTGTCTATATGAACGATGACTTGTATAATCAAATGAGTGATGCGCAAAAACAAGTATTGTCAGAAGCAGCTAAGGAAGCGGGTGAATGGTATACAACTGAAATAGATGTCATATCTCACGAATATAAAGAAATCATGGAATCAGAGGGTACTGTGTTTGCGGTTCCTTCGGATGCGGCCATTGCTGACATGACAGAAGTTGTTGCTGAGAGAGCTAAAGAATTAGAGAGAGAAGGACTGTGGAAAGAAGGGCTTTTTGAAGGAATCCGGGCATTGGCTCAATAATAGTATTCTATATCAGAAAAGAGGATGATACGAATTGAAGATAGTTAAGAGATTTATTGAAATCGGCGGTAAGATCCAACTCTATTTTGGGACGTTTTGCCTAATAGCTATTATTGTATCCGTTTCGGCAGGTGTACTTTTCAGAAAAGTATTCAATAGCCCGTTAAGCTGGATAGAAGAGATATGTACATTTTTATTTATCTGGCTGGCATTTGCAGGTGCCAGCGTGGCAGCAATGAATAAAAAGCATGTCAGTGCAGATTTTTTAACGACAAAATTATCAGAGAAGAAAAATAAAATATTGGCAATTATTCAACGCATATTGATTATACTTTTGTTAGGAGTTATTTTTATCGGTTCATGCATGCTGCAATCAAGTATGTCAGGACATTCCAGTACGAATCTGGATATACCTAAAAATTTTTATTACTTGCCTATCCTCATTAGCTCGTTCTATATGATAGTTGTTTATATTGTTGAATTGATTGAATTGACCGTTAATCCTAATCGACTAAGTTAATTTCAGCTTGAAAGGAGAGAAGTATGGGTATCAATATTGCAATTTTATTACTTACATTCTTGATTCTGCTTTTTCTGGGTTTACCTATTGCGTTTGCACTAGGTGTACCGGGCTTGGTATACTTGGTTATGCAAGGCGGAAGTGTTTCAATAGTTAATCTTCCGCATTCTATGACAACACCATTGTTTACTTATGTATTAATTGCACTTCCGGCATTTCTATTATCCGGACGTATGATGAATTCATCCGGTGTTACCTCCAGACTTTTTGATGCGGCGCTGGCTTTGGTAGGACGTTTTAGAGGCGGTCTGGCGTATGCAAACGTTTTGGCAAGTATGATGTTTGCATCCATGTCAGGAACTGCGGTAGGAGATACTGGTGGGCTTGGTGCCATAGAAATGAAAATGATGGATGAGGCTGGTTACAAAAGATCATTTTCAGCCGGTATAACAGCGTCTTCTAGTGTAATCGGTCCTTTGATCCCACCTTCGGTAGCTATGGTTGTATTAGGTTCCTCGGGAGGGATATCTACAGGTAAGCTGTTCTTAGGAGCTTCCTGTATAATTCAAATATAGGGAATTCCAAGAAAGAAGGTTGATAGAAAAAATACCTCAGTGTAAAATAAGATTTACTGATTTAGCGGT
>Ga0153983_1000502_pt1 | contig 10155 bp, 10 predicted proteins | sample TSGA067MetaG_FD_104693 | JGI IMG/M metagenome (GOLD analysis project Ga0153983, IMG submission 104693) | Attine ant fungus gardens microbial communities from Georgia, USA - TSGA067 MetaG | ecosystem: Host-associated > Fungi > Mycelium > Unclassified | place: USA: Georgia, Alexander Wildlife... | reverse complement strand
GATGAAGGTTAAGATTATAGAAAATGCTGTGGATGCAGCAAAGAAATTAGGCGTTGATGAACCAAAAGTTGCCCTGCTGTGTGCGGCTGAAACCGTGAATCCGAAGATGATTTCTACCGTAGATGCTTCTGAAATCAATGAGATGTATAACAAGGGAGAAATTAAGGACTGTGTTGTGGCCGGACCGATTTCTTTTGATTTAGCAATTTCACCGGAAGCGGCGGCGCACAAAGGATATACGAATCCTGTCGCCGGTAAAGCCGATATTTTAGTGGTGCCATCTTTGGAAACAGGGAATATTTTATACAAATCATTATCTTATTTTGCCGATATGGAAACCGGCGGTATTATGACCGGAGCCAGTGTACCTATTGTATTTACATCAAGGGCAGATACGGCGGAAACGAAACAGAATACAATTGCCTTTGCGGTATGCCTTGCACAAAAAAGCAAATAGGGGGAATCCATAATGTTAGATTTTAAAAATTCTCCGATAGAAATACCTTCATTTGAATTAACAGGGAAGGTTGCTGTCGTTACCGGAAGCACGAAAGGACTTGGTTATGGTATGGCGATTGTTTTAGCGGCTTATGGTGCTAAAGTCGTTGTTAACAGCAGAAACCAGGAAGAGTGTGACAGTGTTGCCAAAGAGATTAATGATATGGGCGGAGAGGCTATCGGTATTAAGGCGGATGTCCGTATCAAGGCAGAAATTGATGCAATGATAGCCAAGACAGTAGAAGTCTATGATCGTATTGATATCATGGTAAGTAATGCCGGAATTGGCATTACGAAGAGAATTGTCGAAATGACAGAAGATGAGTGGGATGAAGTTGTGGATACAGATCTTAAAGGTGTATTTTTCTGTGGTGCGGCAGCGGCCAAAGTCATGATTGAAAAAGAAATCAAAGGAAGAATTATTAATATTTCTTCGGCCGGCGGCTTAGTAGGGACTAAAAACATAGCGTCTTACTGTGCTTCAAAAGCTGGGGTTATCAGCCTTTCAAAGACAATGGCCATGGAGTTTGGCAGATATGGAATCACTGCCAATACGGTATGCCCGGGTTATATACCCACATCTATTAACCAGAAACCATTAGCTATCCCCAAGGTAAGAGAACAGATTTTAGCAAAAACGGCATTAAGACGCCTGGGGGAAGTCCATGAAATCGCCGCGGTTGTGTTATTTTTAGCATCTGATGCTTCCAGCATTATGACGGGAGCTTATATTGCCGCAGATATGGGAACGACCTGTAACTAGGCTTTTCTCATAAATTTTAAAAAGTCTTTTTCAAAGATACTTGTTGCCGGATTGGGATTATCTTTCTTCCATAAAAGATTCACATTGATGTAGCATTCGTCATCTGCCAGTTCAAGGGCCACCTGCTCTGACACAAGATAAAGGAGATGTTCCGGTACGATGAAGAAGCCTTTATTCAGCGATACGGAAAATAAAGCGTTTTCGACATTACGGACTTCTTTGACAACATTAAGCTGGGCATTATATTTTTTAAATAAATTTTTATGGAAATCATAGGCAATGGCATTCTTTTCTTTAGATAGCATAATTGCCGGTAAATCGGATAGAGCTTGTATGCTGATGCTTTTCTGCAGCTTTAAGGGAGAGCTGCTGTGTGTAACGACATACAGTTTGTCCCGGAGAATATGCCGGCTCATTAAGCCGGGAAAGTAAGTATCATCCACGTGGGTGGCAAAGGCAATATCCAACTGATCTTCATTGAAAGCGGTTAATAACTCCTCTAAATCATAGGACTGAAGTTCTAAGCTAATCTGGGGATGCTCATTGCTGAATTCTACAATGAAGTTCTTAAAGAAAGGTTTTACCGCAGCTTCTAAGAAGCCGATGTGCAGCACACCGTTGGCAACTGCTGTCGCGGCACGGATGCGTTCCATGGACTTGTTGTATGTACGTATAATTTGTTCAGATTCCTCGGCAAATAGTTTGCCGATTGGCGTCAGTTCCACTTTGTGAGTGTTTCGAATCAGCAGTGATGCCCCTACTTGATGTTCTAAATCGTGTATATGGCGGCTTAGGACAGGTTGTGTCAGATATAATTGACTGGCGGCTTTACTGTAATTTAAACACTTGGTCAAGACGAGGAATTCGTTAAGACGGTTGATATCCATAATTAATCTCCATAATTCTATTATTTTATGTTATGATTAACACACTGTTTAAATTATAACATAAAGAAACCAACAAATCAAATTTGTTATGCAATTTATGCATCACAATTGATTCAATAAAAATAAAAAAAATACAGGAGGAAATAACTATGCACAAATATCCAATATCTTTAGATAAGATGCCTTATAAGGTCGAAGGGTATGACACCCCGTTGTTGGATTATTCTACACCTGAAAAAAATTTGCCGGGGGAATGGGCCATTACCAGTGATATGGAAATGGTAGATTTATCTCATCCATGGGGAAATGACCAGCCGACATGGCCGGCAGGGGAACAACCCTGGACAACACCGGTACAATATATGTCGAAGTTCAACCGGAGAACACAGCTGATGCATAATTTCTGTCAGCATGTATCTACGCATTACGATGCGCCTTCACATGTATGTCAGGAGAGTCCTTTCACTGATGAAGTGGCTCTTGAAAAGTTTATTGCTCCGGCAGTCGTATGGAAAGTAGAATGTGGACCGATGGATACGATAACACCGGAAATGCTTGCAAAATGTGAGCCGAAGATTCAGCCGGGTGATTTTGCCATTATTGTTACCGGATGGCATCGTCTGTATTCAGATTCAGACCGCTATTTCTTATGGAGCCCGGGATTATCAGAAGCAGCAGGAGAATGGCTGGTAGAGCAGGGCGCTTCAGGCTTTGGCATTGACTGTCAGGCACTTGATCATCCTTGTGCTTCTTATATGGGCCAGCATGGACCGGGACCACTGGTACCTCGTGTCGTTGATTTATATGAAAATACATTCTTCCCCGGACACAAGGCAAAAGAAGACCATCCTAAGTGGGAGCCGGTACATGAAGTGTTTTTAAAGAGAAATATTCCGGCCTGGGAAAACGTCGGCGGCGATGTGGATAAAGTCCTGGGAAAACGCTGCGTTATTTGTGCCTTCCCTAGCCGTTGGCATAAGGGCGACGGCTCAATCGTAAGGATGATAGCGTTTATTGACAAAAAAGAAATGAATGATGTCCCTGATCGTACCTACAAATATGGAACTTATTAATCAGTAAAAAGCAGGCAGCCGCATGGGTGATAATAGCATTACCCATGCGGCTGCCGTAATACTATACTTTAGTCATTAACTAATTAGCACTTTCTAAAGCACAGATGATTTCAAGTAATCCTTCTTCTATATCACAGGCGCCTTCAAGAACCTTCTTAAGTCCTTCGCAAACATTACCGCAGCGGATTTCCTTAAGTCCTTCACGGATATCTTTAATACCCTCCCTAATGTCACGGAGGCCTTCCTTGATTTGCTCATTGTCATCGAGGCAAAGAAGATTTAAGCCTTTGATAAGATCTTCCACGCCCTCTTCAACATCTTCGACTCCTTCGCGAATATCCTTTTCTCCTTCGCAGATATCGTCGCTAAGAATATCCCAGACACCTTCACGGATATCTTTAAGACCTTCCTTTATATCGCAAATACCCTCACGAATAAGTTCCTCACCTTCATTTTTCCAACATTTGCTGTTATCATTACACATATAATTCACTTCCTTTTTAATTTCTGCACTTTTAATAAGTGTAATATATATATATTCATCGAGGAGGAAAATGTAACAATTTGTAAAAAAATGTTGAAATTTTTCAAATTGATAATCTATTATTCCAATGAATGAGAAAGGTCGTTGCAAGAAATAAAAAATTATGGTACAATTGAGCCATTGAAAGGAGCTGATGATATGCCACATATTATTCCAATTAAAGCATTGAAAAATACTTCAGAAATTTCCGAGATGTGCCATACAGTGACAGAGCCTGTATTTGTGACTAAGAACGGTTACGGCGATATGGTATTAATGAGTATGGAAACTTATGAAACACAGTATAATCGGGAAAGAATATACCGTGAGCTTGAAATTTCTGAAAAACAAATTGAAGAAGGAAAAGTGCAGGATGCAAAAATATCGTTAGCTGCATTAAGAAAAAAATATGACTTATAAGGTGATCATTACGAATCGGGCAGAAGAACAGCTTGATAATATTATTCGTTATATATTAGTGCAGTTTAAGAATGAGGAAGCGGCGGGCAGTATCCTGAGTGATGTATTGGAAATATATAATAAGCTAGAGTACATTGCCGGCTCGGCACAATTATGTAGTGATCCATATTTGGCAGCAAAAGGATATTATAAAATAGTACTTGAAAAACATAATTACTTACTTCTGTACCGAATACATGGGGATGAAGTGATTGTGAGCGGTATTTTTCATATGTTAGAAAATTATAGAGAGAAATTGTAGAGGCCATATAAACATGGAGGTTATTTAATGGACAAAACAAGAATACTATACAAAATTAATCGTTGGTGGTCAACCGGCAAGGTAGATGAACCTTTTCTTTATAAGGTTATCCGAGATGAATTTAAAGAAATAAAAGCAAGGCTTTTAGACAGGCGAATACTATCTCTTATCGGTCCAAGACGCGTAGGGAAATCAACACTTATTTATCAGACAATAGCATACTTGTTGGAAAACAATATTAATCCCAAAAGAATACTATTGTTTAGCGGAGATGAACCTGCTTTATTTAGTCAAAATGAAACCATCGATGATATCTTTGAAGACTATACAAAGGAAATATTAAATCAAAACTTAGAGGATATGACAGAAAAAATATATGTATTTATTGATGAGATACACGTCATTAATAACTGGCAGCTCTATCTTAAAAGCTTCTATGATAAACGCTATAACATCAAGTTCATTATTAGTGGTTCTTCGTCTACTCATTTATTCAGGGATACAAGAGAATCTCTACTTGGCAGAATAGAAGATATTTATATCTTACCGCTAAGGATAAAGCAATTCACAAAATTTTATTGTGCTTATAAGGAGAATATGGATATAGAGGAATTAGCACTTCTTACTCCTGATTTTGCCTTATATGACGATGTAGACGGCTACTATAACATCTTAAATAAAAACAAATATAAGCTTGAACGTTTTGAGAGTGCAATGAATAAGGTTATCAAAAATTATCTTTTGGTGGGTGGTTATCCCGAATATTTCGATACGGAAAATATTCTGCTATGGCAAAGACGTCTTGCAGACGATATTATCTCAAGGGGATTGTATCGGGATATTGTGAGTATATACAATATAAAGAATCCGGAAATACTAGAAAAGCTAATGTATTATATTGCCGCAAATAACGGAGGTGAATATGCCTATTCATCAATAGCACAGACGTTAGGTGTTGACACCTCTACCATCTCATCTTATATAAATTATCTTTCACAAGCCTTTTTTATAGGCATTTGCGACAATTATTCTCCTAACATAGGAAAGATTATACGTAAAAATAAAAAGATCTATATTGCCGATAGCGGCATTCGGAATGCTATGCTTAAAAACAATGAACTTTCGCCTGGAGATGAAGGATTTGAGGTGGAGAACAGCTGCGTCCAATCGGCTGGAAAATACAGCGAGCCGGGAAATTATACCGTCTATTTTTGGCGGGATAATCAAAATGAAACGGACATTGTAATTGACAAAAAGCTAGAAGTTTTACCGATCGAAGTGAAATATAGAAACACCATTTTAGAGAAGGACTTAAAGGGTCTTTTCGCTTTCATGGAAAAATATAAATCTAAAAAAGGTATTGTTGTAACCAAAAGCTATCTGGAGCATAAAGATAACGTTTACTATATTCCTTTTTGGCTCATAGGGTAAGGGGATTTCATCCGGCGGTTTTTAAACCACCGGATGAAATTTCTTCTGCCGACGGACAACCAGTGCCACAGCAAATAGCGCCACAGCAAAACCGATTTGTAATAGAAGTCCCTCAAAATAGGGCTTCGCATTGGTCATGCTCCAATGAGTCATGTTTGTCAGCAGATTGTTATTCCGAATATACCAGTAGACCGGCAGGAATCTGGCGATGGATAAAACACCCGCTCCCAATAATTCCTGAGGGACAAAGACACCGCAGAGAAAAGCCATCCCCAAAGAGATAAGATTGTTCATTAAGCTCAGAGATTCGCTGCTCTTTAGAAATTGTCCCAACAAAAAGGCAATGCCTACAGAAACCATTAAAAGCACCAGACTATTGAGAATACGCAGGGCTGAAGTCGGTGTAAATACCTCGCTGCCATTGATGATGACGACGGCAATCATCAATATTCCCCATAGCAACAGGGACGGCAGAATGCAGCCAAGGGCAATCTGGATGTTTCTCCCTTTTAAGGTCAGGGAAGAAGCTTCGGTTCTCTTGGAGATATCCCTTTGATTAAAGACCATTAAAACAGGCACTAATGCTGAAATAATTAAGGAGATGAGGATATAAGGGAGAAATTGAAAATAATAGGGAAGAGTCGATACGTCCTCTTGAGCCTTGTTACTTAGTTCCACGGTAGTGGTAAGGGTTAAATCATTTTTGGTTTTCGCAAGCGCATCGGTAAGTTCGAATTCTGCATTCAAATAGGTTCTTATTGTGGCCAGATAACGGTTAATTTGAGTGTCAATATAAATTCCTGAGGTAGCTTCCGGCAGCTTTACGTTTTCCATATTGATAAAGGCATCTTCAAATCCATCAGGGATGATTAAAATATACTCTACATCCCGGAAAAACAAAGCGTCCTGAAGGGCTTCCGTATCATCAGCTAAGTCAACCAACTCTTGACGATCGCCCAGATAGCCGGTCAAGGCTTTTGACAAATCACTCTCGTCTCTATCGATGACTGCCATGGGTACGCCCGTATCACTATAGCTTAAGTCAGTATTGGAATTACTTGTTGAGGATATGATGATAAATAGTCCAATAAAAATGACAACATAAATGAGGATTGATATTTTGTTTTTATTGATAATTTTGAAAAAGCAATTAAAGACTGGCATATTTCTTCCTCCTGAGCATCAATATACTAATGGTACAAAAAATAGCTGAAATAATAAGCAGACTAATCATGTTACGTGTGTAGTGGGTGTAATTAATCATATACGGTCAGGCAATAAAAGGCATCTGTGAGCAGTGCCGCAGGATTGATTCGGTTGATAATGGGCACAGAGTTTTCAATTATATTTTTAATGTTTTGCATCATCAAGCCGCTTAAAAAGCAGAGTAATAAAGAGAAACATACTAAAATTCCTTCGGTCGTACGCGGGTTTGCTTTGAGCGTGGAACCGACGAGAGTGCCAAAGCTGACACCCAGAATGCAGCCCACGAAGCCGGTTAAGATGACAAAGCCCCATTGTTCCCCAAAATTCACCTGAAGGACAAAGACTAAATAAGCGAAGACAACAAGCAATAATATAAACTGAATGCAGACGGAGGCAGCGAAATCAACAAGAATCATTACCATTTTCCTGGTAGGTGTCACATTACGTCTTGCCGCAAGCGGGGACAAGCTCGCCTGGATGTTGATAACCCGGTGAAGTCCCATAAAAGAACCAAAGAGACATTGCATGGCAATCAGGGCATAGAAATAATTTAAAAAGGTATCGGTTTCCCCCCGGCCCAGCGTGATTTCCTGATTGATATTAATATCACCGCTAATCTTTTCAATGACCTCATTAATCATATCCGGCCTTGTCTGGGCGATATTGCTGACAGTGCTGAAAATTTGCAGATAACTATCGGATATCGTTTTTAAAATACTTGAATTGATGCCCTTCGTGGCAACGATCAGGCGAATCTTGTCACTGACGTAAAAAATACCGTCGATGTCACCATTGCTTAATAATTCTTCGGCCTGTGCTTCATCCGTATATTGGGGAACAATCAATGCCTCATCCCCCTCGGCCAGTTGACGGGTCATTTCGATAAAAGCGTCAGATGTTTCATTTTCCGCCAGCGTAACAATAGCCACTGGGATTTCTGAAAAGCTTTCCGTCGTTTCGATAATACTACTAAATGCAAAATGAAAGAGAGTTCCGAGCATAATTGGAAATAACAATGTCCAAAACAACTGGCTTCTATTTCGCAGAGCACATAAAATTGAATATTTAAAAGAGTGCAGCATCATGATCCTCCTAATCTCTTAACTGTTTGCCGGTGATTTCCAGGAAAACATCATTTAAGGTGGGAAGCTCGGAGAATACCCGGCCACAGGTAATCTCATGTTCATTCAGATAGTTTAACAGGGTGACGAGATTGTGGCTTCCCCGGCGGCAGTGTACCGTCAGCAGGGAATCTTCAAACTGAACTAAGAAGACATGCTTTAAATTTTTGATATTTGCGATATGCTCCGCAGCCAGGTCTAATAATTCAATACGGATCGTCTCTCCGGTTTTAATCATCAGCTTTAGTTCTTCCGTTGTGCCTTCTGCCAGATTACGGCCTTTATCCATAATGATAATACGGGAACAAATTTGCTCGACTTCCTCCATATAATGGGAAGTATAAATAATCGTCGCTCCATTTTGATTCAGTCTCTGGATACCTTTTAAAATGCTGTTACGACTTTGGGGGTCAACCGCTACCGTCGGCTCATCCATGAAGATTAATCTAGGCTTGTGGGCAATGCCACAGGCGATATTTAAACGGCGAAGCAGACCTCCCGAAAGTTTTTTTGGATAGAATTTCAAATAATCCTCAAGTCCAACAAATTCGATGGCTTCTTTGACCATTTCCTTTCTTTGCTGTTTATTTTTGACATATAAGCCACAAAAATAATCGACATTTTCATAGACGGTCAAGTCCTCGAAGACAGCAACATTTTGGGAAATGATACCTATTTGCTGCTTAATGTCATAACTGTCCGGGGACATGGGCTTACCAAAAATTTCAATGGTTCCTTTATCGTATTGCAGTAGTGACAGCAGGCAATTGATGGTTGTCGTTTTGCCGGATCCGTTAGGACCTAATAGTCCTAAGATTTCACCTTCCTCAATGGTCAGGTTAAAATGGTCTACTGCCAGCAATTCCTTGTAACGTTTGACTAAATTTTCTATTTTTACAACAGTTTGCTTCATAAGTAAGCTCCTCTCCAATTGATGTTTTGTATTTAATGAACTAAGGATATCAGCTTTATTGTCGCTGCGGTAGTGTCTGGTGTCACAATCGAATATGACAAATGTCATGAACTGTGGTATAATCAAAAGTAGTTATAACCAAGGTGGAAATCGAAATGCTGGTATTAATCCTAAAATTAGTCGTGATGTTGTTTGGTATAGGTTTATTAGAGATGGAAGTGTCGTCGGTATTTTCTGTAGCTGTTTTTTTAATTGCGGTCATATTGACCTCCATCAATCAGTATTTTAATTCACACCGGGTAACAATCCTTAGCGTGGGTGCTTACTTTATCATTAGCTGCTTTTTCCCTGCATTTTGTCCTTTTCTGCCATTGTTCTGTTTTGATATATGTGAAGTGGACAGGCGTTATGCAGTGGGGTTTATCGTATTCCCTCTGATCGTGTATCTTGATGGCTGGGCTTTAATCAACACCATTTTCTTAGCATTATTACTATTACTTGTGGTATGTATGGCGTATATGTGTCAGCAGATCCGCAGTTTGATGGAAGAAAACAAGCGGATCAGGGATAGCAGCACCGAATTGAATTTAGTGCTCAAAGAAAAAAATCGCCATCTCATGGAAAAACAGACTTATGAAGTCCACCTGGCCACCCTAAAAGAGCGAAACCGGATAGCGAGAGAAATTCATGATAATGTAGGACATATGCTTTCCCGTTCTATTTTGCAGACGGGGGCACTTAAAGTAACTAATAAAGACGAGCGCATTAATAACCAGATCGGTGGGATTGAAGAGACGCTTTCTATGGCCATGAATAGTATTCGCCAGAGTGTTCATGATTTAAGAGATGACTCTGTTGATTTGCGGGAGGCGTTGGACAGTTTGTTAATGAGGGTTGACTGTGATATTGATTTAGATTATGATGTAACCCAGGAGATGCCGGGAAAGATTAAATACTGCTTTTTGACAGTATTAAAAGAGGCATTGACCAATGTTTCAAAACACAGTGATGCAACCGGT
>Ga0153983_1000501_pt1 | contig 10158 bp, 7 predicted proteins | sample TSGA067MetaG_FD_104693 | JGI IMG/M metagenome (GOLD analysis project Ga0153983, IMG submission 104693) | Attine ant fungus gardens microbial communities from Georgia, USA - TSGA067 MetaG | ecosystem: Host-associated > Fungi > Mycelium > Unclassified | place: USA: Georgia, Alexander Wildlife... | reverse complement strand
TGTTCAATATTGTCGAATCAATGAGTTAGATGCGGTTCAAGGTGATGCGATAGAATATTTAAAAAATCAAAAAAATATTGGGGGAATTTTTGCGGGGCAGTTAATTGAACACTTGGCAGAGGATCAAATCATCAGTCTGTGTCATTTGGCGTATGAGGCACTTGATAATGGCGGTGTTATGATTATGGAAACGCCTAACCCTACATCCTTGGCTATATACACACATGCCTTTTATATAGATCCATCACACACAAAGCCGGTACACCCACTAACTGTCCAGTATTATCTTGAAAAAGCAGGCTTCTCTAAGATTGAGATTTTATACACTGAAAGCAGCAGGCTGCCGATAGAAATACCGCCAATTTCAGGAGCAAATATTGATAATCTGCAGGAGTTTAATGAAAGTATGAAATGTGTGTCAGATACACTTTTCGGCAGCCAGGATTATGCAATTGTAGGGTACAAGCAATGATGAAAAGATGAAAAGAGGAAAAAACGGAGAAAAAGATGGAAGAAAGAAAAAATAAGATAGATGTTGAAAGTATATTAGAGGAAATTCGGAAAGAAATAAAAGAGAATGGATATACGAATGATTTATTGAGTTTTGATGATTGCCAAGTAAATATGGAAGGAATGTCTCTGAATTATTTTAATAAGAGAGCCTTTTATGAAGAAATAGTTTCCATTAACCATTCATGGAATATGGCACCTGATCATGCAATTTCTTTTTCGGGTAATATTTTTAAAAAATTTGTGACTCTTATAAAAAAAATCATAAGAAGATTAATTAAATTTCATATAGATCCTATCGTTGGTGATCAAAATATATTTAATTTCAATATGGTCAAGACAATGAATATGGTAAATGCATATATTGATGAAAAAGAGGTAGAAATAGAACGTTTAACGTTAACACAGGAGCAGATGACCACTCAAATTGAGCAGTTGAGTAAAAAAATAAAACGACTTGAAGAAAATAAATAATTTATATTTACTGAGAGGATAAAGTTAATGAAAATATTACAATTGCTACCGACACTGGCTTATGGAGATGCTATAGGAAATCACACAATAGCTTTACGTACTGTAATAGAATCCATGGGATATGAAACAGGGATCTATGCGGAGAACATTGGGCTTTTGGCGAACTCAAAAATAGCTATGGATATTGGTGAACTTCCGGATTTAAAAAAGGACGATATCATTCTATATCATTTATCTACAGGAAGTAGGTTAAATCATGAGATAACAAAATTACCTGGTCATAAGATTATCATCTATCATAATATAACGCCTCCGGAATATTTCCAAGGTTATGATTTGTTTGTTGCAAGGAATATCAGGTGGGCTTTGGAGGATGCCAAATATCTTGCAGATAAGGCAGATTATTGTCTGACAGATTCTGATTTTAATAAAAATGATTTGGTAAGCCTCGGCTATCAATGTCCAATTGACGTGATGCCTATTCTGATTCCCTTTAGTGATTATGAGCAGAAGCCAAGTGCGAAAATTATTAAGCGGTATAACGACCAGTGCACCAATATCATATTTACAGGGCGGATAGCACCTAATAAAAAGCAGGAGGATATCATAGCGGCCTTTTATTATTATAAGAAGTATTGTGACTCTAAGGCAAGGCTCTTTTTGGTAGGCTCATGTGGTCAAGGAAACTTATACTATGAGAAGTTAAAACAATATGTAGAGAATTTAGAGCTTGACAATGTTTACTTTACAGATCATATTAAATTTGACGAAATATTAGCTTATTATCAGATTGCTGACATATTCTTATGTATGAGTGAACATGAAGGCTTTTGCGTACCCTTGGTTGAGTCCATGTTTTTTAAGGTTCCCATCATTGCTTATAATAGTACGGCAGTCCCTTTTACTCTTGGAGGGAGTGGTGTGTTGGTGGATGATAAGAATCCATTGGTCATTGCAAAGCTGATAGATAAAGTAGTAAAGGACGAAGCTTTAAGGCAGTCAATTATTGATGGGCAAACTAGTCGTTTAAATGATTTTACTTATGAAAATATAAGAAAACAATTCGTGAAATATCTTGAGAAGTATATAGGAGAACAAGGATGAAAAAAATAGCATTTATAATACCTTGGTTTGATGAAAATATACCTGGTGGTGCAGAAATGGAGCTTAGAGGATTAGCAAGCCATTTATCATCAGCGGGTGTAGCACTGGAAATATTGACAACCTGTGTCAAAGAATTGAGTGCCGACTGGAATGTAAATTATTTTGCGGCGGGCGTTTGTGAAGTCATGGGGTTGAAGGTACGGAGATTCAAGGTGAATGGAAGAACCACCGAAGCTTTTCATAAAGTCAATCTAAAATTGATGAATAATTTACCTATTTCTCAAAATGAAGAAGATATATTTTTAGAGGAAATGGTCAATAGTCAGGATTTATACGACTACATCGAATCAAATCAGGAAGCTTATGAGCTGTTTGTTTTTATTCCCTATATGTTTGGTACAACCTATTATGGTGCGCAGGTCTGTCCGGAAAAGTCAGTGTTAATCCCATGCCTGCATGATGAAAGCTATGCCTATATGCGGCGATTTAAAGAAGTTTTTTCTTCGGTCAGAGCAATGGCATTTAATGCAGAGCCAGAATCTGTACTTGCTCACAAAATTTATGATTTATCTCATATGGAAACAGCTGTTTTGGGAATTGGTCTTGAAACAGAGATTTCGGGAGATAAGCAGAGATTTATAGAGAAATATAATATTCATTATCCTTATATTTTATATGCCGGGCGCAAGGACGCAGGTAAAAATGTCGATACACTGCTTCGATACTTTGGTGAGTATAAGAAGAGAAATTTAAATGATTTGAAGCTTATATTAATTGGTGGGGGTGAAATTGAAATCCCCTCTTTAGCAAAAAACCAAGTGATTGATTTGGGATTTGTACCTATGCAGGATAAGTATGATGCTTATAGCGGATCTTTATTATTATGTCAGCCCTCAAAAAATGAAAGTTTTTCATTGGTTATCATGGAAAGTTGGCTGTGCAAAAGGCCCGTGCTTGTTCATGAGCAGTGTAAGGTTACAAAGCATTTTGCAAGCACAGCCGGCGGCGGTCTTTACTTTAATGACTACTTTGAATTTGAGGGTTGTGTTAATTATTTTTTAAAGAATACAGAAACCGCCAATCAAATGGGTCTTCAGGGCTATGATTTTGTAAAAAGCAATTTTTCATGGGATATCATTGTCGATAAATATATTAAATTTTTTAAGAAGGTTAGCCAAAGTGAAAAAGAAGATAGCGATTATTAATCAACGATACGGATTGGAAGTGAATGGCGGTTCTGAATTATATTCAAGACAAATAGCCGAGCGATTGGTCAAAAAATATGATGTAGAGGTTCTGACAACATGTGCATTGGATTATACGACATGGAGGAATCATTACAAGGTTGGAATTGACAAGATTAATGGTGTCAATGTCCGGCGATTTCCGGTTGAACATGAACGCGACCAAAGTATATTTTCTGCTTTGAATGCGGAAATGCTTCATAGCCCTAATGCTTCCCCTGAAAAGGCCGATGAATGGATTGATGCAATGGGACCTTATACTCCCCAACTCATTGAGTATTTAAAAGAACATAAAGATGCTTATGATGTTTTTATTGTTGTGACTTATCTATATTATACAGCTGTCAGAAGTATGCCGATTGTTGCGGATAAAGCTATATTTATTCCTACTGCACATCAGGAACCGTATATTCACTTTAAAATGTATGATGCTATTTTTAAAATGCCTAAAACTTATATATTTCTTACGGAAGAAGAAAAATTACTTGTGCAGAATCAATTTGATATCAGGGACAAGCTGTGTGATGTTATGGGTGTTGGTGTTGATGTGCCATATAATGCCAGTGAATTTGAATTTAAAAAGAAATATAGGATAGATAATTACTTGATATATGTGGGAAGAATTGATCTGGGCAAGGACTGCCCACGGTTGTTTAATTACTTTATGAAATATAAACAACGCAATCCCAGCAATCTGAAACTGGTTTTAATGGGTAAGGCGGAGATTGATATTCCTAAACATCCCGATATTATCAATCTTGGATTTGTAAGTGATATGGATAAGTTTAATGGAATAAAAGGAGCAAAAGCCTTGATGCTGCCCTCTAAGTTTGAAAGCTTGTCTATCTCTGTACTGGAGGCCATGGCAGAGTCTGTACCGGTTATTGTTAATGGGGACTGCGAAGTCTTAAAGGGACATTGTATGAAAAGCAATGGCGGCCTCTACTATGGGAACTTTCTTGAATTTGAAAGTGCCATCAATTATCTTTTAAACAATTCCGATATTCATCAAAGCATGTCTCAAAATGCCAAAAGATACATAGACGAACACTATAGATGGGATAATATTATGGAAAGGTTTGACCAGATGATTGAGATAATGTACAATGGGTAAGGAGGACAAATGATGAAAAATATTTTAAAGAAATTCGAAAAAACAATTGTTTTTCTTTTAAAAATGTCATTGTATATTTGCATATTTGTCAGTTTTTTTCTAATGATGGGGATTACAAACAGGCAGCTATTAAGATTATCCAGAACGGCAGGTGTTACAATGGTAACATTTATTGTTTTAGGTCTGGTTATGATTGCGGCATATGGTGGGTATGACATTGGCAAGCGGAAAAGCAAGCCGATTATTTCATCTTTATCACTGGCTACAGTAATCACTGATATAGTCACTTATATTCAGTTGTCTATTATGAATACAAATATTGCGACCGGATTAGAATTCAGATTTGAAAATATTAGTATTTTAATACTGGTGATAATTATTCAGGTTTTAATCATCATTGGTTTTGCTTATGGAGGTAATGCGGTTTTTTTTACAATTAATGATCCTGAAAGCTGCTGCATCATTACCTCATCTAAAGAAAGCTTTGTAGAAATAGCTCATGCTGTTGGTGCTTTTAAAAAGCAATATTGTATAAATATGATTGTAGACTACCGATCTGTAAAACTTAAAGACTGTATATTAGCGTGTGATACGGTCTTTATTTATAATGTGCCGATTAGGGAAAGAACAGAGATTGCTGAATTTTGCTACAGGAATATGCGTCATATCTATTTTAACCCGGAAATTTCTGACATTGCTGAGATTAGTTCAAAACATGTTATTTTAGATGACATTTCTTTAATTAATGCACCGGTAAAAGAAATGTCCTTTGAGCAAAAAACATTTAAACGGGTGATGGATATTGTTTTTTCGATGTCGGCGCTAATTATTACCAGCCCCATATTTGTTTTTTGTATGATTAGCATAAAATTAGGTGATGGGGGAAAGGTTATATTTAAGCAGCAAAGAGCGACAAAGGATGGAAAAATATTTTATGTGTATAAGTTTAGGACAATGAAAGAAAATATTGAGAACTATTCGGCGACAGAAGAGGATGACCGGATAACGAAGGTTGGTAAAACTTTAAGGAAATATAGATTAGATGAACTGCCTCAATTCTTCAATATTTTAAAAGGTGATATGAGTCTTGTCGGACCCAGACCTGAGATGCTTGAAAATATTTATATGTACACTAAGGAATTCCCTGAATTTGCATATAGATTGCGAGTTAAAGCAGGACTGACCGGATATGCACAGATAGCGGGTAAATATAATACTTCTCCCAAATATAAACTGATTCTGGATTTATTGTATATTGAAAATTACAGTCTGGTAAAAGATTTAAAACTGATTCTTCAAACCTTAATTGTCCTGTTTAAGCCAGATAGTACGGCTGGATTTAGCGATAATAAACAGAAAGAGTACAAAAAATATGAAGAAATATTTGATAAATGTTGGATAGATTAAATGATAATATAAAGGGGAATGAAAATGACAGGTCTTTTACTTTTAGTCGGGCTAATATTAACAATAGGAACTTACGCAATGTATTTCGGGGCAATAAATGTTTTAAAGTGTCTTGTCTTATCTATAACGACTTATTTTTTTGAATATGTATTAGTTTGTGCAGCATTATTTTGCTTTGATAGCTTTGAATTAATTTATGCACTCTTGATTATTTTATTGATAAATAGTGTTATCTTGATATTCGGATATATAAAAGGTAAACGACCAGAAATTATTTTTGACTATAAAAAATATTTAATCCCTATTCTAATTAGTGCCTGTATTCTGCCTTTTACCATCAATAAGTTTGGCTTTTTTGGAATGGGACAGGATCAGGGAGTCTATCAGACTCAGGCCATCAGTATGATTTATGGGGATACAAATCTTCAAATGGATTTTGAAGAGTATCATGTGCTAAGTGATGAAGATAAAGCGGTATTTGAAAAAAAAATAAATCATGTAGTGGTGGGTCTATATAGGTATTATAGTGAAAATATAGATTTACCTATGCGAAATATAGAAAACCGACTGAGTGAGGTCTCATCTGAATATCATGGGATTCCCACGTTTGCTGCCATACTGGCATTATGGGGAACTATATTTGGAATAGGAAATATGTCGGGCATTCATACGATATTTTTAATATGCACGATATTTTTAGTTTATTTTATTGCTGAGAATTTAAAATTAAAAAAATCAAGTAAAATCCTTGCAACTTTAATGACTGCTTTTTCTCCTATTATTTTATGGGTATCAAAGTCTTCATTAACAGAGATGTTTTTGACTGTAATTATTTGCTGTTTTATTTATTACATCACAGAGAGTGAAGATAAAAAAAGTATTTATTTATCAGCACTTCCGGTGATTGTTTTTTCGTTTTATCACATTGCAATATACACGATTATTCCTATATTTGTGCTCCTATATTTTGTCTTGTATTTTTATAAAGGAAACAAAGCTTATATTGATTCAGCAATAGCTATACTTATAGGGTTCTTTGCGGGAATGATTTTTATGACTTATGTCAGTGCAACGTATGCATATGGAAATTTTCAACCATTATTTTCTATTTTACCGTGTGTCAACTCAAATAATGTCTTGCTTTTCCTTTTTATTGTATCTGCGTTGGGAATTGGTATGGGTCTGGTGGTAAAGAGCAATACTATCTTATTTGCCATACAGAAAATAAGTAACCAAACCATATATGTGTGGACGATTAGAATCGTATCGGTTGGCTGTTACTTATATCAGTTAAAGATTTTATATTCAATGTCAAAGGAGTATGGAAGCATTATTGAGGCATTGCATCATATGACGTTTATTGGTTATATCATGATTACTGGTATGATTGTATTACCGGTAGTATGTTATAAAATAGTAAGAAAGCCAATTTTAATTATGGCTCATCAGAATACGCTTATTATTGGGATTTTGTTCATTTACTGCATTTTGATACATTCTTCGGTTTTAAGACAAGAGATTCCGTATTACTATTATTATGGGCGATATCTGGCACCATTTGTTCCGATTGTAGCATTATTAGGTGCCATATATCTCAATCCCATAGCTGATAAAGTTAATTATATTATTGCAGCCATGAGCTTTTTGATTTTGTTGCCGTTTAATCAAATTCATATAGAAGGTATTGATGACACCAGACTTGACTGGAGTGTTCTTGAAGACTTTGAATTGTTTTTAACTGAAAAAGATGCTGTAATTATTGAAAGTGATGAACTGATGAGGTGCCTATATTTACCTATTAGGTCGATGACCGGTGCTAAAGTATTTATGGTATTTGACAGGACAAGCATTGACGGACAGATAGATAAATTAGATGAGCTTTATGACAATGTATATTATATAGGAAATAATACAAATATGGCGGTCGAAGATATGAAGATTGCTTATTATAACCGTTATGAAAAAAGTGAGGACAAAGCTGAATATATATCGAATATTTCCCCTTTTCCCTTAGACTATACAACTTCAGTTGAACAGATTATATGTTATAAAAAGCAACAACCTACAGAGATTATAGATGTTTCCGACGATGAACATGAAATTAGTGGATTAAACCCAGATACTTCAGATCCGGGATTTCGGTGGAGTTATGATGAAAGAGTTTATATACCATGTTTACTAATTCAAACAGATTATATATTTACAATTACTCAGGGGACCCCAATCCCTCTAGCTGAACTGGGATTTGAGGCGTATATTATCAATGTTTTTGTAAATGATGAATATGTTGGACAGATGACAATTAATGATGAAAATAACGGTAAAGAAATAAGCATTGAAATACCTGAGAAGTTTATTATTAAGGGAAATAACGTTGTTACCTTAGAAAGTGATTTATGGAGTCCAAGTGACTATGGACGTGCTGATAAGAGACAGTTGGGACTTGCGATATCAAAAATTGAGTTTACAGCATCAGATGCGGAGAAGCAAAATGAATAAAAGAAAAGTTTCCGGTGGCATTGTTACGTACAATAATGGGGAAATCATAAGAGATTGCCTTGATGCAATATTTAAAAATACACGAGGCGTAGATTTCAAGTTATATATATTTGACAATGCCTCAACTGATAATACACTAGCCATTATAGAAGAATATTCCGGCATTTGTGTTTTTAAAAGTAAAACTAACAAGGGTTTTGGATACGGTCATAATTATATTTTAAATCATATTGAATCTGACTACCATGCAGTCATCAATCCGGATATAATTATTGATAATGATGTCATCACAGCATTATGCACTGTTTTAGAAAGAAATAGTGATGTTGGGATGATAACGCCTAAAATATTAAACCCTGACGGCTCCGAACAATTTTTACCGCAAAGAGATCCTAATATTAGGTTTGTTATTTTAAGTAAATTTAAGCCATTTTATTTCTATAGAAAAATATATACGTGTGAAAATGAACGTAAGAGTAACCCAACAGTTATTGATTCAAGTACAGGCTGCTTTTTTATCATAAGAACAGAAATATTCAGAGAGGTTAATGGATTTGATGAACGGTACTTTATGTATTTTGAAGATGCTGATTTGTCAAGAAAAGTCAGACGGAAATATAAGATAGTATTTCACCCGGGCTATTATATTTATCATGAATGGAAACGAGAAAATACAAGAAGTTTAAAGGGTGTTAAGATTTTTATGCAATCGATGATGAAGTATTTAATGAAGTGGAACTTTCATAGTGAAAGGTGAGGCTAATGGTGCTAAAAGTTAAAGAAAACATTGATAAACATTCTGCCATTATAGAAAATATTTGTATATTTATAGTAAGTGGTATGATAGGGGTTATCATATTTCTTTTAACTTATGATGTGCAGGTGTTAGATGTTACAAATGATAGTTGGTTAATGCAGGGAGGGGATATAACCCAACATTATTTAGGTTGGCGTTTTTATAGAAGTTCACCTTGGCAGCTTCAATTTGGATTAATTGAAGGAATATTATATCCATTCAAGCTAAGTATTATATTTACGGATTCCATTCCAATATTTGCGGTTTTCTTTAAAATATTATCTCCCATATTGCCGGAAACTTTTCAATATTTTGGTATCTGGGGAGTATTTAGTTTTTTTATGACAGGTGGAATGGCATCAGTTGTTATTAAGAAATTTACGAAGAACAAATATATATGTATTATAGGTTCGGTCTTTTTTAGTTTCTCTCCATTTATATTTCAGAGAATGTATTCACATACAGCCTTGGCCGGGCATTGGATTATATTGCTGGCTATTGCTATTTGGGCATATAGATCATATTTTAATTCGCTTAAAAGACAACTGTTAGCCTGGACGTTTCTATTGTGCATTGGAGAATTGGTGCATATATACTATGTACCTATGATTATTATTATCATGTGTGGTTTTTATTTACATGAATTTCTGGAAACGAAAAAAGTCAAGAATGCATTTATTGTAGGTATTTCATCTGTAGTAGCAGCACTTTGTATATTATTTTTGTTTGGTGCTTTTGGGGCAGGTGGAGGATTGTCTGAAGCGGGTCTGGGATTATATAGTGCAAATCTGAATACATTATGGAACCCGATTCAGAGTGAGTTTTCGAGAATTATGCCCGTATTGGCAATCAGAAATGGTCAAGAGGAAGGTTTTGGATACTTGGGATTTGGAATGATTTGTATGGTTACTATTTCGTTGATTGTCTGGATAGGTATGAAAATCAAACAGAAACAATGGCTCAATCAAGAGAGTATTAACCTTACAATTTCTTTAGCCGCCGTGTTTGCT
>Ga0153983_1000500_pt1 | contig 10162 bp, 7 predicted proteins | sample TSGA067MetaG_FD_104693 | JGI IMG/M metagenome (GOLD analysis project Ga0153983, IMG submission 104693) | Attine ant fungus gardens microbial communities from Georgia, USA - TSGA067 MetaG | ecosystem: Host-associated > Fungi > Mycelium > Unclassified | place: USA: Georgia, Alexander Wildlife... | reverse complement strand
GTTCCTTTTCAGGTGGCATATGCAGTATCTATTCATAAAGCCCAAGGTTTAGAGTATAGCTCCGTAAAAATTGTTATTACAAATGAAGTGGAAGAACTTATTACCCACAATATTTTTTATACTGCTATTACCAGAGCTAAAGAAAAACTAAAGATTTACTGGACACCAGAAACAGAGAAGAAAATATTAGAAGGCCTTACGTTGAAAAACTATCGCAAAGATGCTGCATTATTGACTTCGATGTACGGACTTGATAACTGAGTTAAAACATAGTTTTGTATAGCCCAAAGGTGTAGGGGCTACAGTATAAAAAATGATCGTGACAAACGGCACAATGATAACAGCCCCTTGTTAATCTTTATGGCGTTTTGATACTTTTTCCCTACGTTAATACCGTTTCGCCTCCGGCAATATAAAACCCTTACCACCACTTAAAACGGGATAAAGCAACGGCAAAAAGCCTTTGTTTATGCGGTCTTACGGGCTGTAAAAGTGCTAAAGCATGACACTTGACCGTAGATAAATTGACAGCTTTTGGTGCTAAAAAGGTCTCCTTTGCCATGTAAGGCACAGAAAAGCCGTAAGCCGTATCTGATACCTTTATCGCTTTCAACCGCCGCTATGCCTTAATATCCGTAAAGGGACGACAGGTAGTATTTGCTGTCGCAAATCTCCACCTCACGCCCCGGCCTCGTCCAAAGAGCAGGAGCAGCGGAATGTAACACCCTTTTTGAAAATTGGCGAGAAAAAAACGCCGCAGACTTAAAAGTCTACGGCGCAATGGGTATGACTACTTTTTCATTTGTAGGCTGGATAGCTTTACAACGCTTTTCTGCTGTTTCATTGGTTTTTTGCTTTATACCAATTTATTCTCTCATCAGAGGGTAAGAGCAAAGGCGAAAGAAATTTCAGAAAGAAATTGACTGATATTTTTAATTCATGTTTGTTGTTTGGTATGCTATAATCATAGCAGGAGAGGATATCTAAGCAGCATTCCCATTCTGGGAAGAGCTCAAAACGGGAAAGGAGTAAATAGTGATTATATGAGTAAAGTTGAACGGATAAAGTGTGGTAATGGAAATTGCTATCTTGTATCTAAAGAGAATAATACTATATTAGTGGATACTTCGAGGACTAAGTATAAAGATGAAATTTTAGAGTTATGTAGAACTAAAGATGTGAAACTCATTCTTTTGACGCATGGGCATGTTGATCATATACAGAATGCTGCATATTTGTCAAAAGAGTTAAACGCACCAATTGCAATGCATAAGGCGGACTATGCGTTGATAAAAGATAATATGACGGAACCGATGTTTGCACATGGGATGCTAGGGAAACTAGTATTAGCCCTGTCGATGAAGAGTTTCAAAGAAGACAAAATCCAGCCTTTTGAACCTGCGATTTATGTGCAAGAGGGTGACTCTTTAGAGAATTATGGGATTCAGGCAGAAATAATTGAATTACCCGGACATACGAAAGGTTCAATTGGTTTGAAGGTTGGAACAACCGATATTATTGTTGGTGATGCCTTAATGAATATGTTTTATCCATCAAAGTCAATGCTTTATGGTAATAAGGAAATCATGGAGAAAAGTGCAAAAAAGATAGGCGATATTAATAATGTTACGGTTCATTTTGGCCATGGAGAGCCAATTACAAATAGAAAATGGTGACAGAGACATTAAAGCTTTGTGATTGCACAACACAAAAAAGAACAAACAAAAGAGACGTATCATGACAGGCTAAGTGAAGTGTAAAATCGGTATTTTGAGAAATGAGGAAACAGCATGAACGAGAAGCAGGGGATATCTATAGGAACATGTATATTGTGGGTGTTTGGATACTTTTGTATAATGTTGCTATATACTTTTATTAATATGTTTTTATGGAGAAGGATGTTTCCTGACATTTCCGAATGGGGAAATGTTGTTACCATAATCATTTGTTCCGGCGCATATTTTTGGCTTCTCATACGAAGTTGGCAGCTTAATATAAGCAATATGCTAAAATTAAATTATCAGGAAGTTGTTTTAGCTGTAATATGTTCGGTAGCATTTTTCTTATTAATGGACTGTTTTATTGATCCGATAATAGAAAAAGCATTTCCAGTGAGTGAAAGGAATTATCAGGAAGCTGTTGCTTCATTAAAAGAAAACCCTATTACAAGTGTCATACAAGTGTGTATTATTACCCCCATAGCAGAAGAATTATTAATGAGAGGATTTGCTTTGGAATTATTAAAAAAAAGATATGGAATTGGGATTGCATTGATTGTTTCCACACTATTATTTGCATTGTTACACTTTAATATGGTGCAAACCTTATCTGCACTCATAACAGGATTTATTCTTGGTCTTTTATATCTGAAAACAAAATCTTTGGCAAGTACGATTTTGGCACATGGACTATACAATTTAGCTTCACTGATAGCGTTAGTTATGTTATAAATTCTTGATATCATGTTATTCGGCAAGTCAGGCGGACCAAAAACAATAAAGGAGTAGAATTTATTGACTGAAAAGAAGCAGGTAATTGACTATTGTCTAAAATTTAAAAACGTATATGAGGATTATCCGTTTCATGACCCAAATTGGTGTGTTATCAGACATGAGGAGAATGATAAGGTCTTTGCGTGGATTTTTGAAAAGGATGGTTATGTTTGGGTGAATGTGAAATGTGATATAGAATGGATTTCATTTTGGAGAAATGCCTTTGATTCGGTAATACCGGCATATCACTTAAATAAAGAACATTGGAATTCGATTATTCTAGATGGAACAATTCCCATTGAAGATATTCGGATGATGATAGGAAACAGCTATGATATGACTCTGTAATTTCATCTGATATCACTCCAATTTTTGATTTTTATATTTATACTATCATTGTTTTAAAATGGACACCGGTTTATTTTGAAATGGACAGCGTTTTATTGAAAATCTAGGACCCTTGTGATAAAATCAGTATAATGACTGGAGGTATAGTATAGATGCAGAACTTATTTTTAAGCTTACCGGAAGATTTTTTTAAGCCGCTGACAAGTAAATATAAAAGGGAGTATGCCGATTGCATCCAGTTGATTTTTAACACCTTTAAGCCAGAGATTTCCTATGGCGTCAATCGGGAAATAATAGCATCTGTCCTGGAAAATTACTTTGAAAACGATGAAACAGATATGATTTTTGAAGAAGAGCAGGAAGTTCTTTCTGATGCAAGGGCAAAGGCCAATAAGGTGATTAAAGTCTTTCGGGATACCGCTTGGATTGAGTATGAACAGGCAGAGAACCATCAGATTAATGTGGTGTTATTTGAATATGCGGTGCCTATCATAGAAAGCTTTAATAAAATTATTAAGGCAGAGGAGACGGAGTATCAGGGGATTATTTCTCAAATCCATGCAGCACTGCAAAATAAGGATTTGTATGTGAAGCCCTATGAATTGATTTTAAAAGGAGTAGCGGAGAATACAGATCGGCTGATATCGGAATTAAAGAAGCTTAATGCCAGTATTAAGCGGCATATGGATAAACAGACCAACGAAATGGGTGCCTCAGAGATTTTAGAGCATTTCTTTGAATACCATAAGAATATTGGCTCAAAAGCATATTTGAGAATGAAAACCAGTGAAAATGTCTCTTATTTTAGAAGTGCAATCATGGAAAAGCTAGAAGAATTCATAACCTCACCGTTGATGATGGACTCAGCCGTGATTGGTTATATGGAGATTGAACAGGTGGCTGATAGAGAGGAAGCCTATGATTGTCTGCTGCAGCTGATTTTAGATGTAAAAAGTTCATTCTACCGTTTAGATGAGATTATCGAAGAAATAGATAGAAAGCATGCAAAATATATTAAAAACGCAGTGGTGCGTGCTAAATTTCTCCTGTCTACCGGTAATAACATGGAAGGAAAGATTTTGAAAATTTTAGATGATCTGACAGATGAAATCAATGCTGATAAAAATCAGAACATTTATGAAAAGGCAGATAGAGGACTGTTATCAATATTTAAAATATATCCGCAAAATTTTATAGACAATGAATCCTTGCGGACAATACCGGTGACCAGGCAGCTAGGCGTGGTTGATGCGATAGATGAAGGCAGTGTATTATCTGAAGAAGAAAGAGCCCTATTTAAAGCAGCTTTAAAGGAGAAAAACCGAAACAGGTTCTCCAGAAAAAATATTAATACGTATGTCGAAGGATTACTTAGAGATAAGGAGAGGCTGAAGGCATCAACCTTGCCGATTGAGTCTAAGAGAGATTTGATCCGCCTTATTTATATCAGTATTTATGGTAATAACAGGTCAAACTGTTACCGCATAGAGCGGACAAACAGGCGTATAAAAATCAACGAGTTTGAGTTTCCGGACTTTGAAATCGTCAAAGCTTAGTGCGTATAGGAGGGAAAATGTTTGATATTTTAAATGAATCAACAGTACAAAAAGAGAAATTTCGTATGGCGGCTAACAAACTATTAAACCAATGCTTTCTGGTGAAAAAGAAAGAAAGCACAAAGAAGGATTATACCTTTATACAGCAAAATAAAGAGCTGTTTTATCCATATTTTGAACTGTTGGGTTACCAATTGCAAATTAATGAAGACCAGGGCGTCATCGCTCTGGTCAATCAATATGGCTCAGGAAGACTGCAGCTGAATAAATATGAAAGTATTATGTTGCTCATATTCAGGCTGCTTTATCTGGAAAAAAGAAAAGAGATTGGAACTTTTTCAGAAGAAGTAACCGTGCTGATGGAAGAGGTAAGAGAAAAATACGCAATGCTTAAAATAAAAGCAAGACCGTTTATGGATAAAACCATGGAAAAAAGCATCATCAGTACCTTAAAGAAATATAATCTGGTGATGAACATTGAAGGCGACGTCACACAGGCCGACACAAGAATTATTATTTATCCGTCTATTAATATGGCAGTGCGAACCGAAGATGTGAATGACTATTATAATCAAATCAAAAATCAACTATCAGGTTATGCGGGAGGTGAAGAGGATGGAGAACCAGAAGAAGCTATTGACGAGGATTCGATTAGTTAACTGGCATTATTTTGAAAATGAACTGGTATGCCTTAACGGCTCTACACTTCTTAGCGGAGAAAATACTGCGGGCAAATCTACAGTATTGGATGCCATCCAACTGGTGCTGACAACCAATACGAGAAGATTTAATACGGCTGCCAATGAAAAAGGCAGTAGAAATCTTCGCGGTTATGTCCGATGTAAAATCGGTAATGTGGGCGAGACTTACTTAAGAAAGAATGTTGTTATCGGAAATATTGCCTTAGAATTTTATGAAGAAAAGACTGGAAAATACTTTGTATTAGGGGTTCACATGACTTCTCCCGATGAGTTAAGCCGGGTTGTTTCCCGATGGTATGTGGAGGAATGCAGGCTGGAAGCGTTATCTTTCTTAAAGGGTAATAAACCGGCATTGGCAGAAGAGTTTAGTATCAATGGGAAAAGGCTTCGCTTTATAGAACAAAAAACGGCAGCCAGGGATCGGTTTAAAAGAAGGCTGGGGAATTTAGAGGATAAATTTTTTGATATTATCCCTAAGTCGCTGGCTTTTAAGCCCATGGATCAGGTAAAGGATTTTATTAATAAATTTGTCTTATCAGAATCTGGTATTGATGTAGAAAGCCTCAGGGTGAATATAGAGGCGCTGTCTGAATTGGAAGAACTGATAGAAAAGTCCAATAAAAAGCTTGCGCTGCTTTGTGAAATTGTGGAGAAATATGAGAATATAAAAAAGAAAGAAAGGGATATTCTCATCAATGAATTACTGCTGGAAAAAGCTCATGTCGATTATCTTGAGGAAGAGGCGGCAAGATTAAAGGGAGAAATCAGTAAAAATCAGCAGTATATAGAATCCAATGAAAGCGAAAGTAAAAACTTAAATCAGCAAATCAAGCGTTCAGGAGACAGGCAGCTTGAACTGAATGTTTCCATGGCAAATAATGAAGCCAACAAACTGATAGAAGGCGCCCAGCGTAGAATTGACCAATTAAAAGGCGATATTGAAAAAGAACAGTTAAAGGAAAATAAACTAAAAAGTGCCATGACAGATCTCAGGTATTTTTTTGGAACCTTGCAAAAACTGAACCGGAAGACGATTTCTAAACAGGAATTGGAAATCCTTTCAGGTATCGATGAGCCGAAGAAAAAAGTAAATATCATGCAGAAGCTTTCAGCTGAAACGATGAAACACATGGAAGAAATACGTCTGGAAGATACAAAGCTACAACTGAGCCTGGAGACATTAAATAAAGAAATAGAAGCCTTACAGCTTAGACTCCGGGAGTTGGAAAACCGTAAGTTGACTTATCCATGGTATACAAGGGAACTTAAATTGGCAGTGGAAAAGGAATTTAAAAGAAGAAATATAAACAGCAATGTCTATGTTGCGGCCGAATTGCTGGAAATTACCGATCCTGTATGGCAGAATGCCATAGAAGGTTATTTTAATACCCAGAAATTTAACCTGATTGTAGAACCGGATTATTACAATGTGGCATTGGAGATTTACCATAAAAACCGGCAAAGAATTCACACCGCCGGGATTGTCAATACAAGAATGCTAAAACCAGATAATGAAATAAATAATCAGTCTCTGGCTTATGTGGTACACAGCGAAAATAGATATGCTAAAGCCTACGCTAATTTTGTTTTGGGGCGGGTCATAAGATGTGAGACTATGAAGGCATTAGAAAATCATCCGATAGCAATTACTGCCGAGGGGATGCTCTATCAAGGTTATGTCGTGAGAAATCTGGATAAGGAATCATATAAAGATCCGTTTATCGGTCAGAATGCCTACCGGGTTCAGATTGAAAATACTAAAAAGGAACTGGAAGAGAAGTCTGGCATAAGAAAGCAGATGAGGGAAGATAAGCAGAAGTATTCTCATATTTTGGAAGCTGAAAGAAAAGTCAATCTGGATTTGTTAAGCACCTATTTGGATGCCCCACTGCTAAAAAAACAATATGAAACCAAGCTAAGTGAGGCCACGGATGAACTAAGAGAAGCGAAAAAGGATCCAACCCTTATTGAATTGATGACCATGATTGACGAGGTGACGAAAGAGAAAGCAAAATATGAGGAGCAAAAGGCAAAGCTGATAGGAGAAATCGGGCGCTTAAAAGCAAAAAATGAACAGTACGAACAGCAGCAGCAAAACACATTGAGGGAACTTGAAACTCAAAAATCTGCTCTGGAGAAAAAAGCAGACGAGCATGGCTCATGTATGTCTGAAGCAGAGGAAAAATATCGTTTGAATAGAAAAACAAAGGCGCCAAAAACTATTGAAGAAAACTTTACTCCTAAGAAAACCCAATTTATCAATGAAAGAGAGGACTTGCTCAATGGAAATGGGGGTCTTAGAGAGCTGCAGGATTCGTTCAATCATACATTTGACCAAGACTTCCTTAGAGGAATGGAAGGTATTAGAGATTACATTGATGCCAAGCAGCAGCTTCAGTCGGTGGAACTGATTCGATTTGATGAACAGCTGCGGAAAGCAAAAGAGGATTGCGAAGAAATATTTAAAAGTGATTTCCTGGCAAAAATGAAGGAAAACATTGAAAATGCAAGAAATGAATTTAAGAGCCTTAATAAAGCTTTAAATAACATTTACTATGGAGATGACAGCTATCGCTTTGTACTTACTTATGAGAAGAAGAAGGAGAGCCTTTACCGAATGATTACTTCTGAAAATAATTTTGAAGGATATAATCTGTGGACTCAGGCTTTTGAAGAAGAATATAAGGAGGAAATGGAAGAGCTGTTTGATAAGCTGACCGCAAAAGATGATAAGGGCGAAAAGGTCATCGAAGAATATACCGATTATCGTTCATATCTGGATTATGATATTGAAATTCATAAAAGGGATGGCAGTGTCCAGAAGTTTTCAGCAATTTACGGTGAAAAAAGTGGCAGCGAAACCCAGGTTCCCTATTATGTGGCAATTGCAGCGTCATTTTATCAATTGTACCGTTTAGGAAACTCAGTCAGACTAATGCTCTTAGATGAAGCTTTTGACAAAATGGATGATGAGCGTATTGCTTCTATGATGGAATTTTTTAATAGTCTTGATTTGCAGGTGATAATGGCTACACCACCGGCAAAGGTAGAGATCATTGGTGAAAAAGTAGATACGATTCTGACCGCCATCAGGGTAGGCAGCAGAAGTATTATCGAAGAATATGATTTATAGGCTTAAAACAGGAGGTATATATGCATCCTATATCACAAAAAGTACTGAATTACCTGCTGGATAAATATGAAAGCAGTAAAAGTTTTTGTGGAGAAAATAAGCAACAGCAGACATTCGTGATTGAACCGGGTAAACTATTTAAAAAGTATAGCGACGATGCGGAATATGATTTTTTCGTTGAAGTGAATGAATGTATTGAGGAGCTGCAGGAGGAAAATTTTCTCTTTGTGACCCGTTTAAAAAATGGGGTCATTCAGAAGGCCTGGCTCAATGTGGAGAAGTTGGAAGAAATATATCCTGCTCTTGGAAGAACTTCTAAAAGGGATGAGAACATCTGGTTTGAAGTCATATGGGAAAACCTGTTGTCTGAACCGGATTATCAGGCATATATGCCGATTCTTAGAGCCTATATTGACCATCAAAAAGTACGTTTAAGCAAGAATCAGTCAGTGGAATATTATAGCGGCAGCCATAAAGACTACCTGGATCTTTTAGAAGCGGTAAAAAAGGTTGTTTTGAATACGCAGGAAATTTTTATTCGTGATTTTTCCATATCGCTTTTTGGTGACTCAAAACGGATGGAGCAGCTTAAAGGAAAAGTACAGACACTTCTTTTTACATATGGTTCTTATGAAGAAAAAGAGCATGTGTTGGAGGAATGTGGAATAGTCAGCACGCCGACTTATGTAGCTGTCAAGGGAAAGGGAATTTTAGTTATAAGTGGGCAGCGGATTGATTTATCCAAAATGAATGGGGATATTGCGCTGTCTACAGAGACGATAAAAGAACTGACTGCCATTTTAGTAATCGGAAATAGGGTAGTTACGGTGGAAAATATGACAAGTTTTCATGATTATGCAGGCAAAGAAGATTTTGTCATCTACCTTGGCGGCTTTCATAACAGGGTGAAGCGGGAAATGATACAATTTTTATATGCCATGAACCAGGATAAATCCTATGATCACTTTGGCGATATTGATGCCGGAGGTTTTTATATTTATGAGCATTTATGTGAAAAAACAGGTGTGGCCTTTAAACTCTTAAACATGAATATTGATGTTCTTCAAAAATATAAAACCTATTGGAAACCTTTGACCCGGAGTGATAAAAAAAGAATCAATCAGCTGCTGGAAAAGTTAAGCCAAAAAGAATCAAAAGGGGAGTGTTTTGAGGATTACAGAGAGGTTTTACGTTTTATGCTTAAAAACGATTGTAAATTAGAGCAAGAGAGCATTAACGAGGTGAAGTCCTGATTTAATCAAAAACAATATGAAACAAAATAAAACAATTCAAAGTAATAGAAAACAATTGACACAACAGGGATAATATGCTATATTAATCCCAAGTTAGGAAAAACATTTCTATGAGTAAGCAAAGGTGTGGACGTAGAGTAATAAAAAATATGCAGGCGTACGCAGTGAGCAGAAATTAGAAATGTTTTTTAGTTAACTATCAAGTAAATATGAGGAGGAGAAAAAGAATGAAGATTTATAAGAAATTTCTAACACTGTTTCTTGCAGGGGTGATGATAATTTCACTTTCTGCCTGCAGTAATCAACCAAGTAATTCAAATGAAACAAATTCACCGGAAACACAAGCTCAGGCTGGTTCGGATTCAACGGGTGGAGACCTTCTGTCGGCATCTGATGCAGATTCTAAATCAGCAGACAATGATTTAGTCATTGCCATTGAAGGAAGTATAAGTACTCTGGATCCACATAATGTTACAGATACTAATTCTATTGCAACAACTCGTGGTATTTACGAAACACTCGTAGAATTTGACGAGAATCAAGAGCTTGTAGGTCTATTGGCTGAATCATGGGAGATTTCAGAGGATTCTCTTACCTATACTTTCAATTTACGTGAAGGTGTAAAATTCCAGGACGGAACAGATTTTAATTCGGCAGCGGTCAAGGCTAATTTTGAACG
>Ga0153983_1000496_pt1 | contig 10188 bp, 12 predicted proteins | sample TSGA067MetaG_FD_104693 | JGI IMG/M metagenome (GOLD analysis project Ga0153983, IMG submission 104693) | Attine ant fungus gardens microbial communities from Georgia, USA - TSGA067 MetaG | ecosystem: Host-associated > Fungi > Mycelium > Unclassified | place: USA: Georgia, Alexander Wildlife... | reverse complement strand
TTAATTACCTATAAATAGTCATCTGTCCTTTTCTTAGAACAAAGGACAGCCTCCATATGGTTAGGTTATTACTATTTTAAATACAAAGGCACTACCATATGTAGAACAATAGGTAGTAGCATGTGATGATCTATCCTAGTACACAAACCATCACTTTCCTGTATTTAAGGACTCATAGTCTGAGAATTAGATCTCAGACTTAACAACATCTTTTGTCACTGTCTAAACTTCACATTTTTGAACCTTTTAAGATTCTAAAGCACCAATCACAAATAAGTAAGTGACCATTTGTGATACATAGTCCCAAATCTCTAAGTTGTGTTCTAGGTGTCAATCAATAGCCTATCTGTCTAAGTTTGTTACTAGTATACTGCTGGTCCTAGAGGTCAAGTGTCCTATCTCTATCAAGGTATATCCCATACAAAGTGGATCTAGAACATTCTCATCCAATAACTCTGTCTATAACCTGATGTCAGCTCATCTTACTTGCCTTCCAAGGTATTTGCATGAGCTTTAGGTCCAGTTCTACCTGCTCACTATTTCACATAACACTTTGGTATGTTCTAAGGACTAATAATAGGTTCTAGAGCAAATTTTAATTAGGAATTCATTGGTATAAGGCATATCAAATACTACTTTTTGTTGCAAATTCACTAGCAGTGTAACACTAGATCATGGTATTGGCTTGATTTTCTAACAGTCAGTAGTCTATATAGAAAAAAAATTGTATACTAAATGATAGATACCAGTGTCCAAAGTATGTTCTTGCTAATGTCTCAATTCTCCCTCTAGCCCCTATACCTTGTAACTGGACCAACCTTTCTCACACATAATACTTGTAAACAGACACTAAAACAAATACTCTAGTCAAACTCCTTTTCAGGTAGGTACTAGTGACTTTTTAGTGAGCAAAAGCTCTATGAGAAGGACCTGTGTTAGTTCATTTTATCAACAGTATGTTTACCATTCTTTGTCAAAGCCCAACCTATGTGACTTCCTGTAATGGTAAAGGTGAAGCAAAGACAGCCTACCTATGTTTTGAGTATTGAGATTCTATCATTGCATTTTGATTAGAGGATTACAAACCCATCTAGACAGCAGTGTTAACTCAGCATAATCCTTTTGTATTGAAAAGGGCCACTACAAAGGTACTCTACCAGTAATGATATCATAAATATCTCTTTGGTAAAGACAGAGTTTGTTACCTTTGATATAAATATATTCCCTATATTGTCTTACTATCTCAGTTATCAATTGATACTATTAACTACTGAGGTAAGGCTTATCTTACAGAATACCTGATATCATATCTCTAATATATTCTATTAGCTTAATTTGTAAAAGGCAAGGATTGTTACCAATGTCATGACTTGGCAAAACAGCTAAGTCATTATTTAATATTTCTTTTCTTTTTTACTAGAGTAGAGCATGGGAAAGTATCACATGACCATCACAGAGTCACAAAGGTGTGACAGTACTCATGTCACACATGGAGTCACAAGTCACAGTGATCTAACTAAATAAAACAAAACAAAATAGAAGAAAAATAGAAAATGACTTAGCCATTTTGCCAAGTCATGACACAGTTGGCTTTATTCCAGCTCAGGAGTTGGCTTACTGACACTAGAACTCAATTTTACTACTAGAGCACTGTCCACCTTGGACCCTGCTCATCTTTTACTCTCATCTTATCAACCCTTAGCCAGTGATTATCACGATTGCTAGCCATCTTCATATATAGCTAAGCCCTTGGCTTAAGGGGACTTTGCAGTCAGTTAGGGACTGTAGGTGGAGACACAGTACTAAGCTCAGGTATTGCATTTGAGACCTGACCTCATAATTGAGTTGTGTTGAGTAATGTAGCTTTCATAGTATAAACCTTGTGCTATACTCCATTGTGAGTGATATATGCAGAGGAGTAACAGTTACTTCTAGAAGGCCATCTAGATTAGAGATCCCATCTGTTGGGTGGTAGTCTAACCATACTATTAGGGTAGTAGTTAGTAGAACAGTAGGCACCTAGCTGGGTAAAGATCTTATGCCCCAGCAGATGTAGTTTATATAGTAAGAATCACTATTAAATCCATACTCTTTTCTAGAGACGTAACACTATGTCTTTGGAACAATATAACTCTATCATGAGCAACTTGCTCAAAGAAAAATGCTCCCTCACCAAACTGAGAAAAGAACTTGAGAGAAGGAGAGGAAAGTTGTGTTTTGGTTGCAAAGGGTTTGGGCACCTGGTCTGAAATTGCAGGAAGTAGAAAGAGGCAGAGAAAGGGATAACAATATCCCAAAATAAGTTTGAAGTATTGAAGAATAAAGTAATGCAATGTGGAGTAGAGGAAAGAATGATAAGAAGAGTAGGAGTGGTGAAGGTCGAGTGTTTCAAATATGGGGAAAAAGGGTATAAGTGTAGGGAGTGCCCATTGTGGAAAAGGGTAGCACATGTGGCAAAGCCACAAAAGGCACACCAACAGAAGAAGCTGGCATGCCCTGTAAAGAGAAAAGCACAGGAAAGAAGGTTAAGGAGAATAGAGGAAGAGAAGATAGTGCATATGGCCAAGCCATGAGAAGCACAGCAAAAGGAGTGAAGGAGAAGTTTGGTACACATCTTACAATGGAAGGCGCAGGAGCACTGTAGGAAGGGTATACCTAATGAGGCATGTTTATTAGAGTTGGAATGGTATATGAGAGAGATAATAGTAACATACATACAGTGTAAAAGATATAGAAAAAAGAGATATCATATAGAGAAAAATAGAGGGCAAGGGGTGATCAAGGACAGGCAGAGATAGTGTGGATGTCAAAAGTGTCATAACTTGGCAAAATAGCTAAGTCATTATTCAATATTTCTTTTTATTTTCTTTTCTTTTAGTTTCTAATTATCATTTTTCTTTTCTTTTTCTTTTCTTTTCTTTTCTTTTCTTATTGATGGACACGTGAGAGGAAAGTAACTCATAGGGAAGTGCAGGATAAAAGGAAGGGTTAGGGTTACTCTTCATGTATAAATAGTATACAGAATCTAACAAGAACTTTATCAAGTTCTCCTTGTCAAATGCTGATAAAGGAGCAATTGGCTTTATTCCAGCTCAGGAGTTGGCTAGTCTGACATTAGAACTCGATATCACATCTGAGCACTATCCACCTTGGACCTTGCTCATCTTTACTCTCACCTTATCAACCCTTGGTTGCTGATCATCACAATCAGTAACCACCTCTATACATAACCAGGCCCTTGGCTTAAGAGGACTTTGTAGTCAGTTAGGGACTACAGGTGGAAGTGTAGTACCAAGCCTAGGTGTTGTTGCTGAGACCTGACCTCATAATCAGGTGGTGTCTAGTAGAATACTTGTCCTTGTTCTTGGTATAAACCTTGTGCTATGGTCTATTGTGACTAGGTACATACAGAGGAGTGATGGTCATCTCTTAAGGAGCTGTCTAAATTAGGGATCCCATCCTTTGGGTGATAGTCTAACCATAGTATTAAGGCAGTAGTCAGTAAGAAAGTAAATGTCTGGTTGGGTGAAGATCTTGTGCCCCAATAGACATAGTACTAAGTAAGATCACTATTAACTCTGTACTCTTGAGACGTCAACATAATGTCTCAAACCCAATATAAAACTCTCATGAGCAACCTGCTCAACGAAAAGCATGCCCTCACTAAACTAAGGGCATAATTGAAAGGAAGAAGAGGAAAGCTCTGTAAGAGCTGCAAGGGGTTCAGGCACCTGGCCCAAAATTACAAGAATAAGAGAAAAGGAGAAAAAGGAGTAGCAATACCCCAAAATAAATTTGAAGCTTTGAGTAGTAAAGTAATGCAGTATAGGATAGAGGAAAGGATAGTAAGGAATGTGAGAATGGCAGTTATGAAATGTTTTAAGTGTAGAGAAAAGGGGCACAAGTGTAGGGAATGCCCACTATAGAGAAAGAAGGAGAAGAAGGTAGAAAGGGTGGTGCGCCCTATATAGGAAAAAGCACACCAATAGGAGAGAAGGAAGCCAGCACACCTCAAAAGGGGAAAAGCACAGGAATGTAGTGAGAAAAGGGAGATGAGGAGGACGGAGGACAAGAAGGCAGTGCACCCTGCAAGGGAAGAAGCACAGCAAGAGTAGAGGAGGAGTTTAGTAGCAGAGTTGAGGAGGAGAGCAAAGGAGCATTGCGGAAAAGGGGTGCTAGAGGAAGCACTCCTACTAGAGTTAGGATAGTATATGAAGAAGGTAATAGTGATATATGTGCAATGTAAAAGATGTGGAGAGAAGGGATGTCATATGGAGAAAAATAGGAGGCAGGGGGTGATTAAGGACAAACAAAGATGGTGTGGATGCATGGGAAAGGCAGTATGGCCCAGAGAGGCAAAAGCACAGCAAAGCAGTGCATGACCAAAAGAGTTAGAAGGTGCAGCAAAAGAGGGGAGTAGTCGAAAAGAGGTCAAGAGAACCTTCAAAATGCTAAGAGAAGTGTGGATGACCATTAGAGTAGAAAAACTAGATATGCACGAGGGCATAACTGTAAAGGCACTCTTGGATAGTGGTGCCACAGGGATGTTTATGGACAAAAGAATAGCAGCTAGGCATGGGTTTAAGCTGCAGAAGTTAGAAAGACTGATAATGGTCAGAAATATGGATGGGATAAATAATAGTGGAGGGGCCATCACACACCAAGTAGAGTACAATGTGTACTACAAAGGCCACGTAGAAAGAATGAGGATGAACGTATGTAACTTGGGGAAAACAGAGATAATTCTGGAAATGCCACAGTTGGCAGCACATAACCCAGAAATAAATTAGGAAACAGAAGAAGTCAAAATGACAAGATGTTCATCCCTGTGTGGTGGAAAGAGCCAAAAGAGAGAAAAGGCCAAAAGAGTGGTGACCCTAGAGGAAGAGAAAATCGTCAGATAGACAATAGACGATAAGAAAGATTGGAAAAAAAAAGAAGAAATGGAGGAGGACTATAGAAAAATCAAGGAAATGGTCCCAAAAAGGTTTTTGAAGTGGAGGAAGGTATTTGGAAAGGTAGAGTCAAAGAGGATGCCGACCAGGAAAACTTGGGATCATGTCATAGATCTTAAAGAAACATTTAAATCATGAAAAGGAAGGATTTACCTATTGTCAAAGGACGAAAGGGAAGAAGTCCAGAAATTTGTAGAGGACCAATTAAGGAAAGGGTACATCAGACCCTCTAAATCACCTCAAACATCACCAGTTTTCTTTGTAGGCAAGAAAGACAGAAGCAAGAGAATGGTTATAGACTACTGTAATCTAAACAACCAAACAGTGAAGAATAACTACCCGTTACCATTAATCACAAAGCTAATCAACAACATGGGTAGCAAGAAAGTCTTTACCAAAATAGACCTTAGATGGGGATTCAATAACATCAGGATAAAAGAGGAAGATGAGTAGAAGGAAGTGTTTACAATGCATATTGGTTCCTTCGAACCAACGGTCATGTTTTTCGGAATAACAAACTTACCAGCAACATTCTAAACAATGATGAACAAAATTTTGAGAGACCTGATAAATGAAGAAAAAGTAGCAGCATTTGTAGATGATATATTAGTGGGGACAGAAACGGAGGACGGCCATGATGAAATTGTGAAAGAAATATTGAAGAGGTTAGAAGAGAATGACTTGTATGTTAAGCCAGAGAAATGTGTGTGGAAGGCAAGGAAAATAGGATTCTTAGGGGTTGTCATTAGACCAAATGGAATAGAGATAGAGGTAGAAAAGGTAGACAGGATACTCAGTTGGCTAGAACCAAAAAATGTGAAAGACGTTAGAAAGTTTTTAGGCCTCACAAATTATTATAGGAGATTTATCAAAGACTTTGCTCGAGTAGCAAGGCCAATGAATGTGCTAATGAGGAAAGATGAGAAGTGGTGGTGGGGAGAAGAATAGCAGAAAGCATTTGACAAGCTGAAAAGGATCTTCACTAGTAAACCAATATTAGCAGCCCCAGGTTTAGACAAGAAATTTAGGGTAGAAGCTGATACTTCAAATTATGCTACTGGAGGAGTACTCTCAATGAAGTGCTCAGATGAAAAGTAGAGACCAATCACTTTTATTTCTAAATCTCTAAGTGATACAAAAAGGAACTATGAGATACACAATAAAGAAATGCTAGTGGTCATTAAATGCTTAGAGACATGGAGACATTTCCTGGAAGGAGCAGTAGAAAAATTTGAGATTTGAACAGATCACAAAAACCTCGATTATTTTATGAAAGCATAGAAGTTGAATAGGAGGCGGAAAATAGGCTCTATACCTATCTTGTTTCAACTTCACCCTGAGACATGTTCCAGGAAGCAAGATGGGAAAGGCTAACAGTCTGAGCAAGAGACCAGACTAGAGAATTAGAGTGGAAAAAGACAATGAGAACAAGACATTAGTAAAACTAAAGTGGCTAGAAATAAGAAGAACAAAAGTAATAGAAATAATAGTAAATGGGGTAGATCTACTAGAAAAAGTAAGGAAGTCAAAAGTAAAAGACGACAAAGTAGTAAAAACAGTAGAAGAAATGAAAAGAGCAGGAGTGAAAATATTAAGGGATGAGGAGTGAAGAGAAGTTAACGATGTTATGTACAAAGAAGAGAAGGTCTATATACCAAAAGATGATAAGCTTAGAGTGGAAATAATCAGGCTACACCACGATATGCCAGTAGGAGGTCATGGAGGACAGTAGAAGATGGTAGAGTTAGTTACCTGGAACTTCTGGTGGCCAGGAGTGACTAAAGAAGTGTTGTAATATGTAGAAGGCTACAACGCTTGCTAGCACAATAAAAATCGCACAGAACAACTAATGGGCAAGTTAATGCCTAACTCAATACCCAAAAAACCTTAGATGTACATATTGGTAGATTTCATTACTAAGCTACCTCTGGCTCAAGGATACGATTTGATCTTAGTAGTAGTAGACTGACTGACTAAAATGGTCCACTTTATACCAATTACAGAGAAGACATCAGCAGAGAATTTAGCAAGGCTGTTTAGAGATAATGTATAGAAACTACATGGTCTACCTGAAAGTATCATATCAGATAGGGGACCACAATTTGCAGCAGGATTAATGCAAGAGTTGAATGGGATATTGGAGATCAAAAGTAGATTGTTGATGGTATTTCACCCTCAGACAGACAGGCAGATAGAGAGGGTCAATCAGGAGTTAGAACAGTACTTAAGAATGTTTATCGATCATAGGCAAGAGTAGTGGCTGGAATGGTTGGGAAAGACAGAGTTTGTGTACAACAATAAAATGTACTCAAGTACTCGGATATTGCCCTTTAAGGCAAACTATGGGCAAGATCCTAGGATGGGGTTTGAAGGAAGGAAGAAGAGAAAGTATAAGGGAGCAAAGAAATTCATTGAGAAGATAAAAGAGATATAAGAGAAAGTGAAAGTGGCACTAGGAAAGATGCAGGAAGAGATGAAAAAACATATAGATAGGAAGAGAGAAAAAGCAGATGACTATAAAGTAGAGGACTTAGTGATGTTAAGTACTAAGGACCTGAAGTACCAAATGGTCAGAAGGAGGACAGAGAAGTTGACGGAGAGATTTGTAGGCCCTTATAAGATTAAAAGGATTGTATCATCAAATGCAGTCGAATTAGAACTACCTAGCATGATTAAAATACATCTGGTAGTAAATGTTAGTAGAATACGTAGATATGTAGGGCAAGTGAAAGGACAGAAAAAGGAGCAACCAGCTTCAGTAATAATTAAGAGAGAAGAGAAATGGGGGGTAGAAAGGATACTAAATAAATGACGGATTAGAGAGAAGGACAAGTATTTAGTACAATAGAAAGAATTTATAGAGGAGTCCGATACTTGGGAAGGAAAAGAGAATTTAGAAAATGCAAAAGAGGCAATCGAAGAGTTCAAAAAAGAATACCAGTGAGATATGGAAGATGTGGCAAAACAAGAACATAAGGAAAGAACATTTAGGAGAGGAGAATTGCCAGGGAGATTTATGGCAAGAAAACTGTTTGGGTAGTCAGATAAAAGGTATGATCAAGAGTATTGGGGAAGGTTGAAAAGAAATTGGAAACGGTGGAAAGGCAAACAATCAGGAAGAAGAAGAATAGAAATAATTGCAGAAGAAGAAGAAGTCGAGAAAGAAAAACCAGGAGTTAGAGAATGGATAAAAGAAGATAACAACAAGATGGGTAATATGGTAAACCCATACTACAAGTTGTAAGAAAATTCCTCAAGACAAGGAAACTTAAGAGGGGGGTGGTATCATGACTTGGCAAAACAGCTAAGTCAATATTTATATTTCTTTTCTTTTTCTTTTCCTTTAGATTATTACTAAGGTGGAGTGTGGAAAATATCACATGACAGTCACATAGTCACAAAGGTGTGACCAAAGTCACAGAATCGTCACATCATGTCACATAGTCACTGTCACTGTCACAGAATGTGACAAAGAAGTTAGCTGATGGACATGAGGACTGTGGGAGACAGGGTGCATAGCCACAATAGTAATTGTATATAGTATAGCAAAATCTAACGGGGACTCTATCGAGTTCTCTTTGTCAATCACTGAACAAAGAGCAGTTGGCTTTATTCCAGCTTGGAGTTTAGCTTTCTTACAAAAAGGAAGGGTTAGGGTTACTCTTCATGTATAAATAGTATACAGAATCTAACGAGAACTCTATCGAGTTCTCCTTGTCAAACGCTGATAAAAAAGTAGTTGGCTTTATTCTAGCTCAGGAGTTAGCTAGTCTGACAAAAAGAAAAAAGAGAAGAAAGCGGTATACTCCACAAAGGAAAAAGTGCAGCAAAGTAGCACATAACCAGAAGAGTCAGAATGTGCAGCCAAAGAGAGAGATAGTCAAAGAGAAGTTAGGAGAACTTTCAAGATGCTAAGAGAAGTGTGGATAAGTATTGGAGTAGAAAAGTTAGTTAGATATACATGAAGGTATAACTGTAAAGGCACTCTTGGACAGTGGTGCCACAGGGATATTCATGGACAAAAGGATGGCAATAAGACATGGGTTCAAGCTGCAGAAATTAAAAAGACCAATAATGGTCAGAAATGTGGATGGAACAAATAATAGTAGAGGGGCCATTATACACCAAGTAGAGTGCAATGTGTATTACAAAGGCCATATAGAAAGAATAAGGATGGATGTGTGTGACTTAGGAAAAACAGAAGTAATTCTGGAGATGCCATGGTTAGTGGCACACAACCTGGAAATAAACTGGGAAATGGGAGAGGTTAAAATGATGAGATGCCTGTCCCTGTGTGGTAGAAGGAGTCAGAAGAAAGAAAAAGTAAAAAGGGTACTAACCCAAGAGGAAGAAAAGATCATCAGATGGACAATAGACAATAAAGAGGATTGGGAAGAGAGGAAGAAATTGAAGAGGACCACAGAAAAATCGAAGAGATGGTCCCAAAGAAATTTTTAAAGTGGAAGAAAGTGTTTGGGAAGGTAGAGTTGGAGAGAATGCTGACCAGGAAAGTTTGGGATCATGCCATAGATCTCAAGGAGACATTCAAGCCACAAAAAGGAAGGATTTATCCTCTATCTAAAAACAAAAGGGAAGAAGTCCAGAATTTTGTAGAAGATCAATTAAGAAAGGGGTATATCAGACCATCTGGAGATTGCAGAGCAGTCATCAATCCCTTCGGTTCGAAGGTGAGGAGACGATGGGTTAATAAAATAATTTTTACTCAAGGATTGTCATTTAGGACATGTTTCTTTGTGTTGGGCCTTATTCGTCCACCACACAAGGTGCTGAGATCTTGGAGGACTATAACTGGATGTCATCGTCATCACCACTAGGGACTCCAACAGGTGTTTGTCTGCCTGATGATCTCGAGAAATTCATCAAGGTTGGCGTCTTCTATAGATATGACATTGTCAGCTAATCCTATGTTTCTGAAGATACCAATCTGCAATACATCCCCGAGAAGAAGGATAATACTGCCTGTGTCAAATCATGAGATCGAGATTGTGACTGCGATGCAGAACATGGCTAATACTGTAATTGCAAATGCAGCTTCGCGGACGCTTGCGAAGTAAGTGTGTATCTTCTTATTTTGCCAGGTGCCTTACCCTATGAGCCTTCCAGAATCAAATCTCGCCCTGAATATAGGCAATCCTTTAGTTCTCCGGACATGCTTTACCGAGCTCTGCATATGCTATCCACGCAGCGATATCGGCTACCCGTGCGACGATAT
>Ga0153983_1000495_pt1 | contig 10202 bp, 10 predicted proteins | sample TSGA067MetaG_FD_104693 | JGI IMG/M metagenome (GOLD analysis project Ga0153983, IMG submission 104693) | Attine ant fungus gardens microbial communities from Georgia, USA - TSGA067 MetaG | ecosystem: Host-associated > Fungi > Mycelium > Unclassified | place: USA: Georgia, Alexander Wildlife... | reverse complement strand
TCTGAGTGTCTCAAAATCAATTTCAAGATTGTTCTCCGACATATCATATTCTGTCTGCAGTGTTTCTTTTACTCTCGTAAAATCATCCCTGGAATCTGCCAGTGTTGGTTTTGCAAGTTCCAGATAATAACCTCTGACAGCAGGCTGCAAAGTAATCAAACGATGTTTCCCTTCTTCCAAAATAATTTGCTCTGCCGCACTGCTTTCCTTTGAGATATGGATGACCACATCCCCATTTACAGTCGCATCGCAGGCCAGGCGATAATTGGCAACGTTCTCTACAACACTTAATTGACGCTCCTCATTTGTGGTCATGGGGGAAAGATGTTCCATGGATGAGTGGATTTTGTATCTTTCAAAATCTCCTTCTTCTAATTGAATCTTACATTTCCCGCAGACACTTTTTCCCCCGCAGGATGCCGATAAGGCAACCCCTGCTTTTTGTGCGGCGTGTAAGATGGATGTACCGGTATCGACTACCGTTACGACACCGGATGGCTGAAAGACAATCTTATGTTTCAATCCCATTCACCTCCTGATTTTTAGAAATCCTGATAATAGTTAGCGGAGAGTCCCGGAGTCGCACCCGGCTGTACGGATTTAGAGTCCGCAAAATCACTTCGATTCACCCTCCGAATCATCATCTGTCTTTTGGATAGATATTCCGGCTTTTGTACTTCCCTGAGCCGGCAGCCTCCTGGAATATCCATCCGTCAAAGACAAATGGCCGTACTTCTTATTTCCAGTATGTCAGACCCAGATCTGTCATGATCTGAACTGCATCATCATACACCTTTACATACTCGTCTGCAGGTATCAGTTTTACCGGATCATAGCATTCTTGAAATGTCTTTCCCTCAGGCGCTGTTTTATAATCCTTCTCATACAATGCCACTAACTTATCCAAAAGAATATTCACTTCATGAAGCTCCATCCCGGCAACCGCATGTGCAGCTTCGCCCATAAATCTGGCTTCCATAGCTGTAAACAGATCCGTAACAACTCCCTTACCTGCGGCCACACCGGAAAGAACTTCCCGACCGCTGGCTGTATCTGTAATTGCCTGCGCTGCCGTTTCGAGCAAACACATAACTGTACATGGTCCAGCCAATGTATAATACTGGTTTCCCAGCATCAAATGGGTATTTTCTTCAATGGCTCTGGCCGCGTGACCTGCCACTGCAAGAGCTTCTCTTGCCGTCGTGATTCCCCAACGGACATGAACCGGTCCGTCCAAATGCCAGGTGGCCTGCAGCATTACAAAGGAATTTAGTGTTGTAGCAACATCAACGATCGTGGTTTCTTCCAAACCTCCGGCGTAGCCGCCGAAAATAGGCATCTGCTCTACCATTACATTTACACCAGCCATAGCATAATGGGCACCAACAACCAACGCACCTACGTCGATTTTGAGCTCATTTAACTGGGAAACTTCATGGGAATCGGATGGCCTTAAACCGCCTTCAAAGTCACCTTCAATGACACCGGCGGGACTTAGCGATGTTTCGCTGCCCTACAAACCCATTCCTGTACGACCTGCTCTCATCTGTGCTTCCCGCACCTGAAGAGCCTCCGAACGTACAGCCATGATTTCCCATGGAGAGCCAGGAACCGGATCCTTGCCCATGACAGTTTGCAATACTCCATCTACGATTGTGTCCACGATCGGCTCCTGTGCATAGGATTGATGAATAGGAAGAAATAATTCTTCTGAACAAGGAGACCCGGTAGGACCTCCCTGAATCACAGGAGCCTTTCTGGAAGAGTAAGATCGTGGAACTACATGAATGGCCTCTTTGCCTTCACCAAAAATAAAATGATCCGGGGCAGCATTGATTGCATGCAGTACTTCATCCCTTGTGTATTTGATCACTCTTCCGGTATCAATACAATACACACCACATTCTACAAGCATATCAATCCCCGCCTGATAAAGATTATCAATGAGTTCCTTATCCTCCGGAATCATTGTCTGTTTATCCATTTTTATATCATATTTTTTCTTGAGCTTACCGGCTGTCTGAGGGATGATTTTAAAATCCCAGTCTTTTTCCTCGACTTTAGCTCCGGTTTTGGCTCGGTCATATACATCAAAAACCGTAATGCCTTTTCCGATTGCATTCATAATTTATGCACCTCTTTTCTTTAATAATTCCTTGGCAACTGCAACTGCTTCAGAGGCTGTATCCGAATATCCATCTGCCTCAATGCTTTCGCACCATCTGGCTGATACCGGTGCACCGCCAAACATAACGACAAATCTGTCGCGAAGCCCTTCTTCCTTTAAAAGAGTCACTAAATCTCTTTGAGATGCCATAGTTGTTGTCATAAGCGCTGACCCGGCAATAATGTCCACATCATATTCTTTTGCTTTAGCGATGACTGTTTCTGCAGAGACATCACGTCCTAAGTCATATACTTCAAAGTTATTTGCGGAAAACATGGTTTTCACAATATTCTTTCCGATATCGTGAATATCGCCTTCTACTGTGTGTATAAGTACCTTTCCGCTGGACACTTTGTCTTTTTCTTCCTGTGACAAAGACCCTGTCAAAATCTCAACAGCAGCTTCAAATGCTTCCGAAGCCATTAGTAAATCCGGTACATACGCTTCTCCTTCATCAAAGAGATCACTCATCACCTGCATACCGGACGAGAGTCCCTCATTGATACACGCTAAAGGATTAAGTCCGGCTTCGATTGCTTTTTTTGCCGCTTCTTCTGCCAAATCCGTATCCATATTTACAACGGCATCCTTTAATTTGGCATAAATTTCATCCTTGCTCATCATTCAATCCTCCTTGTTTTTTCTATAATGAAATAATGTCCGCTTTTCAGCTTTCATTATTACCATCCTACTTTTTAATATCTAGCGCCAGCAGACCCTCTGTTTCATTGCTGATTCGTACCACTCGCCCTACTTCAAATACAAATATTTTCCCATCTCCCATTTTACCTGTTTTTAATACTTTTTTAGCTGCTTTAATTACTTCCTCCACTTTTTCATCCGGCACGACTATTTCTACCTTTGTCTTGGGAAGTAAATCAACCTCAATCTCAGCTCCCCGGTAATGTTCTACTCTTCCTCCCTGAAGCCCGCAGCCTTCTGCGTGGGTAACTGTCATACCCAGAATCCCCAGTTTTTTTAATACTTCTTTTAATACCATAAATTTGTCCGGTTTAAAAACAATCACTACATTACTGATCCCACTCATAAAAAGCCTCCTTTTATTTTAAATTATCCGGGTATGCAACCATACCATGTTCTTCCAAATCAAGACCATTTAGCTCTTCCTCTTCAGTAACCCGTATCCCGATCGTTTTCTTTAAAATCGTATACATAATTCCCGTTGCCGTAATAGCAAACGCACCTACTGCAAATACCCCAATCACTTGAGCAATAAAGTAACTTGTTCCGTTTCCATAAAGCAAACCATCCTCTACACTTAGCAACCCGGCAAGCAGCGTTCCTAAAATGCCGCCGCATCCGTGGACTGAAATAGCTCCAACCGGATCGTCCACTTTCAATATCCTATCAACAATGTCGATACTAAACACAATAGCTGTCCCACAGATGGCTCCGATAACAATTGCTCCGGTAGTACTTACGGATGCTACACCGGTACAGATGCCAACCAGACCACATAGTGCTCCATTGCCGGCTAATGTAGGATCCGGTTTTTTATATTTGATCCAGCTGACAAATAAGCCTGCCAGACCTCCTGCACATGCTGCATAGGTAGTTGTAATCGCCGTATAGAAAGTAACCTCATCCAGTGCCAGTTCAGATCCGGGATTAAATCCATACCAGCCCAGCCATAAAATAAACACCCCTAAAATCCCCATTGGAATGTTATGTCCGGGAATAGCATTCACTTTGCCGTCCTTATATTTTCCTTTTCTGGCACCAACCATAAGTGCTCCCATAAAAGCTGCGTAAGCACCTACCGAGTGAACTGCAGTAGAACCGGCAAAATCTGCAAATCCTAAATCAGACAACCATCCACCGCCCCAAATCCAGTGCCCGACAACCGGATATATAAAGCCTGTCATAATGCAGCTGACTATTAAATACGATTTGAATTTGAATCTTTCAGCTACACTTCCGGAAATAATCGTTGCAGTCGTTGCGCAGAACATCGTTTGAAACAGCAGATAAATTTCTTTTGAGAGCCCTAATCCATCCCAGACAGCCAAATCCTGATTCAAGGGATTTATGAAACCATTAATCCCAATAATGCCATGCCAGTCTTCTCCATACATCAGTCCAAATCCAATGAAATAGTACACCAATGCTCCGATACAAAAATCACAAAAATTCTTGAGCCAGATATTACAGGCATTTTTAGATCTGGCAAATCCGCTTTCGCAGCATGCAAATCCAGCCTGCATAAAAAATACAAATACGGCGGCACAGAAAACCCATAATGAATTAAACATATATGCGTTCTCTTCCGTAAGTTGAGCAACAAAATCCATAGCAATTTCCTCCTATTCCCTTCTTCATTGCAAAACATATTTTATCCAAAAGCAAAAAGAGCCCGTAAGCTAAGTTACGACCTCTTTGTCATGCAATGTCTGACTATAGTTATTATTTTCAATATTTCATTAATTATAGGGCATCATTCGGAAAAACGAAAGCTACAATTTTTATTTTTTTAAGGGTAACAATTTTATTCCTCATTGTATCCATCCGGATTCAGCGACTGCCATTTCCATGAATCCGCACACATCTCTTCAATTCCATATTGGGCTATCCAGCCCAGTTCTCTCCCAGCTTTAGCAGCATCGGCATAGCAAACCGGTATGTCTCCTGCCCGCCTGGGCTTGATCTCATAAGGGATCTTTTTTCCACAGGCTTTTTCATATGCTTTTACAACATCCAGTACACTATATCCAATGCCGGTTCCCAGATTATAAATATGTACACCCTTTATCTCCGGCAGTTTTTGAATTGCCTTAACATGACCTGCAGCCAGATCAGCCACATGGATATAGTCTCTCACACCTGTCCCATCCAAAGTATCATAATCATCTCCAAATACACCCAGACATCTCAGCTTTCCAACTGCCACCTGGGCAATATAAGGCACCAGGTTATTGGGAATACCTTTGGGGTCTTCGCCAATTAATCCACTTTTATGAGCGCCAATCGGATTGAAATAGCGAAGGAGAATCACCTTCCACCGGGGATCACTGATATAAAGATCCGTCAATATCTGTTCCAGCATTGCTTTTGTTTGCCCATAGGGATTTGTAATCTCCCCTTTGGGGCACTCCTCGGTAATCGGTACAAAAGCGGGATCTCCATATACGGTTGCGGAAGAGCTAAATACGATATTCTTGCAGCCGTACTCGCGCATCACCTGACACAGATGCAGCGTGCCGGTAATATTATTGTGGTAATATTCCAACGGCTTTTGTACCGATTCTCCCACTGCTTTTAACCCTGCAAAATGAATGACTGATTCAATCGATTCACGGTTGAATACTTTTTGAATATCTTCCGGATTCAGCAAATCTCCCTGATAGAATTTTACTGCTTTTCCCGTAATCCTTTCCACTCTTTTTAACGCTTCTTCACTGGAATTATAAAGATTATCCAAAACTACCACGTCATATCCATCCGCTAATAATTCCACACAAGTGTGACTTCCTATATATCCGGCACCACCTGTCACTAAAATTGCCATATTGACTTCCTCCACCAGTTTTTATGTTATCAGTTTATCATACTGATTTCCATGCGTCCAGGAGTTTTCGCTTGACATTTTCATTTACCTCGAGCACAATAAACTTATCAGATTTATAAAAGTTCGTCCTAAAGGAGGTAATATCTTATGCGTCTTAGCAGTGAAATTATTTCTGTATTCTTAAAAAAGAGGTTTTCCTTTTCAATATATGGGACAACCGACAGCCAGCTTATTTACGACCGCCCTGTTTTTTGGATTCCTACGGAGAATCCGCTTGATTACAGTATTTATTTATGCCTTCCGCAAGATATGCCGACCTTTTCAAAGACATTATCACATTCGGTGTTATTAACTCTTAATACTTCTATTGAAATGATTCAAACCAGCTGCTATACAGCCTTCCTGTTCGAAGACCAGACCACCCTGCTGCAAGCTCACAACGCCCTAAATGAACTGTATTCTGTTTATGATAAGTGGAGCCTTACATTATCTGATCTTTTAATTCAGGAAAGCCAGATTATTGATCTCATTGATTGCAGCCAGGATATTTTTGTAAATCCTATTTTAATTCATAATAGGGATTTTGAATTTATCGCTTACTCAAGCCTTATTAACAAAGAACCTGCATTTTCTTTTCTGGTAGATCAGGAGAACAGTCAGGATGCTTACAATTCTTATCAGTTCAGCCGGGATTTTCAAATAACCTTTTCACAGACGGAACCTGCCTTTTTCCCCGGTCAGCTTACCGGCATAAAATCACTTTATATGAATATTTTCAGTAATGATGTTTTTATCGCCAGGATTGTCATTCCCGAAGTCATTCGAAGTTTACAGGAAAGCGATAAAGAACTCTTACTTTATTTTGCAAATTATATCCAGGCTTCTATCACTAATCAGCCATTGGACGATGTCCAGCAAAAATTATTCACTCTGGATCATCTCATCTACATGATTCTTGAAAATAAGCTAAATGAAGAATCCTACATTGAAAACGCAATGCGTACTTTCCACTGGCAAAACGATCATGATTATTTTTGTGCCATTTTTTCTTTAGATGCGCTGAATATTGAGAAGAGCACTTATAAAAGGATTTTAACCAGATTAAAGCACTTAATTTTATTCTCAAGTATTATCGAATATAATCACAAACTCGTAATGTTTGTCAATTTAACCTTAGGAAGCCAGTCACCTCAGGATGTTATCTCGCTTTGTACTGAATTTGCCCGTGATAATTATTTAAAAATTGGCTGCAGCCGGGTTTACAAAGGCTTTCATTTCAGTTTTCAGCTGCTGTTTAAGCAGGCTGAAATCGCATTGTTTTACGGAATGCACTATATCCCTCAAATCTGGATACATTACTTTGATGAAATTTCTGACAAGTACTTATTGGATAAGTTAACCAGTGATTTACCTGCCGATATGGTCTGCATGCCGGAAATTGTTGCAATGCATCATTATGATCAGGAACACCAAACCGATTATTTTTTTACACTAAAAACTTATCTTGAACACAATATGCAGCCTGTCAGCACAGTTAATACACTGTACATTCATCGAACCACTTTAACTTATCGTTTGAATAAAATGCGGGAGCTCTTTGGCATTTCACTTTCTAATGCCAAAGAGCGTCTCTTTATCCAACTTTCTATCATACTGCTGGAATCAACCAAATCGAATGAAGCAGACGGGAATCAGTCATAAACCTTATGACCGTACTGTTTTAATTCATCCAATACCCATCTCATCTTACTCTGCGCATCTTCACTGCTTCCGCAAATTCCGCCGTCCCAAAAGATCAGGGCACCGTCTTTGCCATAGGTATCAACAGCCGCACGAACCGATTCTCTTACCACTTCTTCCGGAGCATCCGGTACACACCCTGGTCCATGCCGATCCCAGCCACCTGTCAGTACAAGACGATTTCCGTACTTTTCTTTATCCCGGAGCAAACTTTCATTAGGCTCCGGCAACTGACAGATATCCACACCAATATCCAAAAATTCTTCAATGAAATACTGGCAATTGCCACAGCAATGGAATTCAACCAATGCTCCTTCTGCTTTGATAGCATCACAGATTTTGCGAAAATATGGTTTATACATCTTTGTCCATATTTCTTTTGAAATAAATGGTCCTGCCGCTGAAGCAACATCATCTCCTGTGGATATAATATCCGGTCGAAAATATTTCCCTATGTAGGTCACCGCTTCACAGAGGAAATCTGTTAATTTTGAAACAAAAGCCTCTAGCTCTTTCGGATCTTCATATATGGCACATAGTCCATCCACCCAACCAAGCATATTGATGGGTATCAGAAAAATACCATAGGTATTCAAAATAGCCATATTTACTTTATCGGGTGAACCTGCCTTCCGTACTCTTTTTACCATTCCTTCCCAGTCCACTTTATCCAAATCCGGGAATTTTACCGTTTCCCGCCAATCTGAAATTCCCTCCATAGCCCGCCAGTCTTCCCGCGGCATTCTTCCAAAATCATTTTCAACCCACTTCACATTACAAAAATCTGCTCCCGTTTCCGGATTCTCTTCATTCCAGAAATCAGGCAGTAAAACGTTGCAGTCTTCTACAAAAGACGGTACCCAATGCGGCTTCCCTCCACGGGCAGCCAGTAAATAATTTTCTCTGATTGTTATCATGATGATTGCTCCTTACTTCCATCTGAATAATTTTCCAGCATCCGTACTTCTTCCAAACACGTTTCTAATTGTCTCCGTATCTCCTCTTTATCTACGAAAGCTGCAATTACGGCTACACTGACCGTATTACAGTTGTCCAAACGTTCTTTAATGAATACTTCATCTTCTGTAATTGAATACATTTTTACTGAACCCGGATATTCAATACTAGCTTTAATGTGCCCAATAATTCCCTGGTTGTCTAAAACCCATTCCGCTAATTTTTTTAATTTCTTTTTCATAAATTCATTTAAATCCGCTGCTGCTGCAGAAGAATTTATTGAAAAGGAGCCCGCTATGAAATCATTGTGCTGTCGTATCGATAGTATCTGATCTGTTCTATTTTTATTAAGCATCTGTAAATGATTCTTCTGCATCTTCATTTCCGTCTCCTTCTCCAAGAATTTCTTTTATTAATCCTTCTTCTAATGTCCTTAGCAGAGATGATTGTTTGATACGCATATATTGGTTTTTATTTTTAATCGACTGTCCAATCACCTCAATATCTTCTTCCTTTAACAAATCGATTTTGTTGAGTAAAACGATATCGGCCATTTCCAATTGATCCCGGAGCAGTTTTCCAAGAGGAATATGGATTCTTTCCCACCGGCTTGCATCGACTAATACACATATATGCGTTTCTATCTGTAGTTTTTCTGTCATTTGCGTAATATTAACTGGAAGGGCAGCCCCGCTTAACTCCAGAATGACCCATTGGGGATTTAAATCTTTTTTCAACATATTAAGAAGATCAGCTGCTTCACCGCTTAAAGTACAGCATGCGCACCCTGCAAAAAGATTTTTTATCTCCACTCCGGTCGTCTTAAGGAATGGTTCATCAATACTAATATCACCAATCTCATTTTCGATAATAACTACTTCTATACATTCAGGATTTTTTCTCCGACCGGCAATATATCTCGCTATTTCTTCGACCAGACTGGTTTTTCCTGAGCCAAGAAACCCGCCGACAATTAGTACTTTCATCCTCCCTGTCTCTCCTTTGTTTTTTAAAGAGCTTTGCGTTCCTGCAGTTCCCTGATAATCTGATTTTGCCCCTCCCTGTCCAGTTTATAAAACAACAATGCCGTAGCTGCCAGAAAACAGCTGATTGCAGGAGCAAGCGTCATCATGACACGAATCGCATTTAGACATTCGAGACTTTGCTGCGCATTTGCCACATAGCCATAAACCGATAAAACTGCCCCTGTTAACGATGTAATGACCGCACCTCCCAGCTTGAATCCAAAAGAGGCAATCGCATTTAAAAATCCATCCACCCGCACATTATATTTGTACTGGGCAAAATCTACGGCATCCGGAATCATACTGAACATTAAAGTTGAAAATGAACCATAGCAAAATCCGGTAACGGAAACCAGAATATAAAATAATGCGATCTGATTTCCCGTAAAATACTGCAATGCCATGGAAAGCGCACATATATACAGGATTGCCGCAGATGCCTTTCCTTTATGGCCGGTCAGTCTGAAAATTGTTGGTGCTGCAACGGATCCGATAATGGCAAAAAGAGAATTCAATAAATTAAAAACCGCAAATACCTGAACATTATTGACAACATAAGTGCAATAATATGTTGCAACTATCAGCCGACCATTCATCTGAATCCCATGTGCCAACATACAAAACAGCAATATTAGCATTGGTCCATTTTTAAGAAGTGCTTTCCACTGCAACTTTAAAGGTATTTTCTCCTTAGCCCCCTTGGGACATATAACCTCTTTCGTTCCCAGACCGGTTGCCAGAATTAAGGGGAATGCGACAACAGCAGAAATTATTACGCTAACCAAAT
>Ga0153983_1000491_pt1 | contig 10240 bp, 9 predicted proteins | sample TSGA067MetaG_FD_104693 | JGI IMG/M metagenome (GOLD analysis project Ga0153983, IMG submission 104693) | Attine ant fungus gardens microbial communities from Georgia, USA - TSGA067 MetaG | ecosystem: Host-associated > Fungi > Mycelium > Unclassified | place: USA: Georgia, Alexander Wildlife... | reverse complement strand
ACCAGCTCGTCTCTTTCTACTTTCATAATCATACTTCTCGCACCTTTATGACTGGTAATATAAGTTGGATCTCCGGACATGATATACCCCACAATCTGGTTTACAGGATTATATCCCTTTTCTCCCATCGCATTATAAACCAGATCCAGAATTTCTTTTACATGAATCTCCGGTTCTGTCTTTACTTTGAAATATTGTGTGTTACTCTTATTAGCCATTTTTCCACGCCCTTATCTAAACTTTATGTGACTAGCCTGATATCTTACTAGTTTATCACATACAACTTTATTCTATTCTAATATAAAACTCGATGGAATTCAATGGATATTTTGTACTATATTTCACAAATCATAATATCTTTTGTCAAAAACCCTCGAATCTCTCCCATAATAATTTTATTTTTTAAGTTTTTTTCACATCTGATCCCCACTTTTAGATATTCCCTGGTATATCCTGTCCAGTAAAATTCATTTAAAATTTGTGTTTCTTCTTCGATCAGGATTTCTGCGTTTTTTCCGATGAGAGATTCCATATACTCTTTTTTTAGACGGCTTCCTAAAGCGATAAGCTCACGGCTCCGTTTCATTTTTCTCTCTTCCGAAACCTGCCGGGGCATGACTGCTGCCTTCGTCCCTTCCCGTTTTGAATATTTGAAAACATGAATTTCGTAAAACCCAATCTCTTTTATGAATTCCAAGGACCGCCTGAATTCTTCTTCTGTCTCCATCGGAAATCCCACAATAATATCGGTAGTCAACGCAGGATTTTCAAAATATCCACGCAGAAGATTACATTTTTCCTGATATTTTGAAGTACGATAGCGCCTGTTCATACGGGTCAGTGTCTCATCACAGCCACTTTGCAGGGATAGGTGAAAGTGCGGGCAAAGCTTAGGCATTTTATATATTTCTCTGATGAATTCTTCTGTAATAACTCCCGGTTCCAGCGACCCTAAGCGAATTCTTTTTACTCCGGAAATACTATGAATCGCTTGTATCAGGGATAGCAGAGACTCTTCGCAATCCACACCATATGAGCTAAGATGAATTCCTGTCAGCACAAACTCCTTGTATCCATTCATCGTCAGACGTTTGATTTGTTCGATCACTTCTTCTTTTCGGCGGCTTCGCACTCTTCCCCGTACGTAAGGAATGATACAATAACTGCAAAATTGATTGCATCCATCCTGCACCTTGATATAGGCCCGGGTATGTTCTCCTGTCCTGTCCAGCTGCAGGTTTTCGTATTCCATCGGCTGACTGATATCCGCAATCATCTCTTGGCGGCAGTTCTTTCCATCTCCATGCTCGTACGTATTTAGAATCTGAATCAAATCCTGCTTCTTGTTATTTCCAATGACAATGTCAATTGCCTGATCGATTTCCTGATTTTCTTTACCCGCCTGCACATAGCATCCTGCTGCCACTACGATCGCTTTGTCATTCATTTTTTTAGCTTTATGAAGCATCTGCCTTGATTTACGGTCTGCAATATTTGTCACAGTACAGGTATTAATAATATAAATATCTGCTCCGGGCGCAAAAGGGACAATCGAGTAGCCCGCTTCTATAAGCATCTGCTGCATCGCTTCCGTTTCATATGCATTAACTTTACATCCCAGATTATGCAGGGCAACCTTCTTTCTCATAATCGCTCCCTTCCCATCTAAATATCCTACATACATGTATGTTTTTTTACTATTAATAACTCAGACTTCGCACATCGAAAACGGGGCACAGGCAAATCTGAGAGCGGCTTCCGATGTGCGAAGTTTCATTTTCATTTATTAAGTTTGACGAATCACACTCCTTTTCTTTGTAGGTTTTTACCTTGACTTTTCCATCTATTGTCTGTAAAATAGCCCTATACTAACACCATAACAAGGGAGGGTTGTCAATGAAAACCGTACAAATATCACTGAATTCTATCGATAAAGTAAAATCATTTGTGAATGAAATCACGAAATTTGACTTTGATTTTGATTTGGTATCCGGAAGATATGTGATCGATGCTAAATCCATTATGGGCATATTTAGTTTGGATTTATCAAAACCCATCGACCTGAATATCCACGCCAATGATACCGCAGTAGCGCAAATCCTTGAAGCACTGAAGCCTTATATTGTATAATCCGGATAGAATTACATAGCTGAAGAATTAAAAGCTGTAAGTCTTCAATTAATCAACTGCCTCACAGAAATGTGGGGCTTTTTATTCGACCGTAATTACTTCTGCAGTCTGCAAAGCTTCTTCTACCATTTCCTCAATCTTTTCTTGCAGCTTTCCCTCTGAGCGCTTTATAATATTAAGGTTCGGCTTTGTTACCGGATGTTTTGCGACAAAAATTGTACAGCAGTCTTCATAGGGTAAGATAGAGGTCTCATAGGTATTAATTTTTAATGCAATATCTACAATTTCCTGTTTATCAAATCCAATCAGCGGACGAAATACAGGCATGGTGCATACTTCATTAGTAACTGCCAGACTCTGCATCGTCTGGCTTGCTACCTGCCCGATGCTTTCCCCTGTAATCAGACCCTGACCTCCTGTCTTTTTTGCCAGGTGTTCAGCGATCCGCATCATATACCGTCTCATAATAATGGTAAGCTCATCATGCGGGCATTTCTCGTAAATGGACATCTGGATCTCGGTAAAGTTTATGATATGCAACCTGATCGGACCGCTGTATCTGGCTACCAGCTTCGCTAAATCTACTACCTTTTGTTTTGCCCTTTCACTGGTATAAGGCGGGGCATGAAAATACACCGCTTCAATCTTCACACCGCGCTTCGCTATCATATACCCTGCCACCGGACTGTCAATGCCACCGGAAAGCAGAAGCATTGCCTTTCCATTCGTGCCGACCGGCATCCCTCCCGCACCTGGAATTGATTCCGAATAGATATATATTTTCTGACGAATCTCGATCTGCAGCAGTATATCCGGATGATGCACATCCACCCGGAAAGAGGGAAATGCATCCAGAATATCTTTTCCTAATTCACGGTTTAACTCCATCGACTGCATCGGATAATTTTTCCGCGCCCGGCGGGCACTGACTTTGAACGTTTTCGTTTTATCCGGATACAATTGATCCATATAGGCAACTACTTCCCGGGACAATTGCTCATAGCCTGTATCCTCTGTCACCACAACGGGACAGATGGCCGCTATGCCAAAAACCCGCTTTAAAGCCTCTAAAACCTCCTCAGGATCAAATGCATCTTCCGAAAGCACATAGATTCTGCCCTGTTCTTTTGTTATTTGAAAGTCACCTTCCACTTTTTTTAATGCCTCGCCCATCCGGGCAATCAGTGCATCCTCAAAGAGGTAACGATTCTTCCCTTTAATCCCTATTTCAGCGTATTTGATTAAAAATGCCTGGAACATAAATTCTCCTTCCATTTGATTACCGGCGGGTAAATTTCCGAAGTACAGGAGTTATCTCCCGCAGTGTCTGCAGACAGTATTCCAGTTCTTCTTTCGTCGTGTATTCTGAAAAACTAAATCTCACGGCAGATTCCCGCTGTTCTTTAGGGACACCCATAGCTGTCAGCGTAGAGCTTCCTGCACGCTTATGGGTGGAACAGGCCGAACCGGCAGATACATAGATATTTCTCTCTTCCAAAGCATGCAGCAGCACTTCACTGCGGATTCCTTCAAACCCTGCACTGACAATATGAGGAGCACCCTCCCGTACTTCCATGCCATGTATGGATACCTGCGGCATCTGCCTTAACCGCTCAACAAAATATTGCTTCATCTGATACAGACGTTCTGTTTTTTCTTCGTGATCCTGATAAATCTGCTGTACGGCTGCACCAAGTCCTGCAATTCCCGGCACATTCTCCGTTCCGGAGCGCATATTACTTTGCTGTCCGCCTCCGCGGATCAAAGGAGCTATTTTTATCTGATCGCAAATATATAAAAAACCAATTCCTTTCGGTCCATGTATCTTATGACCACTGACCGACATCATATCAATCCCCAGTTTCCCGGGATAGATCTTATATTTCCCAAATGCCTGAATCGCATCGACATGATAGATTGCACCCGGGACTTTCTGATGAACAAGTTTCCCGATTGCTTCCACAGGCTGCACAGACCCTATCTCATTATTCACATATATGGTAGAAATCAAAATGGTATCCTTACGAAGTGCAGTTTCCACATCTTCCATACGCAAGACCCCGTGATCGTCTACCGAAAGTATTGTAACATCAAATCCCTGTTCCTGCAAATATTGTATCGGAGCCGCTGCCGCCGGGTGCTCCACCGCCGTCGTAATAATATGATTTCCGCTGCGCCGGTTCGCCCAGGCTGCTCCCAGTAAGGCCCAGTTGTTTGACTCTGTTCCGCCGGATGTAAAAAAAATTTCCTTTTCCTTCACCTTTAATGCCTTCGCTATGATCTGTGCAGAGTCCCTGACATAACGTTCCGCTTCAAATCCTTTGCGGTGCATGGCAGAAGGATTCCCATAGTCTGTCATCATCGTTTTATCAACAATATCTCTGACCCCTTCATAGCATCTGGTTGTCGCTGAATTGTCTAAATATGCTTCCACTTGTTTCTCCTATCCTTCTAATGCAAACATCAGAACAGACAACACCGCAAGTCCTGCCGTTTCCGTTCTTAGAATCCGTTTTCCCAGTGTAACAGGTCGGATTTGGTAATTGATTGCCTGTGAAATTTCCTCCGGTGAAAAACCGCCCTCCGGACCTATAAAAACACCTATGGATTCTCCCGGCCTAATCTGCCGGAGGAAATCCTTTGTATCCTCCATCTGATCAGCCAGTTCATAGGGGATGATTTTCCTGGTTATCTTTTTGCTGTATTTTAACGCTTCTTTAAAGGTCTTTACCGGCGTGACTTCAGGAATATACATCCGTCCCGATTGTTTGGCCGCACCTTCGGCAATCGACTGCCACCGTTTTCGTTTATACTCTTCTTTCTTTCGGTCTAATTTTACAACCGTACGCTGTGTAACTACCGGAATAATTTCATGTATTCCTAATTCTACAGCTTTTTGTATAATCAATTCCATTTTATCACTTTTCGGCATTCCCTGAAACAAATAAATATCCGAAGGTAATTCGATCTGCGTATTTTGGACAGACTGGATCTTAGCAATAATTTTCTCATTGCTGATTTCTCTAATGCAGCAGATATATTCCCGATCGCTTTGATTACTGATCCGCAATGCTTCTCCCGGCTTCATGCGAAGAACATTTTTAATGTGATTGACATCCGCTCCGATGATCCATATTTCTTTATCTTTGACTTGATCCGGTTCGACAAAAAAACGCTGCATACTATCTCCCGTTACTGACTGTTATTGATACCCATTCTCCCTGCTGTGTTACTTCAATTACTTTTAGTCCTGCTTTTTCTATCGCTTCCAATACGATTCCCTTCTTATCCTCCAGAATTCCGGAAGTAATGTAGATTCCGTCCTTCGTCATATGCCGGACAGCAACCGGTGTAAGCGGGACTAACACATCTGCCAGAATATTGGCCACTACAATATCATAGGCTTCATAACCGACTGCATCCTGTACTTCCTTATCATCAATGATATTTCCAAGTATCACCGTAAAGGAGTCTTCCGAAATACCATTTTTTTCTTTATTTTCCCGGATTGCAGGCAGGGTGCAGGGATCCAAATCCGTCCCTGCTGCATGGGCAGCTCCCAATTTCAGCGCTGCAATAGACAATATCCCACTTCCCGTTCCCACATCCAGCAGTTTCGTCTCTGGAGTTACATATTTTTTCAGCTGCCGGATACAAAGCTGTGTCGTTTCATGCATGCCTGTGCCAAAAGCAGTTCCCGGATCAATGTGAATTGTCATCCGGTTTTTATCTTTTTCCTGTATTTCCTCCCAGGAGGGGATGATTAAGATATCATCTACATAAAACTGCCGGAAGTGCTCTTTCCAATTGTTGATCCAATCCTTATCCTCTGTCTGAGAAGTTTCTATTGCTCCTTCTCCTATATCCATAAACTTGCGCAGGGTATCTAACTCCTGAACTACCTGCTCAAGAATTGTCTGCGTATCTGCATCTTCTTCCAAATAAAAGCTTAGATATGCAGTTCCGTCATCCATTGGCACGTCCGGCAAAATATCTACAAACATCTTTTGTTTATCTTCCCGGGTAAGCGGCTGCTTATCCTCAATTTCCACGCCTTCAATGCCTATATCCGCTAAGGAAGCGATAATGATGTCTTCTGCTGCCGCCCTGGTTTGTATTGTATATTTATTCCATCTCATGAGTCAAGCCTTCCCCCTATAATAACATACAAGTTCCCGTGATTGTAATCACCGATAATAAAGTAGTTAAAACGATTCCTTTTGTGATCGGTGTTTCGTCCACCCCATATTGTTTTGCGATCATTGCCGGTAAATTCGCCACCGGCATTGCTACCATAAGTACCACTATCCCACGCATAGTTGAATTATTGACAAATATCTTCACGATCCATACAAGCAAAACCGGAAATATAATATACCGAATCCCCGTAAAATAAAATAATCGTTTATCACTGATGATATCTTTTGGGTTCATTTGCGCCAATGATGTTCCAATTACAAATAAGGATAAAAAGGTTGCCGGTGTTCCTATGTATGAAAAAAGAGTCTCCACCCCTTCCGGTATCTGAATCCCCGTCAAAAAAATCATGATTGTAATTACACATGCTATGGTTCCCGGATTGACCATTTCCCTGAGAGGAAATTTTGATTTCGGTCCGGACTGATTTTTGGTAATCAGGTACACACCGTATGTGAAAACAGTAATAGAAAAAACCAGATTATACACAGCCACATAAATCAGGGCTTCCGATCCAAAAAGAGCAGAAGCTACAGGAATGCCGATAAAACCTACATTACTGAATATGGTCATTAATTGATAGGTACTTTCCTCTTCCCCTGAAATCCTAAGAATCCTAACTATTACCTTTCCCAAAAGGATCAGAGCTCCAAAGCAAAGAATTGTAATTCCAGCGAAAATTAATACATCTTCTCTCTTTTCCGCCGCAGGATCTCCTAATACGCTGTGAATCAGGAGCGCCGGGCTGCATACATTTACAACCAGTGCGGAGAGAAACTTAGTAATATTTTCCGGTATTTCTTTTATTTTATAGTAAATAAATCCAACCATCATCAGCACAAATATAATCATCATTTGGCCAAATACAATATTTATGCTCATATACCTGTTATCTCCCATATTCAGAATCCGAAAAAGAACTCTTAAAGACTGCTTTAAACATCATTTAAGAGTTCTGATTGAAAAGCTCGTTATATTTTATTCTTCAAATTTTTCTTTCATTTTACCCATAAAACCCTTTTTTTTCTTTTCCTGGCTCACACCGGTTTTCAGGCTGCCGCCGGTAAGCTGATCAAATTTTCGAAGTGTCTCTTTTGCCTCTTCATTTAATCTGCCCGGCACTTGAACAACCAACGTCACGTAATGATCTCCGCGGGTGGATTTATTTCTAAGGGAAGGTACTCCTTTACCCTTTAATCTTACTTTTGTATCGGTCTGAGTACCTGGTTTTACATTGTACATAACATCTCCGTCCACCGTACTGATACGTACTTCTCCGCCTAATGCAGCTTGTGCATATGTAATCGGAGCTGTCGAAAAAATATTCATATCCTGACGTTGGAAAATAGGATGCCGGCTTACCTGTACCTCCACCAGTAAATCTCCTCTTGGTCCGCCATTATTCCCGGGTTCTCCTTTATCACGTATCCGGATGCTTTGTCCGTTATCAATACCGGCCGGAATTGATACTTCAATTTTCTTTCTGCTGGTAATATATCCGGTGCCACGGCAATTCTGACATTTTTCCTTTACTACTTTACCCGTGCCATTACATTCCGGACAAGTCTGTACATTACGAACCATACCAAACATAGATTGCTGTGTATACACTACCTGCCCCTCACCTTTACATTTGGGGCAGACTTCAGGTGCAGTTCCTGATTTTGCTCCGGTTCCGTGACATGTATTACAGACATCCTTAAAAGAAATATCAAGCGTTTTTTCACATCCAAACACCGCTTCTTCAAAAGTAATGCGAATTGCTGCGCGGACATTTGCACCCTTCATCGATCCATTATTGGTACGGCGTCTGCCGCCTCCGCCAAATAAATCTCCGAAAATATCTCCAAAGATATCTCCCATATCCATTCCGCTAAAGTCAAAACCGCCAAAGCCGCCTTCTCCTCCGGCTCCGCCTTCAAAAGCAGCGTGCCCGAACTGATCATATTGCTTTCTCCTTTCAGGATCGCTTAATATACCATAGGCCTCTGTGGCTTCTTTGAATTTTTTCTCGGCTTCTTCATCTCCGGGATTCATATCCGGATGATGCTTTTTTGCCAGCTTTCGATATGCGCTTTTTATAGAAGACTCATCTGCACCGCGGTCCACACCTAATACTTCATAATAATCTCTTTTTTCTGCCATTTTAACATTCCCCTTCTAAAAAATTAATTGCATTCAGGTACACCCCGGGGAGTGGACCTATTCCCAAGGGTGTACCCATACCTGCCTGACGGAGGCTTTGTGACATCATAATAACTCCTTTACACTTCACGGTAGTCGCCATCTACCACATCATCTGCCTCATATCCTGCTTCATCGCCCTGTGCACTTGCTTCCGGTCCTGCCTGTTGTCCTTCTGCCTGCGTTTGTTCATACATTTTCGAAAACAATTTCTGTGCACTTTGCATTAATGTTTCCTGTGCGGTCTTAATATCTGCCACCTGGGAATCTGTCATTTCTTCAACGTTTACTTTTTCCAAAAGTTCCTTTAATGCATTCAGATCCGCTTCTACGGCAGTCTTATCATTGGCATCAATCTTATCACCGGCCTCCTCTAATGCTTTTTCTGTCTGGAACACAAAAGAATCGGCATCGTTCTTTGTATCAATCGCTTCTTTGCGCTTCTTATCTTCTGTTTCAAACTGCGCTGCTTCTTTTACTGCTTTATCGATCTCATCATCTGACATATTTGATCCTGCGGTAATGGTGATATGCTGTTCCTTTCCTGTCCCCAGGTCTTTTGCGGATACGTTAACAATACCATTTGCATCAATATCAAAGGTAACTTCAATTTGAGGTACACCTCTTCTGGCCGGTGGAATCCCATCTAACCGGAACTGTCCGAGAGATTTGTTATCTTTGGCAAATTGTCTTTCTCCCTGTACTACATTTATATCTACCGCGGTTTGGTTGTCCGCTGCTGTAGAGAATGTCTGACTCTTCTTGGTGGGGATTGTCGTGTTCCTTTCAATCAATCTTGTTGCCACTCCGCCCATCGTTTCTATCGACAGGGAAAGGGGAGTTACATCCAATAGCAAGATATCACCTGCACCGGCATCACCGGCTAATTTTCCACCCTGAACAGCAGCTCCTAAAGCAACACACTCATCCGGATTCAAGGTTTTACTCGGCTCTTTGCTGGTTAACTGTTTTACTTTATCCTGTACCGCCGGTATCCTGGTAGACCCGCCTACTAATAATACCTGACCTAGCTCAGAAGCCGTAATTCCAGCATCTGAAAGTGCTCTTTTTACAGGTTCTGCCGTTTTTTCTACCAAATCATGTGTCAATTCATCAAACTTTGCTCTTGTCAGATTCATATCAAAATGTTTGGGACCTTCGGACGTAGCTGTTATAAATGGCAGGTTAATATTCGTCGTTGTGGAAGAAGATATTTCTTTTTTTGCTTTTTCAGCAGCTTCTTTGATTCTTTGAAGCGCCATCTTATCATTCGCTAAGTCTACTCCTTCTGTATTTTTAAATTCCTGCAGCATATAATCGGCAATTTTTTGGTCAAAATCATCTCCGCCGAGTCTGTTATTTCCTGCTGTCGCCAGTACTTCGATGACACCGTCACCAATTTCAATAATGGAAACATCAAAGGTACCGCCGCCCAAATCGTATACCATAATTTTTTGTTCTTTTTCATTGTCCAGACCATACGCTAACGCTGCCGCTGTAGGCTCATTAATAATACGTTTTACATCCAGCCCGGCGATTTTACCTGCGTCTTTTGTTGCCTGACGCTGTGCATCATTAAAATATGCAGGTACCGTAATCACTGCCTCTGCTACCTTTTCTCCCAGATAGCTCTCTGCATCTGTCTTTAATTTTTGAAGAATCATTGCCGAAATTTCCTGAGGAGAATATTTTTTATCATCAATACTCACTCTGTAATCCGATCCCATTT
>Ga0153983_1000489_pt1 | contig 10278 bp, 14 predicted proteins | sample TSGA067MetaG_FD_104693 | JGI IMG/M metagenome (GOLD analysis project Ga0153983, IMG submission 104693) | Attine ant fungus gardens microbial communities from Georgia, USA - TSGA067 MetaG | ecosystem: Host-associated > Fungi > Mycelium > Unclassified | place: USA: Georgia, Alexander Wildlife... | reverse complement strand
GCAAAATAACACACGTGCACTATTGCAATGGAAGAAAAGCAGCGTAAGACCATCCACCGGGGAGCTGGATGCTCTGTAACGATTTGCTGTCATGTTGAGTATGGGCCATCCTCGTGATGGGCATTTTAAGACAAATGGTTGTATCCAGAGAGACATGAGTTATGAAGACATCGATTAAATGATCTGAGAAGGCCTTATATGTGCACCTTACCCAGAACATAACATAAACAACGTGTGGATGTCGGGAGACGGACCTTTTCAGGGTGGACATGTAGCTGTTAAGTCAAGTCATCTGTTACCTGATCTATCAAGTCAATTGAAAGTCACATGTGTGACATCGCAATCTGGTGTGTTTGAGCCTCAGTTCTTCATGCCCACCATGAATGACAATGAGAACACTCACCATCCTAAAAATCTAGCCATTGACACCAAGCTTACCACCCACCTTGAAGATGTCTTTCGAGCCCAATGGGCTGTTGTGATAATATTAGAATATAACGTCGGATCTTCACCATCGGACCCTTGCAACATGTACACCTTATTACTCATTGTCAGTCTATTGACTACATAGCCTCCCGGAACTCTACAGCATCTGATGTACCAACTGTAGAGTATATGTTGAGAATTTTTCTAAATAACATTTATAATGTCCTAGTAGCTTGCTACTAGACACCATCAATAAATATGAAATTCCTGAGCAAAATAAATCAATCATCAAATCATAGGAGAATTATAATAATATTTCATGATTTACAAGGCTGTACAACCATGTTAGTGGTAAATGAGCTAATCACAATAGTGTGTGAACAGCCTAAGATAACTATAAATATCTTAGGAACTTCTGAGAACTAGATGCTCTTAGAAGATCAGTGATAAACTATTTGATGGGGAAAATCCTATGTCTAGAATGGGTTTTGGGCAATACTGTTCATTAAACCTTTATATGTCCTTGTGAACACAGTCTATCTTGCCCTTTATCCAAGATAATATTATAGACAAATCATAATGGTTCATATACATGGTAGATAGAAGTAGAAGACCTTTGAGTCAATAGTTAAATGAAATCTTTAGTGAAGCTCTTAATAATTAGTGACTCAATAGCTTGTAATCTACATGACTCATAGCATCCTGTAGATGTATAAAAGAGGGGCATTCTCTTACTAGAATGCTAACCCAAGTATATTACCTTACTATCAAGACCACAACCTACCAACCTTTGAAAGACTAAAACAGGTGTATACCTTATGAGTGTATAACAAGTTGCTTAGCTACTGTACTATTAGCAGCTATACCTCTATAAATATATTTCAATAGCATAAAGACTTAGACAAAGACCTCTATAAAATCATTATTTAACCTTGCATTACAAAAGGTTATAGACCTTGGCCCTTACTGAAATTGCTTACTATTTTACTTTTGTCCCTACTACCTGTAAGACTTTAGCCAAGATGACTTAAATCCACTCCATGTCTGAGTTGACAAGGAGAACTTGATAGAGCCCCCATTTGATTTTTGACACTACATATACAACTTCTATCATAGCTATACACTTCACCTCCCACAGTCCTCATGTTATCTATCATGTGATTACCCTGTCATGTGTTGTGACATGTGACCTGACCATTCTGTGACTGATATCACAGTTTTGTGACTTTGTGACAGTGACATGACTTCACCTTCATAGTAGTAATTCAACTAAATAAAAGGAAAAGGAAATAAAAAATAAAAATAGAAAATGACTTAGCTATTTTGCCAAGTCATGATACTACCTATCTCTCTGTTATGTGACTCAAGTCAAGTCAACTCAGAGGCAAGTTCTTTGAGAACTATAACAAGAACTTAATAGAGTTCTCTGATCAATTGCTCTACTACTTTAGACTATTTGTCTATGTTTGTCCTAATATATACTACAACTGTTCAAGAGATTGGTAGTTTAACTCTATCATTTATCATTCTATTTATAGGTCCTTACATCATGGTTAAGATGACTTATAACACTCTCTTGTTCAAATATAACTGCTATTAGAAGAAACAGCCACATTTACTATGATATCATAACCTAACTAGTATAGTACTTGCATTGCTGAACTGTCCTCATTTCGGTACTCACTGATAGGGTACTCCATCACTTTCTTATATTACTTAAAGGTTATGATCTATTCTTTCCTCTCTCAGTTATCTACTTCATTCTGTGATGTCTAAGCTTATATACTATTCACTGTATACACTTTCCTATTATATTCTTACAAGGTTTTCATCTAGGCCTCTGACCCATCTAGAACCCTCTACTAATTCTGTGTTATTAAGTTTGTATTAAAGTCAGTCTGTCATGACTTGGCAAAATAGCTAAGTTATTATTTATATTTCATTTTCTTTTGGACTTACTATACCAGGAAAAAGTGCAAGAAAGTATCATATGACAAATGACACACATCACAGTCATATACTAGGATGTCACAATGTCACATCATATGATGGGTTACATGATGAGTATGGGAAAATAGTGCACAGACCATGTAGTAATTGTATAAGTAGTGTACAAGAAATGCATGAGAACTCTATCAAGTTCTCTTTGTCAAGTGCTGATAAAGAAGCAGTTGACTTTATTCTGGCTTAGGAGTTAGCTATTCTGACATCAGGTCACTTTGCTTCCTTTCTACAATAGTCCACATTATAGCAACTTAGCCTAGATAACTTAATCACCCTCCAAGTCTAAGTTGATAAGGAGAACTTAATAGAGTTTCCATTAGATTTTCTATACTACTTATACAACTACTACATGGTCTGTGCACTGTTTTCCCACACCCATCATATGACATTATGTGACATTATGTGATATCTTACTTATGTGACTGTGACACTTGTGACATGATACTTTCCTGCACTCCTTCCTGTGTAATAAGTCTAAAAGAAAAGAAAAAAGAAAAGAAATATAAATAATGACTTAGCTATTTTGCCAAGTCATGACACATATAACAATAAGTAGTATTGTCTATTAGGTTGCTTTGCTCCCTTCCTACTGTCACAAACTTCATTTAGCCATATCTCCATCAATTCTTCAATGACTCTCACAGTCTCAAAGGCTACAGAAAGCCCTCAAAAAGACCTTTTGATCAATGCCAGTCACATCTTGAGGCAATCAGTATTGGCTGAGATATTAAGCAGATCAACTGGTAACCACTATGTTACCATTTATTAAATCACTAATATCTCAGAAACCACCATGATCAATGCTTTGGTTCTAGGCTCAGCAGAAGCCTTCTTCATAACGCTCAGAATGAGCTTAGAACAACCTTAAGGCAATTAATATTAGTGGAGATATGAAGGCCCCAATATTTGTACATGGACTTCATTAATTACCCATAGATAGTCATCTGTCCTTTTCTTAGAACAAAGGACAGCCTTCATATGGTTAAGTTGTCACTATATTAAGCACAAAGACACTACCATATGTAGGACAATAGATAGTAGTATGTGATGATCTGTCCTAGTGCACAGACCATCACTTTTCTGTATATAAGGACTCTCTATCTGAGAATTAGACCTCAGACTTAACAACATCTCTTGTCACTGTCTAAACTTCACTTATAAGCATCTTTTGAGTTTATCATCAACAAAATCACAGTCAGTAAGTGGCCTTTTGTGATAAGAATGGTCCTTCATATGCTACTCTTCATTATGTTCTGTTGTTTCCAAAGAAAGAGAATAGATGGCATTCAAGAATTCCAATCCATGGTGCTCAACTTAGAGAACAAGGGAAGAATGCAAGACAAAGAGATGGAGAGGAATGAGCTCACTCACAGGTAGTTTCTGATAGATGCTATTATGCCTATTGTCTTCATGTTAGAGATGGTCCTTAGCTACCTCTCTTCTATGGTAGAAAGCTATTTCAGCAGTTTATTATTGATGCATAGGCAAATTGTGAGCAGAAGAGACTTAAGTGGGCTAGAACACATCAACATACTCTTAGATCTGAGCTCTACCAGGGACTTCAGGATGCTGCTGTGTATGATAGACATGATAGAGAAGATGTTAGGGTTTTGGGGTGCAAACTCATTCTTCCCTCTTCTCATATGGGAAGTGCTAGGTTTATGACCCAGCTGTTCTAGGATGCTATGGCCATTTGCAGATACTTTCACAAACCAGACCTCTTCCTTACCATGACTGCTAATCCCAAGTGGCCAGAAATCCTCCACAGTCTTTTTCCTAGTCAAACAGCTACTAGCTACTAATCGTCCTGACATTGTATCACAGATCTTTGAGCAGAAGAAGAAAGCACTCCTCAAACTCATTAATAATAGCTTCTTTGGTACTACTATTGCTCATATTCATACTATTGAGTTCTAGAAAAGAGGTCTTCCACATATTCACTTGCCCATCTTTCTACACTCTCAAGATCACATTCGAGACCCTCATTACATAAACTCCATGATCTCAGCTCAACTTCCTGACCCTCAACTACAGCCACTTCTCTATGCAAAAGTCACTAAATATATATTATATGGTCCATATGGAGCTGATAATCCCCAAGCCAAGTGTATGGTCAATGGAAAATGTAGTAAGCACTTTCCCAAAGAGTATAAAGAGAGAACAGATTGGGCTGAGGACAGTTATCCACTTTATGCTAGGCCTAACAATGGCTTGGTTTTTGAATGCAATTGGGCTAGATTTACCAATCAATATGTGGTCCCTTACTGTCCTCAACTTCTTCTTCTCTTTGACTGTCATCTCAATGTTGAGATCTCTGCTAGATTGGGAACTGTTAAGTATCTGAGCAAGTATATTTACAAGGGTCCTGATAGAGCAACTATAGAGATTAGTGATGGGATGCAGGATGAAATCAAGGCTTATTTGGATGGTCACTTTATTGGTCCAGCAGAAGCTTACTGGAAGATCTTTGAATTCAATATGCATAGAGAGTCACCAGAAGTTCAACGTCTTCATATCCATCTTCCCAATGAACACTATGTCAACTTCTATGCACACTAGACTGTCAATGAAGTGTTAGCTAGGCAAAATATGGAAAAGACTTAACTTACTGCTTGGTTTGACTATAACTCTGTATATGATAATAGTTTGGGCTTTTCCTACTGGCAGTTTTCTCAACACTATACCTGGAATGCCAAAGACAAGTCATGGTATCCAAGACAACATGCTAGGATAATTGGAAGGATGTACTTTGTGTCACCATCAAAGGGAGAACAGTTCTTTTTACAACTTCTTTTAACTATATTTGAAGGTGGCAAGAGTTGGGAGCATTTGAGGACCTAGAATGGCCAAGTGTTTAATACATTCAAGGAAGATGTATGGCAAGGGGATTACTGGAGGATGATCATAAGTGGAGAATTTACTTGGAGGAAGCAATTGTAATACAGCCTAGAATGGCATGTTGTTGGTTATTGGCAGTTATTTTGCTGACTGATGAAGTGGCTGAGCCTCATTTACTCTGGGATCAATTCAAGGCTGGACTATGTGATGATGTCAAGCACAAACTACATCATACGAACTACTACCAAGCTGATCAGAAGATACCAAAGAATGATGTTTATGATTGTGGCCTTTGGGATCTTAACAGGATATTAGTGGAAATGGAAAGAAGTCTTGCTGATTTTCCACCAATGCCTTTTCCATAGCACTAGTGGGCTCATAGAATACCCAATCCTCTCTTACAGACTGAGCAGTATGATGTAGATGAAATGGCAACTTTGGTAGATAAGCAAAGGACAATTTTCAATCTTGACCAAGCTACTGCTTTTGATGTTGTTCTGGAGTCTGTTACCAACAATCAGGGTCATCTTTTCTTTATTCATGCTGCTGGTAGTTTTGGGAAGACATTTTTGTGTAACACTATTGTTGCTAAGGTTAGAAAGAGAGGTCAGATAGCACTACATGTGGTATCATCTAGAATTACTACTCTTTTGTTGGATAGAGAAAGAACATCTCACTTATGCTCCAAGATTCCTCTTTCTATTCATGAAGACTCTGTGGCTGGACTCAAACACAATAGTTACATATTCCCAGTCCTCTAACAAACCAAGGTTATCATTTGGGATGAAGCTCCTATGCAGCACAAGTATGATATTGATGCTGTTGATCAATGTCTTAGAGACTTGCTTGAAGTAAGTAATCACTTGCACTTGATGGCTCTTGAATTAACATATTATCTAGAATAACCATCCATTTAGTGGAATTACAGTGGTATTTGGAGGGGATTTTTGTCAGACTTTGCCTGTGGTACCCAAAGGAACACGTCAACAAGTAGTAGCAGCATCTCTTTGTAGAAAAAACTTATGGGAACATATTAAGTTTTTGCATCTCAGACAGAATATGCACTTGGGTCACTCTGAAGCTGACAATCAACATGCTCAGTGGTTGCTGGAGATTGGTGCTAGGTCAACTATGAATGATAATGAGATGATTCAAGTTCCTCAGTCCATAGTTTGTGCTAATCTCAATGCTTTTATCAACAGAATCTATCCAGGAATTGGTAACTCAAGGACTCAAGATGACCAGTACTTCTTGGATTGCATTATTCTCTGTCCTAGAAATAATCAAGTCCATGATATCAATAAGGCTATTCTTCAACAGTTCAACCTAAATGCAGAGATCTATATGCTAAGAAGTGTGGACTCTGTATCTGAAGAAGATGGAATGCACCATGCTTATCCTGCAGAGTTTCTTCAATAACTTAATGCTGGTGGATTGTCTCCTGCTTTACTCTGTCTCAAGGTTGGCTCTCCAGTTATTTTATTGAGAAAATTGGATCCAGGAGAAGGACTTTGTAATGGGACAAGAATGGTGGTGTTGAATATGAGAAAAAAGATGCTCCAGTGTAGGATTATCAGCAAGAACAAGAGATTTAGAGGCAAGGTGGTGTTGATTCCAAGGATTAGGTTATCACCTAATGCAGAGACATTGCCTATGCCACTCAAGAGACTTCAATTCCCAGTCAGGCTGGCCTTTGCTATGACTATTAACAAGTCTCAAGGTATCAGACTAGCCAACTTCCAAAGCCAGAATTAAGCCAACTGTTTCTTTATCAGCATTTGACAAGGAGAACTCGATAGAGTTCCCATTAAATTCTCTATACTACTTATACAACTACTACATGGTCTGTGCACTTCTTTCCCATGCCTATCATGTGACCTATCATGTGACATCATGTGATGTGACCATGACCATGTGATACTTATGGCATAACACTTTCCTGCACTTCCTTCTATATAGTAAGTCCAAGATAAAAAAAAAGGAAAAGAAAAGAAAAGAAATATAAATAATAACTTAGCCATTTTGCCAAGTCATGACACCATCCCCCTCTCAAGTTTCTTCGTCCCGAGGATTTTTCCTACAACTCATAGTATGGGTCAGCCAAGTTGCCTATCTCGTTGTTATCATCTTCCATCCACTCTCATATTCCTGATTTTTCCTCTTCAATTTCTTTATCCTCTGGGATTGTCTTCATTGTTTCTCTTCTCATGGGTTTCTTGCCCTTCCATTGTCTTCAGTTTTTCTCTATTCTTCCCCAATACTCCTAGTCATATCGCTTGTCTAACCACCCGTATAGTTTCTTTGCTATAAATCTTCCTGGCAATTCTCCCTGTCAAAATGTTTCCTCTTTGTACTCTTGTTGTACCATGTCTTCCATGTCTCACCGATACTCTTTCTTGAATTCTTGAATTGCTTCTTTTGCATTCTCTAAATTCTTCCTTCCTTCCCAAGTATCTGACTCTACCGTGAATTCTTTCTAACATACTAAATATTTATCTTTCCCTCTAACCTTCCTCTTATTCAGTATTTGTTCCACCTCCCATTTTTCTTTCCCTTCGATTATGACTGGAGCCAGTTGCTCCTTCTTTTGTTCCTCTACTTGCCCTATGTATCATTGTATTCTACTAACATTTACTACTGGGTATATTTTTACTGTACTAGGTAGCTCCAGTTCTACTGCATTTGATGATACAACTTTCTTGACTTTGTAAGGTCCGACAAACCTCTCTGTTAGCTTCTCTGTTCTTCTTCCAACCATCTGATATTTCAGATCTTTGGTACTGAGCATGACCAAGTCTTTTACTTTATATTTGTCTATGTTCAATCTCTTCCTGTTGGCATACTTTCTCATATCTTCCTGTGCTTTCTTTAGCACCGCTTTTGCTTCTTCTTGTATCTCTTTCATTTTCTCCACAAACTTTTCTGCTCCCACATATTTTCCTTTCTTCCTTCCCTTGAACCCCATCCTAGGATCTTGTCCATGATTTGCCTTGAAAGGCAATGTTCAAGTACTCGAGTATGCTTTGTTATTATATGCAAACTCTGCCGTTCCCAACCATTCTGGCCACTGTTTTTGCCTATGGTCAATGAACATTCTTAAGTACTGTTCTAGTTCCTGGTTGACCCACTCTGTCTGCCTGTCTGTTTGAGGATGGAACACCGTTGACAATTTACTCTTAATCCCCAGCATCTCATTCAACTTCTTCATTAATCCTGCCACGAATTGTGGTCCTCTATCTGATATGATACTTTCAGGTAGACCATGCAATTTCCACATGTTGTTCCTAAACAACCTAGCTAGACCTTCTGCCGACATTTTCTCCATAGTTGGTATAAAGTAAACCATTTTAGTTAGTCGATTCACTACTACTAGAATACTATCATATCCTTGTACTAGGGGCAGTTTAGTGATAAAATCTGCTAATATATGTACCCAAGGTTTTTCTGGAATAGAGTTTGGTATTAATTTTCCTGCCAGCTGTTCTGTGTGGTTTTTATTCCTTTGGTAAGCATCACATCTCTCCACATACTGCTTTACTTTCTTTGTAACCCCTAGTCACCAAAAGTTCCTAGTGACTAGTTCTACCATCTTCCACTGTCCTCCATGCCCTCCTATTGGCTTATCATGGTGTAGTCTAATTATTTCTGCCCTTAATTTTTCATCTTTTGGCACATAGACTTTTTCTTCTTTATACATAATACCATCTACCTCTCTCCATTCCTCATCTCTTAGCATTTTTACTCCTGTCTGCTTCATTTCTTCTACCGCCTTTACTACTTCATCATCTTTTACCTTTGACTTTCTAACTTCCTCTAGTAGATCTACCCCGTCTACTATAATTTCTACTGTTTCTGTCTTTCTCACCTCCAACCATCCTGGTTTCACCAACGTCTCGTCCTCATTGTCTTTATTCACTCTGACCTCCCAGTCTGGTCTCCTGCTTAGACTATCTGCCTTTCCCATCTTGCTTCCTGGAACATGTTTTAGTGTAAAATTAAATCTAGATAGGTATAATGCCCATCTAGCTTATCTTCTATTTAACTTTTGTGCTTTTATGAAGTATTCGAGGTTCTTATGATCTGTCCATATCTCAAATTTGATCACTGCTCCTTCCAGGAAGTGTCTCCACGCTTCTAGGCATCTGACTACCACTAGCATTTCTTTGTCATGAATCTCGTAGTTTTGTTCTGTATCACTTAGAGATTTTGAAATAAAAGCAACCAGTCTCTATTTCTCATCTGAGCACTTCATCGAGAGTACTCCTCTAGTAGCATAATTCAAAGCGTCAGCTTCTACCCTGAACTCTTTGTCTAAGTCCAGTTTTGCTAAAACTGGTTTTGTTGTAAAGATCTGTTTTAACTTCTCAAATGCCTTTTGCTAGCTATCTCCCCATGTCCACTTCTCATCTTTCCTCATCAGCATATTCATTGGTCTTACTACTCGAGCAAAATCCTTAATAAACCTCCTATAGTAATTTGTGAGGCCTAGGAATTTCTAATATCTTTCACATTTTTTGGCTGTGGCCAACTGAGTATTCCTTCTACTTTCTCCTTCTTCATCTCTATGCCATCGGGTCCTATAACAACTCCTAGGAACCCTATCTTCCTTGCTTTCCACACACATTTTTCTGGCTTGATATACAAGTCGTTCTCTTCTAACCTCCTCAATATTTCCTCCACAATCTCGTTGTGTCCTTCCTCTGTTTCTGTTCCCACTAACATGTCATCTACAAATGCTGCTACCTTTCCTTCATTTATCAAATCCCTCAAGATCTCGTTCATCATTGCCTAGAATGTGGCTGGTGAGTTCGTTATCCCAAAGAACATGACCATTGGTTTGAAGGACCCTACATGTGTTATAAATGCTCCCTTCCACTCATCTCCTTTCTTTATCCATATGTTATTGAATCCCCATCTTAGATCCATTTTAGTGAACACTTTCTTGCTACCCATATTGTCAATTAACTCTGTAATTAATGGTAGTGGGTAATTGTTTTTCACTGTCTGGTC
>Ga0153983_1000486_pt1 | contig 10319 bp, 10 predicted proteins | sample TSGA067MetaG_FD_104693 | JGI IMG/M metagenome (GOLD analysis project Ga0153983, IMG submission 104693) | Attine ant fungus gardens microbial communities from Georgia, USA - TSGA067 MetaG | ecosystem: Host-associated > Fungi > Mycelium > Unclassified | place: USA: Georgia, Alexander Wildlife... | reverse complement strand
TATTCTTTCTGCTCCTCTTTAACTTTATCATTTTGAGCATCACAAACTCTATTTTCTAAAAAGATATCTAATTCTTTAAACCTTTCTAGAGTGGAAAAACAACCAGAAACTAGAACTAGGAGTCGTCAAACTTCTACAGCGCAGCGAGCCAGATTGGTATGTCCGGTAGATAACCTAGAACATATACTACAGAAGAAAGTGAGATTTGTAGTGAAGAGATGACATGTCAGCTCCAAGATGTCAGAACTATCAGAATGGCCTACTCTGAGCCTTGGATCTCCTTCAGATGTCGAGCTGAACCCCTTCTTAGATACTTCAGCAGAACAGACTGGACCTATTTACCTAGGAAAGTTTAGTCTCTCAAGTGTATGCATAATCCCCAAAGAATCACCAGAAGAACTCATATCAGAGGTGACGCAAGCGCTTTCTGATAACCTTACTTCATTACTACCATCTCGATCACCGACGCTGTCTATTAATCCAACTACTACTTCACAAACTAAATCAGATATGACTGCTAAACTGAATATGCTGATGTCCCTTAGCCTGAGCGCCCCTAAGTGGGATGGACAGTCAAGGACACTCAGAAATTTCCTTAGAATAATGAAACAACTGTTCCGAACTGTAGAAATTACAGATGATCAAAAGAAACTAGATTGGATTACAGGATATGTGGATGCCGATATACATGACCAGTGGACCAGCTTCGAAGAATACAAAGCTGGGTCTTGGAATTGGTTTCTAGAGAGACTTAAGACTGGATATCCAGAACTAACTACTGAAGAACAAGGTAGTATGAATCACTTAAGAAAATTATGTAGAGAGAATGCTGGGATCAATTTATTAGAGAAGGAGCGACTCATAAGCTTTAAGAGAAGGTTCGTATATATTGCTTAGAAGTGTCTTAGACCGCCTGCAGTAACAGAAAACAGGGAGCTTGTAGAGCTCTTTGTTAAGACATTAGATAGCACCTTTCAAGATGCGCTTAATTCTAGATTAAGTATACAGGGGATTCTCAAGGTAGATGTGCAAGGAAAAAGTCGCATTGAGGATCCCTACAATCTAGATCACATAGTACAGAAGGCTGTAGAGTTAGTTAGTGGAAAGACGATAGCACAGGCATTGAAACATATGCCAGTGATACTATCTAGGAATGGAAAAGTGAACCCAGACACCAGAGGACCAGTGTATTATAGTAAAGAAGAGTTAGTAAGGAAAGTCGAGGCATATCCAGATGTAGAGGCCTTGCAACAGGATATAAATATATTAAAGACATTATATGAGAAACAAGAGAGATCGTGAGAGCACCATGAGAAGAGTGTACAGGGAGCTCTAGACAGCATAAAAACACTAATACACTTACAAGGACAAATGTCGGCACCACCAACAAAAGAAATAGAAGGATTCCCAATGAGGTATGGACAGGGACCACCACAAATGGGGCCACCTAAGCCTCCAAGGAAGTGCTTCTATTGCTTTGAGATAGACCACTTGTTCTTGTTTTGCCCTAAGAAGACAGAAGATGAAAAGAAAGGACTAATATTGGTAGATAAATTTACAGTGAGGTTCGCAAATGGAGAACCAATACCAATAGAGCATAACATGTCCATCAAGGACCGTGTAAGGAAACACCTGCCATCATTAATAGCAGTGATGATATGGGGAGATCCAGAATTAGAAACTTGCAGTGTATGGGATCAAGAGCCGGATACAGAAGGGGTCATGATGTCATCCTAACCAGTAAGGAAACAGATGGAAACTCTATTTAGAGAGAATGGATAGTTAGAAGAACTGTCCTACTTAAAAAAGAAAGTCAGTAGCCTAGATATCATGTTGCAGAAAATGAATCTAGAAAGAGAGCTGACACTGGAATTAGAAAAAGAGGGCATAGAGTTCTTTTTGAGAAGAATGGCAGCAGAATATGTTCAGACAAGATAGAATGTAAGGGCAACTGGGGCACAAGACTCCAGGAGAATCCTCAGTTAATATTACAGTTTGTAGTTATGATACAACTCACCTCCAGGAGAATCCTCAGAGATTAAGATGAGGCTCCTGAAGGGATGTTTTACATTATATATTAAGTTTATATTCCTTGTGTCAGGGTCAGCGTGATCAGAGCTATACTAGTGTGTTTAAGTATTACTTTAGTAATACTTGAACAAGCTTAGGTCGCTCTGGAGCATCGTTATGCAGTTCTAGGGTAGAAATAGAGCTATCCCCTTACACAGGACTCAGCTCCTAGAAAGAAGTCAGGTTTTTAGAGACACCGATGAAGAGGCCACCATTCAAAAGACAGGTTCACTTTTGGAATGAGAAGGCTTCAGAGGTAAATAGCTGGAATTGAAATGAGGAGGAATCCTCACCAGAAGGAGCAGAAAATGGGACTCATAGTAGATCTAGAACGTCGACTACAAGTCAAAACCATGAGTTCTCTTATCAAAAGATGCCTGCACAGGTGCCGGTAGTCGATGTTCCACCACTCCCAGCTAAGTATTTCAGACAGTTTCCTCAGAGGGACATGCTAGTAAAGAATAGAGCACCAATTGAGGAAGGAGTTAAGGCTGAGGAGATATTAGATAGGATGTTGGAAGGAGAAATGAAAATGACTCCTAAAGAATTATGAGCTGTGGCACTATCACGCCGTACAACAATTTAGGCAACATAAGTGACATTTTTCACAGTAATAACCAGGATCACTGGCTGGAGAGAAGAGTTCAGCCTCTCAGAAGTGTTCCCTAGACATCTTGTTGTGGACTCGAGCCTCTCACTCGAGTAGCAGAGTAGTGGCTGTGACCACCACTACACATACCTCATAGATGCTTGCCCAGGTACCCCATATCAGATTATCAACAGTTCTCTCTTCTAGAAGTGCTCTCTCGAACGGAAGCGAACTTAGTAGAATTACCACTACCTGAGTGATGTCATACTGTAGCCGCCAATGGTCCTATTTAAAGAAGAGTTACAATCAGATCCGGGCCATCATCACTGATGGCTAATTATAGCAAGATCAAGAGAGTCAAACCATCGTGAAGTCGCCTCACAACGACAGTAGAAGGAAACTGGAAGTCAGAGAAGTGAGAGTACATAGAAGAGGTAAAGAGAAGAACAGGGAAGCTGAGAAGAGAAGTAATAGGAAGGCTAGATGAAGAAAACACACTCAAGAGCAAGACGGGTCAAGACCACTGTCTCTGCCTATGGCCCATCAAGAGGCTTGAGGTCTGACCATCATACAAGGGAGGGTTCCTGGGGTAGGACTAGGATAGTGGGGAGCAGTTAGCCAGTGTTTGGAAGGGGCACTGTATCATCATTGCGGCCTTGCTAGATTTGGGAATTCAGAGGTTTTCTTTGTCTCACTTTCTTTGTTGTCTCTTTGCTTTGTAATCATAATAAAATACTCTAGGGCATAGCAGGGAACTCAATCATCATACCCCTATCATTATCCCTCTCTGTTGCTCTAGGGCTTAACGGCTATTTTGAGTAACTAAGTTTCTAGTTTTTCTGAGTGTTCTACCTTACTTTCTAAAAACCCACCAAAACTCTCTCTTGACGGAAATTCAAGCCCCAACAGACTTGGGCATTCACTTGTGCTAGGAGTTAATAGCTTGCTATGTGTTATTGGAGTTGGCTTCCAGTTGTACAGTCAGCTGAAGAAGAGCCCACACGACAGCACAGGAGTTCTAGGTAGTTTTGCTGTATCGACGGCAAGCCAGACTACTAGACTAGGTAAGGGCAGTAGTGTCACGACGTGAGACGAACACGTGTCTTGGAGATCCTATTATGGTGAGATCTACCTCGAGTGGATTCTTAAATATGTTATTATCATTTCTTTCAGTTCTTTTGGATTGTACCCTATTATTTCCCCCTATTCCCAAGCTCTCCTTTGTTATTTGATTATCTCTCCAGTGCCTACTTGTTTAGTGCACAACTGTGAAACATCTTGGGGATTATTATATTTTCATTTGTTATCACCCTTGTCTCGAGATTGAATTCCCTTTGATCCTCATCACCAGAATTACTGTTCAAAGTCCCCCCAGGTTTGCATGGGGAAAACACCAGTGTCCATTTCCTGATGGAAGATGTTCTCGGACTACTTGGTGGCACGACCACCCTTGAAAAACATGAGAGCCCAGAGAATTTTTTCCTGTTCATTGCAGAACTGTTCTGGAGCTAGGCATATGTAGAGGGAGCAGGAGTTTAAGAACGCATGGCCATTGTGACATTCTTCGCTGAAGTCTGGAGGAGAGGAGAGTTTAGGACATGTTTGTTGTGCCATTAGAGCAGGGGACAGAGACGTTGGAGGAGATGGTACAGGCGGGGGAGATGTGTTTGGTACTGCCAGAAGGGTGAGGTTAGCCACTAACTGTGTAAGTTGTTGTAGCTGTGTGGTCAGGGCTGCCAGGGTGGTATTGATGTTATTTTCAGAGACATGTTGTCTCTCCATGAGCTCCTAAAGATGGTGCTGTAGGTATCCTAAGGCATTGGCTATGCCTTGAGAGGTGTCTAGAGGCAATGACATCTGGAGAGCAGAATTTTCAGAGGGCTAGGTATGACAGGGGAGGGCTACCTATCAGGTAGCTGTCTATTGGGATAGTCCAAAGCTCTGTTTTTAAAGATCCTAATCTACTGTAAGGGCGACTGGGCACAAGACTCCAGGTGAATCCTCAGTTGATATTACAGATTGTAATTATGATACAACTCACCTTCAGGAGAATTCTCAGAGATTAGAATGAGGCTCCTGGAGGGATCTTTTACATTATATACTAGTTTTACATCCCTTAGTGTCAGGATCAGCGGGATTGGAGCTAAACTAGTGTGTTTAAGTATTACTAGTTAAACAGGCTAAGATAGCTCCGGAGTGTCATCATGCTGTTCAGGGGTGGAAATGGAGGTGTTCCCTTACAGTATATGTTCATTAATTGGTTTGGCTTTAATTCTGCCTTAGTTTATTTCAAGTCCTGGTTCAGTCATATTCTTGTTAGGTATTTGTCTTTGAGTCTAGCATTAGGTCTTTAGTCATAGTGGTTTCTTTTAGTTTCCTGATATTTGATCAGGTAGTTGGTTGACTGGGTTGACATATCTTAACAACTATCCTATGTGGTTTTGTCAAGAACATGCAGAGCAGAAACAGAATGACCCAGAGTAGAGCAGAGCTACTCCAGAGTGGAAAAGAGTTAACAACAAAAGTGGGGAACAACCTTGGCCTCAGCTCATGTGCTGTGCCTTGATCTGCTGTCACATGTGTGGTTGTGTATTTCAGAAGAACTGAATTGTTGCCAGGAGTTCAGGAGAGGAGTGGTATATTGATAAGAGTGAGGATAAAACACATAAAAGATGTTAATCTATGAACTAAGAAACTAGGATATAACTAATGGAGTACTCATACTAAGTCCGGAATAGGAGGAGTACAAGTAACTAGTCTAAATCATGATCCTATAGGAGTAGACAACAGGAGTTTAGGAGCAGAATTTAGTAATAATATAGAATATAAAAGAAATTATTTTATTTAAATGATTATTTTTCATCATATGACAGGTTTGTCTTATGTTTGTCTTATGATAGTAGTGTAGTTTAGTTGTCATCTTATGGTTTATTGAAGTGGGGCTTAGTATATGTTTAGCTTGCTCTCTCTTGGGTTGCTTTGTTTGTAGTCTTACTATGATTCATTTGTCTACTGTCTGGCATTTATTTGGGGATTTGGTATAGTCTTTTAAGCTTGGTGTATTGTTGCTTATCTTTGGCTTATCTTTGTCTAGTTTATTTGCAGTTTCAGTTGTCAAGTTCCTAGTCTAGTTTGTTTTACCAAGGCTTCCATTGGTTCACTCAATTTTGTCTTCTTTTAATTTACTCTCAGGCTAACTATTACTTCAAAAGAAATTTCATTTGGCCATAATGGCTGCTAAATATCTATTCAATCAATCTGTCATACCCATGTTATTACTAGAAGCTCCTGCTTGTCTTCCTGCATTTATAGTCTCTCCAAGGCTGATGTTCCAAACAGGTCATATGCCTTTGAAAGGGCATTTGGGAAGAGTGTGGTCATGCCCATGACATATTTTACAATCGGATGCATACTATAAGGTCAGTTCCGTTATTTGGTTTATTTTATACTTTGTAGGGAAGGTTTTCCTATAGTTGGGCTTGAATATGATCTTGGCCGTGAATATGAAATTGGCATTGGCAGTTGGCAATACTTCTATTTCAGCCCCATCTTCCCAGATGTTTTTGAGGATATTGGCTATTTCCACTTTAGTTGCAAGGGGACCAGTACATCTTATAGTCCTTGGTGCTGTTGTTACTATTTGGATATAGATATAGTCAGGGGATCTTATTTGTCTTTAGTTTTTTTCTTTTGGGGGGGCTTTTACTATCACTTACCTGTTAGTAATAGACTAGAAAGTTACTGGGTCTCTTCTTTTCATTGTTATTATGGCTCCATAACTTATTAATGCCTTGGCTCTTTTCAGGTCTTTAACATCCATAGCGATCCAGGGACTCACTGGGTTCAGCTCTTCAATATCCTTTTCTTTAATAACGCTGCCTACTGAGAATTCGATGGCTTCTACAATGCAGCTGATTTTGACCATATTTGTCGATTGTCCACAGTAGGCAGCCAGGATTTTGTTCTCGCCATTAGCTTCTTTGTACCACTTTCTAATCACGTTGCTCAACCCTTTCCTCAGTCATCTGGGTAAATGTTACCAGTGATGATGTGGTGGGACTTTAATTTCTGAGTAGTAACGGTCCAGGTAAAGGCTTTATCTAGGACGTTTTTGACAAAGAAGTCCTTGTCTGAGGACAAGGACTCTTCTATCTCACTGTTGGCTACTATTGTCATAGGCATCAGGATAGCAACTTTTTGGAGTAGGGGTAGAGTTACTGCTGTCTTTGTTGTCATGGCTATCGATTTATGAGGCTTGCAGGTAACAGGAGGGGACTGTTCCAGGGTTTCAGCTTTGTGCTTGTGCGTCTTGGGTTCATTTGGAGGAACAGTGGTTGTAGGGGGGAGTTGGCTCATTAGGGTGAGTTACTACATTTTCACTACTATCTTAAGTAACAGCAGACGTTTTGACCTTTGGTCATGTTTGTCCAGCTATCTTATTTTTAACTAGTCTATAAATAACTAGTTTATATTGCCAACATCTTTCATATGCATCAATTACCCTGGTCTTGTCATTTATTTATGAATATATTCTCTGTAGTCTATCTATTCTGATGGTGTCTTATTTGTTTGGTATCATAATTACAGCAAAGCAAGTCATGGTGAATATTTCTTAAGGCAGAATATTTTAGAGATCAGCTTTGTGGGAAATTGGCTATGAATAGTCTGGCTATCAAATTCTGCAGGTAATTTCAAGCACAGGTATTGACACATTTAGCAGAAGAGGGTATTATCCTTGTTCTCTGAGCCCTGGGCCCATGACAAGGGAGTGTTCTGGGCAAGGCAACATATTTTCTTATTTGCTTTTACAGCAACAAGTACTTTGGCCCCATTATCCTTCCCCCTGGGGACAATGGATCTATTTTGTTATCAAAATAGTATTCTTCATGAGATAACAAATCCCTATCTACTAGATATTAGGAACATGTGGCGCAGGAACAGAGTGACCCAGAATGGAGCAAAGTTACTCTGGAGTAGAAAGGAGTTGACAACAAAAATGGAGAACAACCTTGGCCTCAGCTCGTGCGCTGTGCCTCGATCTGCTGTCATGTGTGTGGTTGCATATTTCAGGAGGACTGAATTGTTGTCAGAAGTTCAGGAGAGGAGTGGTATAGGTTGATAAGAGTGAGGATAGATGTCATATGACAGAAAATAACCATTAAATAATATAATTTCTTTTATATTTTATATTATTACTAAATTTTCGCTCCTAAACTCCTGTTATCTACTCCTATAGAATCACAATGTAAACTAGTTACTAGTACTCCTTCTATTCTGGACTTAGTATAAGTACTCCAGTAGTTACATTCTAGTTTCTTAGTTCATAGATTAAAGTCATTTACGTCTTTAATATCCATCTCCACTCCTATCAATCTATATACCACTCCTCTCCTGCACTCCTGACAACAATTCCATCCTCCTGAAATATGCAACCACACACGCGACAGCAGATTGAGGCACAGCACATGAGCTGAGGCCAAGGTTGTTCCCTCACTTTTGTTGTCAAATCCCTTCTACTCTGGGTCACTCCACTCCTGCTCTGCACATCCTTGACAATAGAACACGTAAAAGACATTAAAGATATTAATCTACAAACTAAGGAACTAGGATGTAACTAATAGAGTACTTATACTAAGTCCAGAATAGGAGGAGTACAAGTAACTAGTCTACATCATGATCCTATAGGAGTAGACAACAGGAGTTCAGGAGCAAAATTTAGTAATAATATAAAATATAAAAGAAATTATATTATTAAATTATCATTTTCCATTATATGACACCAGAACAAAATAGGATTGCAGAGTAAACAATTGCTATTTTCTTTGAGATGGTCCAGTGTATATTGCATACTATAGGTATCAAGCTGTGTGTTAATGTTAGACCATGAAAATCTTAGAGTTCATTCTAGGTAGATATTCAGAAAAAACTCAATAGAGTTTCTTGTTAGATTTGACTACTACTTATACAAATATCTATTAGTCTATGTATATATCTCCTGCTGAAAGGGGCAAAAGAGAATTTAACTGTGACAAGCAAGAAGTAAAGAATGGTGACAGTTCTCAATTGTATGCTAAAGGGTTGGTGGGGAGAAGGAAGAAGTGGGGGTATTGTAAGGGCGACTGGGGCACAAGACTCCAGGAAAATCCTTAGTTATATTACAGTCTGTGGTTATAATACAACTCACCTCCAGGAGAATCCTCAGAGATTAGGATGAGGCTCCTGGAGGGATGTTCTACACTATATACTGGTTCTGCATTCAGGGTCTCTGTGATTGGAGCTAAACTAGTATGTTTAAGTATCACTAGTGAACAGGCTAGGGTAGCTCTGGAGTATTGTCATGCCGCTTAGGGGTTGAGATGGAGGTGTCCCCTTACATTTACCCCCCCTTCAAGATTGCTATGTCTCAGAGCAATGGACTCGGAATGAAAAATGTTGTTGAACTCCATGTGTCAGATGTGTCTTGGAGCCCCAGGGTGTTTGCGATGGAACTCCACTGTGAGTTCTGGAGCGGAGACTTCAGAGGCGGACTCCCAGGAATTGTGTTCACAGCCATATCCCTTCCACTTGATGAGGTACTGGAATCTTCTCCGGTGCCAACGACTGTCAAGTATCTCTTCTACTTCCCACTCTGGTTCTCTGTCGATGACTATGGGCGGCGGGTGGTCTTCTGTTTTCCGGCCTGTAATCAGGTCATCTGGAGCCAGAGTGAGCTTTACTACGTTGAACACTAGATGGAGTTGCTTCATCTGGTGTGGCAGCCTTAAGCGATAGGCCATGGGTCTGATTTGTCTTTCCACTACAAAGGGGCCCAGTCGTTGATGTGAGAGTTTCTGCGAAGGGCGCATAGTCTGGATGTCTGATGCGTCGAGGAAGACTTTGTTGCTGGGTTTGAACACCGGAGCTGGAGTTCTTTGTCGGTCGTAGTATTTTTTCATGTCATCCTGTGCTTTGCAGATCGCGGACTTTGCTTCTTCAATTGCCGTCCTCATTCTCTCCGTGAACTTGTTGACTGTCTCTAGACTGGAAGGGTTCTGTTGGGGTTCAAAGCCCATGCGAGGAAGCCGTCTAGTGTTGAGGAGGAATGGAGGTTGTTGAGTAGTGGAGTAGACGTGATTGTTGTACTGGAACTCTGCCATGGGTAAGAGGTCGTACCAGTCGTCTTGCCTCTCGTTCACAAAGAGCCGGAGGTACTGATCCAACTCTTGGTTCATGTGCTCCATCTGTCCATCGGTTTGAGGATGCCAGGCTATGGAAGATGCCAACTTAATTCCTAGCAGGTGGTAAAGTTCCTTGGTGAAGTGAGCTACAAATTGAGGTCCGCGGTCTGAGATTACACACTTCGAAAGACCGTGGAGCTTCCAGACTTGATGTAGAAAAAGCCTGGCTGCTCCTTCCGCTGTCACCGTTGTGTGCGTTGGAATAAAGTATACTCGTTTCGACACTGAATCTACTACTGTCATTACTGCGTTGTGTCCAGATGTCATATGACGGAAATTAACCAATTAATAATATAATTTCCTTTTTATTTTATATTATCACTAATTTTTCGATCCTAAACTCCTGTTGTCTACTCCTATAGGATCACGATGTAGACTAATTACTTGTACTCCTCCTATTCCGGACTTAGTATAAGTACTCCAGTAGTTATATCCTAGTCCCT
>Ga0153983_1000483_pt1 | contig 10336 bp, 5 predicted proteins | sample TSGA067MetaG_FD_104693 | JGI IMG/M metagenome (GOLD analysis project Ga0153983, IMG submission 104693) | Attine ant fungus gardens microbial communities from Georgia, USA - TSGA067 MetaG | ecosystem: Host-associated > Fungi > Mycelium > Unclassified | place: USA: Georgia, Alexander Wildlife... | reverse complement strand
GCTCATAGGACTCGTCCTACTTTCCAATTCACCTATCCATTTCAACATCTCCAAATACTTGAGCTGAGGACAAGACGTACTTTTCCAACACGTTTCTCATCTCCTTCCCCTTTCGCTCGACTTTTCTCAACCACTCTTTGTCAATGCATTCGGTCCACTTTTCCCCAAGCCTCGAGTTAGAGAGGTCCACGCTCGTTGCCTTCCTTTGTGGTGCCCCAATTACCACTCTGTGCGATGGCACGGATAGATTGTCCCTATGCTCGACTGGGACCCAAAACAGTGGCTCATTGTCTCGACCCACTACCCATCCATCTCGTATGCTCCAAAGTATGGGCTCATATCCATGAACAGAATGCCAGTGCTCATCTGTGAGATCCACTATGTCCCATATTCTCAAGCCAAAGCCAGGGGAATTCTGTGCCAACTTTGTTCCATCTCGTATAAACACCATGACTGAGCTTATTGCACTTCCTTGATCCAAAATTTTAGCATACAGATGGCCATTATAGACGCCATAGAGACCTATTTCTGAGTAATGCTTTAGAGCGATGAGTCTGTGGCTAGGGGAATGCTCAATAAGAGTAGGTGAGAGGGCCATTGCATACACCTTGGACGTTCGAAACTTGGAAACAAGTCGGCCGGTTCGTGTGTCCCAGACTCGGACGTGAGAGTCATAGAGAGACCAGCATGCAAAGAGTTTCCCGTCAGGTGAGTACACAGGTAAGAGATCCAGGGTGGATAGGGATATATGCACTTGATCGTCAAAGTTGACATGATGGAGCTGGGCAGTGTCATGATTCCATGAATAAAATCTGGCAGACGAAGACCAAAGGATGATGACGACGGTCAAGCCATCTGGTGCCGGGAGTGGATGTGAGTATTCTTCCACCTTGAAGTCTAAAGAATACGTGCGTTCGAAACCTGTGGGATCCTGCCGATGCCAAACTTGCAGTAACACTAAGTCATCATCTGAGGCGCATATGACCAGGTCGTTGCATGTTTGGAAGGCGACCTTCCTAATCCGGAGATCTTCTCTCGGCCAGGGGTTGAATGAGACACGATTATTCGGGTGCACTGTATCGCATACGATGATGAGAGATCTAGATAAAAACGCTACTTGATCTTCATCGGGGGAAAATGCAATCTTCATCTCATCTTCGTCTTCGTAGCCTTGCTTGTCAATATCTGTACGCAATACGAGTTCCCCAGTAGTTGTATCCAAGAATTCAATATAAGATTGCACTGATCTCGTAGCCACCATGTTTCCAGATCGTGAGAATACAATGAATTGTGGCATGTCGGCATCAGCTTGAGTGTCCACAGTGTCAGCCCGATTCATCGCCAAATTCTCCAGGTCCAGTTCCCACATCTTCACACTTCCATCTTTACATCCAACTAAAAGCCTGTGGCCATCCCATGATGGCCGAATACTGCGTATACGTGAAGTGGTTGGAGGATTTATCTCCCAGATCTGTTTTGAGCCGGTCATTGAGACATCCCATATCTCCACTATGTGTGCTCGTCTTATAAATAGGTAATTGGTGAGGGGTGAATGAATAATATGTGAGTCATAGCGGAAATAATGGCTGAAGGATGCCATTCCTTGAGTGTCCAGTCTCTGAAGGTAGATATCCTTTCTCTTTCTCAAAGATACGGCCATAAGAGAGTCACTGGTTGGAGAAAAGTCGAGTGATTTCAGATCTCCAGGAGGATACGGGAATCGTTGGGGATCCTTGCCATCTTCCAGATTCCATAATTCAATAACACTTTCAGACCTCCTTTCTGTGGCCAGAAAACGCCCATCAGGAGAAAATCTGGTGAGGGTAACATCATTCACCTCGAACAACCTGTTGGATATCAGGGGACGACTGCTAGCATCCCATAACTTGACCACAATCCGAGTTTTATCTCTACCTTTATCTTCATCCATCCAATGCGTTGACGCAATTCTTCCATCATGACGAATGAAGACAAAATCCAAGCCCTCGATCCGAAACTGCTCCTTACCCGTCTCAATGTCCAAGACTACTGCATAAGATTTGGATCTGAGTAGAATACGTCTGCCATCAGGACTGAAGCAGGCACCAGATACAGACTGGTGAGACAGCTCGAATGGGCCTGAAATGCAATGACCGGTTTCAGAGTCACAGACACATATGATGATGTTATCAGAAGCACGGGAAAAGAGCCTTAATCTTAATAAGGGATTGAAGGTGCTGTGCACGGAAGCAAAGATGCTTTCATCGTGTGAAAAGACCAGATGGCGCACACGATACTTCTGGTGCTCTGCAGTGAATACCGTCATTGGCCATTGACTGAGTCTCCCTTCAGTGACCACAACAGTGTTGGGAAACCTCGAACAGAACTTTGTGGCAACAAGAGATTGTTCGGGCGTAAATGAGAGGGCAGAAACATATATTTGGGGGGCAGATTGAGAGATTGGGATGATGAATGCAGAAATGAATCGAAGGGCGTCACGAATGAACAACGTCAGTTCATGATCAGGGTTGAGTGTCTGGTCGGCCAACATTAGAGATGTATTGCAGGAAATGAACTGGAGACGTACCTTCCAACCCAACGCCCTTCTCAGGATCAAAGCCCCTTCATGAGCCTTACCCAATAGGCTCATCGCCTCCAACCAGAACAACAACTTCTCGGACATCACAAACCTCACTGCTTCCATCAACGTCTCATCTGATGGAGTGTTGACGAGGTGATCAGCCCAATATTGACACGAGTATGAAAGCAGAGGAGGAATATTGGTTTTAGCAGTAGCTTCAATATCCACATTCTTGATAATAGAAGATTCCAAGCTGCACATATTGAAGTGGAGCTTGGGTGAAACCAGAGTCTTCAAACATAACACAGCGAGCTGATGTTCTTGATGGACTCGATTTTGAATATCCGAAAGCTCGGGGTGTTCTTGTCGGAAGGACGGAGATAAAAGGAAGTCTAGAAAAGACCGATGATGGAAGCGGAGGACAGGACCAGAATCAATAACCGACATGAGCCCCTTTCTAATGAGCCCCAAACTGTCGGCATCAGAGCCTGGAATCTTGACTCCGGGAAGCACAATAAGCGCATTGTCATCGAGCGGTTCCTTGGAAAAAATCATTGCACCGATAACAGAGACGACAGCCCTGATCTCTTCCTCTACAAGACTGTGTCCGAATGATGCTTTGACGATGGTTGAGTACAGAGAATATAAGCTTGTTAACTCCTTCCCACCATCCTTCCCAAGCATGGAAAATCGTACTTCAGGATTCTGTTCGAGGAAATTGGCGACAGTTGTTGCCCAGATAAACAGACCAGCAGCACGAGGAACTAGGTAATTAAGCGCCCTTTCAATCAGCGTGCCTTTCATTCCCATACTCTCAAGGCGTGACTTGAGGAATGTACGAATGTCTTCAGAAGCGCTATCTCCCGTCTTGACATCGTTGCCAGAGGGAATATCGACAGGGATGCAGATAATGTCGGAGAAGATTCTATTGATACGGTCCTCTGCCCGACTGGTAATGATCAACTTTAACTTCTTCAAGTGGTCGACCTGAACCCAACGCTTCAGTATACGTACAAGACCCTTGAAATCATCCTTCCCAGATAGGTCATGCCGCAGGCCACTACACTCATCCAATGCATCAACCACAATCACCGGAAGCTTATCAGGCGGGACATCATTCAGTGTGGACAACGGCGTCTCAATCAAGGAGTTAAATAGGTCATCAATGTCGTATGGATCGGGCACCCTATTGCCTTGGACCATCTGGTGAATGTGCTGGCGTACGGAGGGGTACATGCGAGCAAGATCGAGGGCGACAGCACGCCAGAGGGCATCTGTAGTGGGGGTAGAGGATTGTGTGCGGTCAAATCGGAATGATATTACATGACGATCCAGTTTCCGTAACCGAAGGGCTATACTGGCTGCTAATGCAGATTTCCCGACACCAGGAGATCCCCTGATCCAAATTACACTGTGGCCATTGACGTTCTTGATATCGTTTTCAATCTTTTGCAAGATGGCGGTACGGGTGCCTGGCATGCATGGTCCGTGGAGGGGAGGGCTATTCTCCCCAAGGATGCGCATCAAATTGTCTAATTCTTTCTTTTCAGTTTGCGCCATGAGGGTCTCTATAGCAAGATGTCGGTCAATTTTGTCCTTGAAGACGTCAATTTTGTCCTTCAACTCAGTCGCTTTCTCCTTTTGAGAGTTCACAAAGATGTACTTAACTGGAGCCAACCAATCAGCCACGAATCCACCTAGATGGAGATGAATGGACACGTACACATCCAGCTTTTCAGCCATCTTTGAATGAAGATGACCACTTCTTTCATGATGTCAGGAAACTCTCTCATAGTACTGTGCAGTCGATCTGAGTTTGAAACTTCGTTGAGCCTGTTGAGATGGCCATCGAGCTCTTGGATGCTGTTTGCAAGGCTTTTCATTGCTTTATGAGTTTCTTCTTGAGTCTTCACATGCTGCAAAAGCAATCAGTAATGTTATTAACGTTGAAAACAGAAAAGGAGCCAACTTTGTATACGACCTCGATACAAGAGAATACAGCATGTGTGACAGGATTCAGCTGCCTCAAGTCAGACAACACACGGATATACTAGTCAACGATCAATCACCTTGCTGATTGCGGTCCCTAGATCAATAACCATCCTAGCAGCATCGCTTGCAGAAGCAGAACAATGCAGAGCAGACTGTAACTCGTTCAATTCTAAAATTATCTCCTTGATCTGTGAATCTACAGTATTCAGGTCAATGTTGAGACTCTACCATCGTATTTAAAGGGGAAATCAACATAACAGCGATAATGATAGCGTACCTCGATCACTAGCCATAGCTGTAATCCTTGAATTGGACTGTGAAACTTTACCTCGAAGTTGGCTGAATTCTCTGAGTAAATTAGGAGCGATCGAGGTAAACATTACCTCACAATTTGTTCTTGTTCCAGAAGACAAATGTTCTCGTAAGTCGTCGAACTTGATATTAGCTTTAAGCATGGGTCCATGCTCGCGAGTGAATATTTTCCGTAGTTGAGAACATTTCTTCTGTACTTCAATATTCAGTTCACTTCCTTCCATCAGCATGCTACTCCACATGAACATGTAGGGCTCCTCAGCATAATAACATCAACTTACCACTCGTTTTGAGTGAGCGCCAAATGCTGTTCATCCGTGATGTCTTTGTCCAATTTTTTTTTCAAGGCGAACACTGACGTTGTCAGAACATCTGACAATCAATGAGTGCGGAAATTCATCGATCTTTCCGATGAATTCTAAATATCAATTTAGTCTCTCATCTACTGAGCCCATCGAACAAAGTAGCACTCACTGACAACTTGGATGGCTGAAAACGGTTCGACTAGATCTTCCATTATTTCACTATTGAAGAGAGTGGGTGAGAAGGGAGTGTGGGATGTTATCACGCTGAGAACAGAGCTGTAACACAGGAATGATCGAAGCAGTTATCATTGTCCCAAGAACTGAACTAGGTGGGAACTCGATCCAGACAGCGAAAAGTGGCAGAAAATCCATTGAATTGAGTTGTTCTGGTGACCACAGTCCAACTTATATCGTTCGATTTTCATGGCAATCAAATCTTCAAAGACAAGTATGATGAGATTTGCCTTGCAGACGATGAACAGAATCCTCTTCAAATAAGACAGGATCAAGCACCTGGATAGTTTTGCACCATTCGTTTATTCATCAATCTCAGTCAAGCCCCGTGCCGATGAATTACAATGTACCTCCATGCCAAAGTCCAAGCAACGCAATCCCCAATAATTCGTGCATGGGCTGAATGTCCGCAATTGACTACATGAAGCTCAGGCATGTTTTCAGGGTCCGAGATCAATACCAAGTCCACACTCATATTTTCGCGAATGCGATAACACGATCCCATAAACTGTTCATATATCAGTCATGATTGGCAACCGAAGAGTGAAGACCGTACCTTTGCTCGTGCGATCAAGGCAATCCGATCATCTAACATACAGCCATCACCTATCTACTAGCAACCTCGTCCACACCTTACTCCCTTGGCTACATGCCTCATGTAGACATGCACCTGACATTGGGACCTATTTAGGCCCTCTGCATCTTAGTCCTAGTTTGCCTGTTGCGGAATGCTGAATCCAAAATCTGATCACCTGGCTGTAGAGTATTTATAAATTCAAGCCCACTCTCACAGCTATGCAGAACAGATATATCCTGCACGGCTTTAGACAGGATTAGCGGCATCCATGGGGTTCTAGAAAGACTTTGTGTGAATGACCCTCCCTGCAGAAGCAGATGCTCGGTCTGAGAAAGCCTGGGTCATTCAGCGGAATCGATGCACCTCCGATACCATCCAACGACATATAGTCATCTGGTATGACGGAGGACTCATTAGTCATGATCGTCAGGAGCACATCAGCACTGATTTCCCCCAGCAGCTGATAAGCACTCATCCGTTGGAAAGTACATCATCGGTTTGACAAAGTGACGCAATCGGGGGTCCGACTCCCGACCGGTTAGCACCGGGCGTCAAATATCTGCATCAATTCATGTCCAGTGTCAGGAGCTTGGCCTCCATAAGAATACATCGATATTATCAGATGGTCAGAAGTATACCCTCAACTCTCTTCCCAACCTTGGTCTCTGCTCGTAAATGTGAATACCACTTTTCCAATCTTCTGTCTGATGACATTTTCTGCGCTTTCCTTAACCCCTCGAGAGTTTGGAATAGGAGATATGAAGCATCGAAGCTCCCATCAATGTTCGCAGATCATACCTGAAAGTGAGAGTCACAGGACCCATGGATGATTGGATCGTCGTTCAATGAATGGAGAGCAGACAGCAGCCACATCCATTCAGAAGGGGAAAGAGGTCATGAAAATCCTTGAGAATGGTCAGCCACGGTTGATATGAGAGAGGAGATGAAGGGCTTCTGTCCCCTGCGTGATGAACAGCTGTCACATTGTGACAGTCATATTTATGAGCACGGCTATGCCCAGCCATTCCGAAGGCGCTAGCATGCACGCTCAGCAGCCAATAAATTTGCTGAGGACAAAGTGTCAACCTCGTTGCAGTTAGCCACGGTGACACAGGTCTTTCTTCCATATTCGTGACTTCTATCGCCGCTCAATCTGAAAAACCCCGAACAATGGTCAATTCCTGACAACATCATATACGAGCTTATACTTTATACTAAGTATCACTACTCAAAAGCTCCTTCTCCTGGCGTAAATGATTGTTTTGTGTTTTTGGAATAGATTTACCTGTAAAATCATTCTGATATCGATACAACCTCAAGAGAGAAATCTGCGATCTCAACGGGATATTACAGCTGGATCCTCGAAGAGCTTTATGAATAACAAGGTTGATTCTTGAGATGGACATTCTTATGATAAGTGTTAGAAGGAAGACTACAATGTGCGACTCGAACTGGAGGAACATTGTTTAGCCGATAGAGTTGGCTGTTACACGCCGACTAAGACTCTTCCGACCCTCTTGACCCATTGACCTCGTCATCTTTCCTGAACACCCTCATTGTCACTCTGGGTCCTTGAGAGGTGTGCAGAAACGACCCTTGGTTGATGTTGAGCGAGATTTGGGAGGGGCGCAGATAGCGAAGGAATCATCAAATGGACAGGCACCTCACTGGAAGGTGGAGCTTGTGGGTTTACCTGCATCGATAAGGCAGTGGTTATTTTGTTGAGCAACCTCCTCGCATGCTTCCTTGTCTGCATTGAGCTCTTTCAGGCAGACTACTGCTAGTTCAATTAACGGCTTTTTTATTTTGTTGAAACCGAGATGATCGACATCAAGAGAGTTTTGTTGCGAGTGGCAGAGGAGGGTAGAGAATGATGATTGAGTTGGGTCAGGGAATTGAGGTTAGCCACTCGAGCTGTACAGTGTAAGTGAGTATAGTTGTCGATGAAAAAGGATGAGAGGGCGTACATGGTGTCAACGCTCCCTTGGGAAATTCTCTTGGCCTTCTCCATTCCCTATTGCCAATCTTCCTCTCCGCGATGCCAGATTGCACAGCCTGGACCTTTTTCTTCAGATCGTCTAATTCAAATTCACCAATGTCCAGTTCACTCTTGGCACGGCGGTTGGTGGGGCTTGATCCAGTTGAATTACTGAAACCTCTTTGGAAGGCCGACAGTTTGCGTTGAAAAGATATTGTTGGAACAAAAAGAATTATTTCTGTCACTCGTCTACGGCGAAAACGACTTTCTTTGACACCTCGGATATGGAGGCCTCCTTGAGGAATATGTCAGCGGCAAGGGACAGATGAGCTGGCATGTTGAGCATAGTTTAGCAGATGGTGTGAGAAAAGGGAGAGAGGGCGAGAAAGAACAATCCAATTCGTCGATATTGTTAGCATTGATACTGCCAACGAGGACGTCGACCATCCAGGAGTTGCGAACATCGGCTATGTCTCCGAGCATAAGTACGATCTTGATGTAACCTTCTTCCCTACCTGGTTGCAGGGCATCACGAGCAAGCCTGTCGAGAAGTTTTGGAACAGCCTGTTTTGTACTTTTCTCCCTGTAGGGACCTTATTGGCGGGGAGATATTGGAAAGAGGGTAGGAATGGGAGAGGGGAGGATCGTGGGGGTGAGGGTGGAGAGATTTCAAATGGACGAAGGGGAAGATGGGACAGACGTGGTTCGAGCTGCATGTTGGAAGCTTTGTGATGCCAAGGACTCGTGCTGCTCTGCTCCACTCTGCGAGGGCTGGGGCGGCGTTGATGAGTAACGGGTAGAGGGAGACGATGACGGGAAGGGCATTGACGAGGGTTGCCGACATCGTTGTTGACGGGGACTGTGGTGTAGGGAATGATGGCTGTACAACGAGCAGATCTGCAATAGACTTGAGATCCGATGTCAAAGTGTCGCCCATGAACAGTCCAAGTAGAAGAAGCAGTTCAAGCAGGGCTGGGCTCACTCGAATTCAAGGAACTGCAGCCGAATAAGTGACTCCTCAACTGTCAATCTTAAGTATAATCAGGTGAAGACTATTACGATCTCAATATTATGTACTAGGAATATAGCATTAACCACGTCGAAAAAAAGGACATATGCTATGAGCAACTACTAACATGTGGTCGACGCGAGATAAATGGCGAAAAAACATAAATCGTTACACAAACTTTGTAAGATGAGTAACGATCATCAACTCCAGTAGACTGTACCTGAAACTTTGGACTCTGAGTGGCAAAATGATCTTCGGAGTCTATCCATATTTTCAGTGCTGAGGATGCACAAGAGCCGGCAAGAATCACCTTTGATGAATGTTTGCGACTGGGTTTCAGACTAAGTTCATCCCAGCCCTCCAGTTCTGTCTGTTTTTGGAGTCATCCTTGTCGCCAACATTCTTCATTATCAAGTCTCCCTGTTCAGCCTCATGAGAGTAGGCTTTATAGTAAGCTCATGACACATTCTCGTTCTTGATACATGACTAATTTTCCCTTCCTGATTTCTCCCCAACTCAGCCCTGGCACTATTTTAATTACTTCGACAGAGGTTTTGCTACAGGAAATAGTCTGGACAATTAGATTCGCCAATGCACAAACATGTTTTGAGAGAGACGAACAACAAGTAGAGCAGCTCGTGGGACTCGTCCTACTTTCCAATTCACCTATCCATTTCAACATCTCCAAATACTTGAGCTGAGGACAAGACGTACTTTTCCAACACGTTTTCCATCTCCTTCCCCTTTCGCTCGACTTCTCTCAACCACTCTTTGTCAATACATTCCGTCCACTTTCTGCAAAGCCTTGAGTTCGAGAGGCTCACAATCGTTTCCTTCTTTCTGGGTATCTCAAGTACCGCTCCAGGCAGTAGCACGCATAGACTCTTCCTGTGCTCGACCGGGACCCAAAACAATGGTTGATTGTCCCGGCCCATTACCCATCCATCTGTCATCTTGCAAGGCATGAACTCATATCCATGAGTGGAATTCCAGTGATCATCGGTGAGATCTCCAATGTCCCATATTCTCAAGCCAAAGTCAGGCGCCAACTTTGTTCCATCTCGTATAAATGCCATGCCTGAACTTCTTTGACTCGAAATTTTGGTGTACAGATGGCCGGTATAGACGCCATAGAGACCTTTTTCAGAGTCATGCTTAAGAGCGATGAGTCTGTGGCTAGGGGAATGCTCAATCAGAGTAGGTGAGAGGGCCATTGCATCCACCCAGGACGTTCGAAACTTGGAAACGAGTTGGCCGGTTCGTGCATCCCAGACTCGGACGTGAGAGTCATTGCTAGACCAGCATGCAAAGAGTCTCCCATCGGGTGAATACTTAGGCGCGTGAATATCCACTGGAAAGTCAACAAAGT
>Ga0153983_1000479_pt1 | contig 10372 bp, 9 predicted proteins | sample TSGA067MetaG_FD_104693 | JGI IMG/M metagenome (GOLD analysis project Ga0153983, IMG submission 104693) | Attine ant fungus gardens microbial communities from Georgia, USA - TSGA067 MetaG | ecosystem: Host-associated > Fungi > Mycelium > Unclassified | place: USA: Georgia, Alexander Wildlife... | reverse complement strand
TTGGCGTATGTCCACCAGTATAACCAGACTATCCACCGTTCACTGAATGGTCTAAGTCCACAGGTTTTCTTCCTGAAGATATGACTGTATCGCAGAATCCATAGTAAGAGCCCAGAAAATGCCCTCACTTAAGTCAAACCAGTGGTAACTGTTCCCCTTTAGTTATTCTATCACGTTTTCCATTGCCCAAGGGCAACGCTTTCCATTGCCCATGTGTCCATATGACTGATTTTAATCTCCCCGCCACTTGCCATTATATAATGATGCTTTTGCTCATTTGTGGCAAATACATTACAGCTATGATTGGTTTTATAATCATCTGTAAAGACTTCAATGGAGCTTTGGTCTATGTAAGCATGTATCTTCATGACATTTTTATCGGTCATTAATAATGGACTCTTTGTTTTCCCCTGGCTCCAGCCATCAGACACATTTCTGTCAAAGCTCATCATTTGTTTTTTCAAATCAAAGATTATTTTTGTCTGATGAGTACCGTCACTTCGTAAAATCAAGGTAAAACTATCTGCAGTAGATTCTCTTAAATCAATACTCATTTGCAGCTCAAATGTTATACCATTTTCCACAGGGATTTCCATTTGACTGCCTCCTACGACTGAGTTGTCGATAGAGCATTTACCTTGTCTGATATTCTTAAGTTCCTTAATCGGTTTAAATTGAAGCGTATGATCTTCACCAAGAACAACTTCTCTCGGCAGAGAAAACGCACCGCACCAACCTTCCTTAAAAGTAGGCCCCCAATCCTTCCACCACGGCATCCACTCCCAGGCATTGGCCCAGGCCACGATTAAACGTCTTCCTTTATCGTCTGTAAAGGACTGTGGTGCATAAAAATCAAATCCCCAGTCGATTTCACCCGATACTGTATAGGTAAACTTGCCGGTTGTATAATTCATATCACCCACTAAATAGACTGCCGTACGTTCATGGACACCCATGGGAGAAAACATGAGGACGTGTTTATTTCCTATTTGAAAAAAATCAGGACATTCCCACATATAACCCCATTCTCCACGGCTCTCGGCAAGGACATTGACAAATTCCCAGTTCTTTAAATCATCAGAGCGATAAAGCAATGCTTTTGCCAGGTTATCTTTTTTACCACCGCATATTAAATAAAACTTATTCTCATGTTTCCATACTTTGGGGTCCCTGAAGTTTGCTTTATCATAGCCTTGCGGCGGTGCGGTAATAACCGGATTTTTTTCATATTTTTCAAAATGAATCCCATCTTCACTATAGGCCAGACATTGGGTTTGGATAAACCCTTCTCCATAGTTCGTGGTTCCTGTATAAAGCAGATAGAGCCTTCCCTCATGCTCGATAGCACTTCCCGAAAAACATCCGCCCTCTTTATGACTGTCGTAATGTTCACTTGGCGCCAGTGCCAGAGGCAGATATTCCCAATGAAGCATATCATCACTGACTGCATGTCCCCAGTGCATCTCTCCCCAATAGGCATCATATGGATTATACTGATAGAAGAAATGATATTTCTCTCTAAAATAAATCAATCCATTGGGGTCATTAATCCAACCCTGCTCCGCCGTAAAATGATATTTCTGTCTCATTTTTGCCTGACTGACTAACGCCTTTTTTTCATTAATATATTTTTGAGCTTTTGCAATATTTTGTTCATGTAATAATTTTGTCATAAAATTCTTTCTATCCTTTCACCGCTCCAGCCGTCATTCCTTGTACAATATAGCGCTGTGCAAACAACGACAATACAACAACCGGCAAGCTGAAAATTAGTGCGCCGGCACACATGGGCCCAAGATCCATACTATATGCGGATAAAAATTCTGATAAACCCACCGTAAATGTTTTTGCATTGGTACTTGTCAAAAGTAATGACATCAGGAAATCATTCCACGCTAAAAATAGTGTAAAAATTGACGCAGTTGCAATACCCGGCTTACAAATAGGCAGAATGATGCTTATAAAAGTTCTAAAACTGGTTGCACCATCCACATAGGCCGCTTCATCCAACGTACTGGGAATACCTTCGTAAAAACCCAACATAGTCCACATGACAAAGGGCATATTAATGGCCGCATACACAACAATCAATCCAATTCTTGTATCATACAGTCCTAGCCCTGTAATCAATTCATAGATAGGCACAGCTATACTGGATGTTGGAATCATTTTTAAACAAAGGACAAGTACAGTTAATAAAATCGCCAGCTTTAATCCCGAACGCTGGATTGCATAGGCCGCAAGTGCTCCTAAGACAACTGCTATAGCCGTACTGCAAAGCGTGGTCAGAAGACTATTCCCAATATATTTTAATACCGGCAGCCTTTCAAATAAATCAATAAAATTCTCTACCGATAGTATTTTCGGGAAAAATTTTGCCGGTATAGATACAACCTCGCTCCCAGGTTTAAAAGACGAGCTGATTAAATACAAATATGGAAACAACCAAAATATTGTAAATATAACGGATATAATCGCAATAATTTTAGTTTGAATTCCTTTCTTATTTACCACAATAATCCCTCCTAATTATTATACATCAATAAACTTATGCACTTTTCTTCTTCGGATTCCATAAGCTTTGCATGAACACCAATACGAACACTACCAATACAACAATAAATATAATGGCCATCGCACTGGCATACCCGACTTTGTTGTATCTTGTTAACGTTTTATAAATTACCGTACTTAATAACTCCGAAGAACCATTAGGACCTCCCTGAGTCATTGCCCAGACAATATCAAACGTTCTGGCCGCATCAATAATTCTAACAGATAATGCAGTTAATAGGACAGGTTTAATATTAGGTATTTTCACACTAAAAATTTGTTGAAGAAAATTCGCGCCATCTACTCTGGCAGCTTCCAACATACTTCCATCAAGTCCCTGTAAACCAGCTAAAATCATCAGCATCATATATGGTGTGGTTAACCAAATATCTGCAAGACAGCAAGAAAGCAGCGCCCATCTCTCATCGGCCAGCCATAATATGCTGCTTGTACTTTCTAATATTCCTATATTCACTAGCAGTTGATTAATAATACCAAATTGAGCGCTAAGCATTAATTTCCAAATCAAACCTGCCACTAAAGGAGCAATCATCAAAGGTGTCATCATTAAAGAACGAACCACCTTACTCCCCTTATAGTTTGATTCAAATATCAGTGCAAAAATCAAACCAAAAACCAATTCAACAATAACCGCTATGACAATGTAAATCAGTGTATTTCTCAGTGGCTGCAAAAAACTTTCGTCAGTAAATGCTTTCATAAAATTGCCAAGACCCACGAATTCTCCGATTCCCGTAAGATTATAAACAAATAAACTATCATACGCCATTTTAAAAATAGGATATAATAAAAATGCTCCCATAAAAAGTGCTCCAGGTAAAAAGAAAGCAAGCAGTGTCTTTCTTGATATTAAACGCATTACACATCCCCCTTTTTCAATATAGACCATTGCCTTAAACAATGGCCTATATACTTTATAAATCTGTTATGTAATCATGATTTATAGTTTTTAGTTTACAATACTTTCAATATCTGATTTTGCATCGCTCAATGCGTCCTGAGGCGTTGCCTTTCCCGAGAGCGCAGCCTGCACTGCATTCTGCAATACTTCTTCAATTTCTGTCCAGTAGGGAGTAGCCGGTCTATTTTGTGAATACTCATTATCCAATGTTTCCAATACTGCACTCAGGTGCTCATTTCCCGGCTCGGTAGCGAATTTTTCATAAACGGAAGTTCTTCCTGCTATTTTTAGAGAACCCTCTGTCATATATTTTTCATTATTGTCATACATAAACTTTACATATTCTTTTGCAATATCTAAATTTCCCGAATTTCTCATAACACATTGATACCAGGGACCAGTCGTTGCTGCAACTCCGGCTTCTCCGCCAATCATCGGGGCCACGCCAACATTTCCTTCATTGACCTGATAGGCTGCCGGATATTGATGACTCCAGTTCAACTGCATCGCCAACTTGTTATTATTAAACATCTCCTGTGCCTCAGTGCTTGCTACGGATAATGTCTCTTCCGGTACGAATCCGCCCTCATATAAATCGCATAAAAATTGAAGGGCATCTACATAGGACTGTTCATCTACCAGTACATTGTTGTCTTTATCCAATACTAATGGCATTGAGCCTGCCTGAGAAGCATGATCTAAGAAACTGCAGACTGCGTCTCCTCCTGCCAGACCAAAGACTGCCGTGCCATACATATCATCTTTTGTAAAGAATTCGGCACATTCCATGTACTCTTCCCATGTTGTTGGTACTGTCAGCTCACGTCCATAGGCTTCTTTAAAATCTGCTTTATTAGTTTCGTCTTCGAATAAATCTGTTCGATAAATCAGTACTTTACAGTTAATCCACATGGGAAAACCTAATAGATTTCCGTTTAGAGTTCCGCCCTCTTCCAGTGTTGGAAGGAAATCACCAACAATTTCGTCTGTTGCGATATCATTTAAAGGTTCTATCGCATTTTCAAATGCTGATAACCATAGGACGTCTAAACAAACAACATCGTGTGCCGCTGCATTGGCCTTAACTTCAGTCGATACTTTATCATACATACCTGAGTACGGTACTGCATCCACAATCACTTCATAACCTGTCTTTTCTTTGAATTCTGCCGCCGTTGCATTAGCCACTGTTTCAGCAGGGCTTCCGCTTTCCACCAGAATCGTTATTTTCTTATCGCCGCTTGCTGTATTCCCAGCATCATCAGTTTCCTGATTGGAATTATTACCGCAACCTGCCAGTAATGCTGCTGCCAACACAATACTTAAAATACTACTTAATAATTTTTTACCCATTTCATTTCCTCCTCCAAAATTTCCTTAAAGTTCCAATTAACGCTCCCATGTTCCATGCTCAGGCCATCTTTTTGGCAAGCGTTTTTCCACTGCTTCCAGCTCCTGTGTCGGTTTATGTTCCCCTACCTGATACCAGTACGCAACACTGGAATATTCATTTCCCTGGTCATTGGCATGTCCGTGTTCAATCGTTACCCGAATGGATTCTTCAAAGCGAACCGGATCTTCTATATGCCAGCGGTACAAGCTCCATTTCCCAAAATGCTCTTGCACATCACTTCCCAGGGAAATGCCATGATATGGACCATCATACTCACCACTTGGAAATCCCCAGGCACAGCCGAAATAATCTTCTGTTCCGGTTCCATGCAGGGATGGCGGCCACTCCTCACCATCAATAAAAATCATATCATCACCTTCACCCGGCCAGGTGAATTCTTGGTTTGATGCATCAAAATTATCAATGTTCAAAACACAGCCTACATAATGCCCTTTCCCTTCGGCATCTAAAATCACATAATTGTCATCCCCTGTTGTATTAAGTCCTGGCAAATCCCACGGTGCAGGGTTTTTCAGGTCAGTTTCATGAATCATTTTTTTGCATGGATTTTCATGTCGCCACTGGGCATGGAAGCGTCCCATATCTTCTGGCATTTCTTCACTATAAAGTTCATAGTCCACCATAAAGAATAGGTTTTGTATCGCTTTATCCGCCTGATTGACCACCTGAATCTTTGCGGCTTTTCCAAAGGGCATCGGGAAATAGCAATTCATCGAACCCGAGAATGGTCCCTTGGGTCCTCTTCTGTCACCAAATGTAATGTTTAACGGCAATGACATAAAGTGCCTGCAGGTTGCATGCCCGACTCCAAAGAAATCGCCTAAGGGTACACGTACACTTGGGCTTTTGTCATCATCCCAATACATTTCTAAAACCAGTTTCCTTAAATACATCTCATCATAGCATCTGACAGTCATCCATATGTGCTTTATGCATCCTGTCCCCTGAATATCTGCCATAACAGCAGTATCCCCCGACTCAACAACCCAGAAATCACGGTTGCCTCCGGTCTTATCATAACTGGATGATCTTTTTGATGATGCAGATTTAACGATGGGCAGTCCTCCTAACGGACTATTGGGTTGCCATACATTCATACAATCTCTCCTTTTGCTTTAATTACTTTTGTAACTTCATCATACACAATGACATTTTTAATGTCAATCGTTTTCATAATATTTTTTCATTATTATGAGTTGTTTACAGATTGTAAGATTATTTTTTGTATATATTGCACTGATGGTTCTATTTCTAATCTTGTAAACAATTGAAATGATAAACAAACTTTCATTTTTATGAAAATATTTTCATAAATAGCTTTTCATTTTTATTCAGACATGTTATACTCTAGCTACAACGAAAACAAAGGAGATTTACTTATGGACAAGGTACGAATTGGGGACATCGCCGAGAAAAGCGGCGTTTCTTTAACAACTGTATCCAGATATTTTAATAAACCGGAATTACTATCAGAATCCACCAAAAAGAATATCGAAGCTACAATCAAAGAACTTAATTATAGTCAGGATAAGCTGGCACGAATGCTTGTAACAGGCAAGTCCAATTTAGTTGGTATTATTCTTCCTCATTTTAGATTTGGATTTTATACAGAATTATTGAATCAATTGATTGAACAGGGAAAAGCAAAAGACTATAATTTTATAACCTACACCTCCGATTCTTCAAAAGATTCAGAATTGGCTTTGATTGACGAATTGACTTCATACCGAATCAAGGGATTGATTCTCCTTAGCCATACTTTGGACAGCCAAGATATCGAACAATTGCCCATGCCTGTTATCGCCATAGAACGCACGGGCGGCAACTTTATGCAAATCAACAATGACAACATGACCGGAGGAAGGTTGGCTGCCGAATTACTTATTAAGAATAAATGCGAGGTTTTCATTCATATTAATAATGATTATATAGCAACGTGGCCATCCTTTAAACGTATTATGGGATTTGAATATAGCACCAAAGACTATATCCACGAAACCATTATCGATAAAGTTTATTATAATCCTTATTCACAGGAAGCGAGCATCGCTATGAACAACTTACTGAAAAGTCTTTTAGAGAAATATCCAAATAAGAAAATCGGAATTTTCTGTTCCAATGATGATATCGCTAATTTAGTTTTAAAGCACTGTATCAAAAATCATATCAGCATTCCCGGAACGATAGAGTTGATAGGTTATGACAATTCACCGATTTCCGACCATGCGGTATATCCCATCACCTCAGTTGCCCAAAACATTCCGCTGATGGCTCAGATTGCCATAGATGCATTGGATAATTACAAAGCCTACGAAAGTATCGTGCCTGCTGCTTTAATTGAAAAAGAAACGACTTCGTAAGAGTTTCAGGCCATACACCGAGACAATATCACATTTACATGTTATTGTTTATCTTTCATATACTTTATGGTAAAATATATTTATAGAACGAAAAATCGGAGGTGATTGAATGAAAGTGGAATTTACTTTTGATAATAGCCGTATAGAACAAAATGGCTATACATTGGAGGATATCCGCTATACGATAAAAAAATGTTTGTAGAACGCAATATACGTTGCATATCGGACAATAATATTCTTGCTTTTGAGGATAGTGGCGGCAAGAATGATTTTTCAAGCATGTGGATAATTATAATGGGGTTAACGCGGACTGATTGGTTCATGTCGTTTGCTACATCTTGTATCTGGCGAGAGAGCGAAAACCAATGGGAAGATGTGCTAAGGCAGGCAAGAGAACGCCGGCAAGAAAGAAAACAGGCTTAACATGAGCAGACATGATGAATACAAAAGTCGAAAGCAGATTACGATTTATAGTATTATAGAGTTAACTGAAAAATTAGCCAAGGAACTGCCTTGGCTATATAAATGTGTTAATGAAATTGACGTTACCGATATTGGCGATAGACAGTACAGCTTAAAGCAAATTTTGGATAACTCTGCAAAGGCGTTAGATGTTGCTATCAAGAAGAAATAGTCAACCATTGCCATTAAGTAAAACTTTATTTATTCACTTCATCAAAATATAAAATCTGATCCTTTGCTACAATATAGATTACGCCCTTTATCCTTGCATCGGCTTTGAACTCATCCAAATTCAGATATTCCTTCATTTGTGATATTGCCTTTTCTTTAATTACTGCAACAGACGCTTCATTCGCCTGAGATTTTTTGATATATTTCAGCTCTATTAAATAATTATATTTTACACGTTTATCTCTCAGCCTCTGATCAAAAAGAGCAATATCTATCTTTCTTCCTTGCGAAGGATATTCAGATTTTACTAAAAACAGCCCCTGATTACTAAAGCAGGATAAGAAAACAGATTTCAGTCTCGCTTCATCAAATTGCCTATAATCCTCATTACTGTGCGTCTTTAATATATTGGTTATTAATGCATTAAGTTCTGTAAAATCATTTTTAGCTGCAATATTATAAACCGCCGTTCTTTTTTCCACTTCATTTATTTTTAAATAATTTGCATAGTATTGATAATAGACATCCCTAATCACTGCATTTGGTGGCTGCAAAATAACATCAAATATATGACCTTCTTCTTTGATGGTAAGCAGACCAAGATAAAACAGCAGTGAAAGAAAATCCTTTTGCTCAAAAGGAAGAGAAAAATCAAAATTTGTAACAATTTCAGTATCCATACCTTTATCAGACATGATATCTTCTATTACTCTTTGCCTTTCCCCTTCATCATTAAATAATGTAAACATGCTAGTCAATTTATTATAATCGCGCCTAATATTAGGATCTATCATTTTTGCAGGAATCTTTCCATATATCTGATACTCATCCAGAAAATAAAGTATCATATTGCTGTTGTATACACGTTCCGTAGCCGCACTCAGTTTCTGGTGAAATAAATAACCATTATAGTTATCCTTTAATAGGCGCATGGTTTCCTCATCATCTGCCACGCCAACCTCCTTGAGGAGCGCTCTTGTTTCCTCTTCTGTAAAACCAACCATCTGATTAAGGTCAGGAAACATTGATACATTTTTCGAAATGTTAAAGCCACTCGTAAAGGAATCAAGGGTTAGCGATGTCACTCCGGTAATGAATATACGATTAATACAGTCTTTTTCCGTGTGTACCTTTAACACCTCATAAAACTGCCTTACAAATCCATCCTTTCCGGTTACTGCTTCAAACACTTCTTTATTATACAGCAAGGCGTTTGCAAAATGGTCGTACTCATCAACCATAATATATACATTTTTCCGAGTATAAGGGCGCACCTGTGTCAAATACGTTCCCAACAGTCTTGCCGGCTGCAGCTCATTTTTATCATAACCTATATTAAACTTATAATCTGTTTCAAAATCAATAATTGTATCCTCCACCGATTTCTTAAAGGAGGCAATCAATTGCTCCATATTCTCAGTGGAGAGTCCGGAAAAGTTAAATCGCATTACATAGTAACTATTCGCCAGTTTTGTTTTGTGTGAACCGATGTAAGTATGGCCAAATAGTTCTGAAAATATGTCTCTATTATTTCTATCATAATAATTCTGTAAAGTAGAAACCAACAGTGTTTTTCCAAATCTTCTGGGTCGCAGAAATACAGCATATTTTGTGCTTAACTGCTCTAGTTCCTGAATAAATCTCGTTTTATCTACATATAGAAAATTTTCCCTCACTATTTCTTTGTAATTACTAATTCCATAGGGGATTTTGCGCCTTCCCATCTATTTCACCTCCACATTTTAGCAGCTCAAATCTCGTCCAATACAATGCTCACCAACTACTATTATGACTATTCTATCACGTGTTTTCTAACTCAACAACTGTTTTATTCTTAAAGGACGGCTGACAGTGAGACCTACTCCCAGACTCAACAGCAGTTTAAGCTCATTAGGTAAATGGGTGTCTTCCAGTACCGCCGTCGGTCCATAAGATGCACCGTAAGTCAGGGCATCCACTGCCAGTGTCCTTCCCCCCAGTTTGATAATCTGACCCAGCGTCGGCTTTGTCAAATCACTGAGTGCCGAAACGGCCTTCCCCACTACGAAGCAGTCCAGTGCCAGACTGACACCGTTCATTCCCTGTTCAAAATCGCTTAAATCCTCGCCGGTGATGATTTCTTTTCCGGTAGCCAGCTCATAGACCGGCTTTACAAAGGGAATAATCCCAACCAGTCCGGAGAAAAACGATTTCACCGGCTAATCCTTCCTGTGGTCGAATTCCCCCTCTGCCATCAATAGCTCAAGATATTCTTCCAAATGAGTCGAGTCCGTAAATCTCCTTGTATAGCTCATAGTCTTCCTTGTACAGCTTTGCAAAGCCCTCAATGCATGTCCGGTTACCACTTCCAAGGAAGTCTTCAAAATTTAGTCCATCCTTAAGCTGGGTGATGGTGGCGCTCGCCCCCGTCTCATCATATAAAGTGGTTTCCATTGTCAGACCAACTGTATTGGCCGTCTTGAAATCAGACATATGGATACGGCTCAGGTT
>Ga0153983_1000477_pt1 | contig 10427 bp, 11 predicted proteins | sample TSGA067MetaG_FD_104693 | JGI IMG/M metagenome (GOLD analysis project Ga0153983, IMG submission 104693) | Attine ant fungus gardens microbial communities from Georgia, USA - TSGA067 MetaG | ecosystem: Host-associated > Fungi > Mycelium > Unclassified | place: USA: Georgia, Alexander Wildlife... | reverse complement strand
GTAATTAATGAAGTCTATGTGCAAACATTGAGGTCTTCATATCTCCACTAATATTAATCGCCTTGAGGTCATTCTAGGCTCATTCTGAGCGTTATGAAGAAGGCTTCTGCTGAGCCTAGAACCAAAGCATTAATCACAGCGGTTTCCGAGATATTAGCAATTTAATAAATGGTAACATGGTGGTTACTAGTTAATCTGCTTAATATCTTGGCCATTATTAATTACCTCAAGACATGACTGGCATCGATTGAAAGGTCTTCTTAAGGGCTTTAAGCTGGCTTTGAGACTGTGAGAATCGTCGAAGAATTGGTGGAGATATGACCAAACGAAGTTTATGACAAGAAGAGTTTACAAGTATACTATCACAGTACCACTCAAAGAAAGAGTTCTTTTGGGAAAGGAGACCTGAGCTTAGTTACACACTCTAAGCTTTACACCACAGTTGTAGAGTACTATCCCCTTTACACCTAGGTATCAAAAAGGTATAGGCAAAGGAAGGAATGTATGTATATAAACCTCAACAATCAATAGGACAACGTCTGAAGTCCAAATGAAATGAGTCAATATATTAATGTGAAAATGTCCATATACACACCTGAAGTCCAAACGAAATGAGTTGAACTTCAGCTAAATGGTGAGTACATTTATATATGGCTAAAAAGAATTTTGATGACTAATAGTAAATTTTTGTGATGAAATGGAGGTGAAATAGAAACTAGCTGTAGAGCCGGCTATTGAAGGGATTCCAAGCTGTTCTCAAATTGCACTCTTCAACACTCTTACTCAATGAGAGACCTTGACGACTCCAAGAGCTTCACAAAATTTTTCAAATGCCTCACAAGGGAGGGCTTTGGTGAGAATGTCAGTAACCATTTGATGAGTGGAAATATACTGTAGTTTTATTTTATTCCTCTCGATACATTCTTGGATGAAATAGAAGTGAATGTCGATGTGCTTAGCTCTAGAGTAAGATGTGGGATTTTGAGCAAGAGCTATTGCACCCTGATTATCAGCATGTACAATAGTGGCCTGAGATTGAGGATAACTGACTTCCTTAAGAAGTGTTCGAAGCCATACTGCCTCTTTTGTTGCGTTTGCTGATACCACATATTCAGCTTCCACGGAGGAGGTAGCAACAGATACCTGTTTCTTCAAAGACCAAGACACACATCCTCCAGCTACATCAAAGACAAAACCTTCCACTGAGTGTCTCGAGTCAACATCACCAGCCCAATCTGAGTCAGTCTATCCAACAATGTCCATAGCACCTCTCCCTTGACGTCCTAAAACCAGGGAAAAATCTTGAGTGCCCTTAAAATAGCAAAGAATATGTTTTGCAGCTTCAAGATGAGGAATACCAGGATTCCCACTGAACTGAGCAACAAGATTGACTGAAAACTGGACATTTAGGTGAGTTTGAGTAGCATATAGTAGTGAGCCAACCAGAGACAAATAATGAATACCTCCAGAGAAATTTGAATACTCATTCAGCTCTGCTTCAGAGGATGGAGACTAAGACATAGATAGACCATGTTTGACAGCCAAAGGAGTTAAGACAGGCTTTACATCAAGCATTCCAAACCTCACGAGAATTTGTGTAATATAAGCAGACTGATTGAGAAAGAGGAGGTAATTAGATTGATCTCGAGTGACCTAAATGCCAAGGATAAACTTTATTTTACCCAAATCCGTTATTTCAAAATCTTTCGACAAATTCTGCTTGAATAGGACAATTCCAGGAATTCCTTTTCCAGCAACAGCCATATCATCGATATAAATCAGGACCATTAGGATGATCTTGCCATGCTCCCAAAGGACATAAAGGCAATCATCGGCCATTGCATGAGTGAAGCCAAGCTTAGTCATCACCTGATGTAAGCGCTTCTTCCACTGTCGACCTGCTTGTTTCAAACCATATAGTGCCTTTCTTAGCCTCCAAAATTTTTGGCCACTCCTATACTTCTCAGCAAGTCCATTAGGTACTTTCATATAAATTTCTTTATCCAAATCCCCTTGAAGATATGCCCCAACAACGTCAACTTAATGAAGTTCAAGATTCAAGAATGCAGTGAGTGCCAGAAAAATCCATAGTGTCGTGAATCTTGCCACTGATGAGAACATCTCAGTAAAATCTAAACCTGACACCTATGAGAAACCTTGAGCAATGATCTGAGCCTTAAACTTGACATGTTTTTCATAGCCATTTAGTTTCTCTTTGAACACAATGCAACTGCCAACAGCTTTAGCTTTCTCCCACTGTTTCGAGTGGGGTGACAGTAGGGTTTCCTTTAACGTTCTTGGTTCTAACATTGTGGTAACAAAGGCAAATGCAGTGTTGCTAAGGTAAGTGGATTGATCTTTATCATGAAACTTGGCAGGTAGTTGATAATTTCGACTCGAAGGCTCTCTCTTAGGCAGGCTTTGCCACTGAGAGACCTTCTTTGGTATGGGGGGAGGTGATAATGGCTCTTTGACAGGCTCAAGAGGAGGAGTAGATGGACAACTTTCAGATAAGTGTACCTTGGTTGGATCAGAGACCAAAATTGATGGAGAAATGCTGTCAGTTAATATTACATTGTTGACAAGCTTGTTAATGCCTTCTGGAGGGGGTGATATGTTGTCAATAATGGTTAGGTCACTTGGTGAGGAGTCTTCAATGAAATCAATGTCACAAGAACTGATTAGTTTTCCAGGTGTTTCTAGATCCTCAAGACGATATTCTTTTGATTCATTTGTCCACCACCCAAGCATCTGAACCTTGACTGCTCGAGACTGCAACTTTCCATCACGTACTGGCTTTGGTACATAGGCCCATCCAATTGATCCAAAAATTTACAAGTGGGATATATTTGGCTTTCATCCTGTCTAGGCTTCGAAGGGGACCATAAAGTCCAACCCAGTGGTGAGTAATAAACTTTGAATATGGGTAGTATACAAGAATGCTTCCCCCCAGTATCTTAGGCTCAAACCAGCAGAATGCAATATACATCTGACCATCTCAAAGATAATGGCTATAGCTCTTTCAGCAATACCATTTTGCTGAGGGAGGTAAGGTAGCATCGTTTCATGAATGATACTATTCTGCTGACAGAATTCGTTCATAGTCGAGTTAATAAACTCCGAACCATTATCACTTCACAGTCTTTTAACCTTGAGTCCAGACTGATATTCTAACATAGCGATCACGTCCCTAACAGCACCTTTAGCTTCTTCCTTTGACTTCAAAAGACATCCAACAGGATATTGACAACTGACTTCAATGACAACAAGAGCATAAACATAGCCATCCCAGGTGGGTACTGATATTGGACCTATCAAATCCATGACAACTAATTCCATCTTGCCATATTTGGTGTTGCTAGTACCAGGTATAGGTTTCCAGTGAGATTTTCCATAGGTACAGCCAGTACAAACATGATCATAATCATTAGGTGCCGTGAGATCAAGTCCATTGACAAAGTCCTTCTGTTGCATCAAGTCAATTGTTCTAGGACCAATATGTCCCATTCAACAATGCCAAAGCCTCATAGACCCTTTATGGACAGAAAATGCAGCTTGATCAGTATCTTCGGCACAAGTGATGAAGTATAGGAAACCACCAGTGTTCTTGAGGACAGCATAGAATAACTCTTGACTACCAAGGAAGACGACAACTCTATCACTTTGGCTAGAGTAAGAGGCTCCTTCACATTGTAAAACATCTAAGCTAACTATATTTGCATCTAGGGAAGGGACATGAAGAACATTTCGGAGTGTAACCAGGGTGATTTGACCAGATGGGAGCTTGGCTCAGAAGGAAACTGATCCATGACTAACAACAGGTGTGTGATTAAGACTACCAACAGTCACCAACTGACCATCATTAGTCTCAGTATAGCTGATGAAATGCTCTCGTTCAGAGAACATATGAGAGGATGTTCCACTATCAAGAAGAAGACCTTGTAAACCCAAACCAATATTATTCATCACTATTCACACTATTCCAACTTCTCTGTTATCTCCCACTGATTGAGACAACTCTATAGCCAAGTTTGCTGATCTGCCTCCACTTGAACCACCTTTCTTTCTTTTTTGAGGACACATTGGACTCCAATGACCTTTCTGACCACAGATATGACATATATCATCAGGTTTTGGGTTAAAGGTCTTCTTTTTGAATGTCTTCTTCTTTCCACTAGCGTTACTATGGTTCAAAGCTCCCTGTGACTTAGCAACAAGTGCCAGATGCTCAGTTTTCCCCTTATTTCGAGTCATACAATCATAAAGGCCATTCAAGCTCATCGTTGCTTGAGACAGAGTAAGGCTTGACCCTTTTTCGATAAGAGGTGTCTTGAGAATATTCTACTCAACATTGTTATTAGGAAGTGAGCAAAAAATAGCATAGGCGAGCATCATATTATCTATGGTGCCCTTTTCTTCGACGATCTGACAACAAATATCAATCATCCTTCCAATGTGGTTAGGCATAGGGGTAACACTATTCCAATTCATGCTCCAGATCTCCTCCACAAGTGCATAAACATTAAGGCTTTATCAGTCTTTGACATTGATCTGATGAAGAGTATCCCAGATCTCCTTTAATGTAGGCAAGTTTGCAACATGACCAAACTGAGTGGAATCAATAGAACCATTTAGTAACCCCATGGCAGTACTATTCATTTGCAACCAGGTTTTGTACTATTCTTGATTCTCTTTCCAACTCTTATAATCCTTTGATGTTTTATCAGTCAAAAGGAGAATAGATTTGACAACCGTAGGCATATCTTCTTCACCATTAACATAGAGCCATAAAAAATGTGATTGAAGAGCAGACTTCATACTAGCAGCCCAAGAGTTATAGTTGGAGCCATTAAGTTTGGGAAAATGGAGAGTGTCAGACATATTAATGTTAGCTTCAAGGGCGGGACCCATAACCTATTAAAGAGGTATAGGCAGGGGAAGGAATGTGCACGTATAAACCTCAACAATTAATAGGACGATGTCTGAAGTCCAAATGAAATGAGTCAATATATTAATGTGAAAATGTCCATATATATACCTGAAGTCTAAATGAAATGAGTTGAACTTCAGCTAAATGGTGAGTACATTTATATATAGCTAAAAAGAATTTCAATGACTAATAGTAAATTTTCGTGATGGAATAAAGGTAAAATAGAAACTAGCTGTAGAGCCGGCTATTGAAGGAATTCCAAGCTAGTTTCGAATTGCACCCTTCAATACTAGGGCCTGGTTTCCAGTCAAGGTATAGAGAGAGTAGAAAGGTATAAGAGAGCAAAGAGGAGGGTGGGGAATAGTGATTATGATTTGAGAGAGTAAACTTAATAATGAGCTGGCATTGTTTGTACATGTTATATTCCTCTTACACATACATTTGGATTGAATTATGAAAAGAGGAGAGTTGTGATGGTTAAATATTTTGTCAAAAATTGTTTAAATAAGAATAAAAAAGAGAAAGTTAATCATCAATTTCCTCAAAATTATTTGCATTTTTCTTGATTTCATTTGCATTTTTGAGTGAAAAGAAAGGGTATAGGAACACTTAGGTAAAATTTAGTCAGCAGTTAGTCAGCGGTATCACTCCCACGTTTAGTCTTATATACATACTAGACAAGGTTTTCATCTGGGCCTCTGGCCCTTCTGGAACCCTCTACTAATTCTATGTTATTAAGTTTGTACTGAAGTCAGTCCACTATGCTCCCACTAGTCGATGATCAAGTCAAAGCAAGCATATGCATCCTTATATTCCCTAGCAAGGACTCATATCTATTCAGCAAAAAGAAAGAATGTGATAATATCCTTGGTAAATGGCAAACATTTTTTGCTAATAGCCTCAAAAAAGGCCATTACTTTCTAAACTTTGAAGACAAAAAGTAAAGGGTCATACACCAAGGAGGCTTATGGCTCCCCTTCATAGGGTTCACCAATTTACTGTGTGCTCGCTTCACTCATATGACTACTGGATATGCTCTCATCAGCAAATACAAACAGAGATTCTTTCCTTATCTCCCTACTAGCTACCTATGTGATGAAGCTGAAGTCTAGACCTGAGAACACATCATTATAGAATATAATATGCATGACCTCTCCATGCGGCCATATAATATCATCATCAACAGCTTTGTCTATTTTCTTGCAAACAACCCTGATGCATTTAGCTTTGACAATGGTTAAGGTCCTATCATAGTATGACTCCCTGGAGTAAAAGTGCAGCTGTTATTTGTTTTCCTATTTTTTTTTCTCTTTCTTCCTTCACCTTTTTTTCCTCCTTTCCTCTATTTTCTTATTTAAGTAGGTACTTTGTACTTGTCATGGTCTGCCTCTATATTCTGTGTAATAAATTGGTAATTTAAAAAAAATACATATAAGAAGTACAGGAAAGTGTTATATCACAAGTGTCACAGTCACATGGTCACAACACATGGCAGGTCACATAATGAGTGTGGGAAAGTAGTGCACAGACTATGTAGTAGTTGTATAAGTAGTATATAGAAAATAACCAGAACTTCATTGAGTTCTTCTTGTTAACTTGGACTTGAAGGGTAATTAAGTCATCTCAGGCTAAGTTGCTACACAACAGCATGTTCCCTATTCTTTGTCAAAGCCCAACCTATGTGACTTTCTGCAATGTTAAAGGTGAAGTGAAGGTAGCCTACCTATGTTTTGAGTGTTGGGACTCTACCATTGGGTTTTTGATTAGAAGATTACAAAATTATCTAAATAGTAGTGTTAACTCAGCACAATCCTTTTGGACTACCATCTGTGTTTTGGATGCCACTCTCTAGGAGACTAAAGCAAGAAAAGCTCCACCAGCAAGAGCCTTAGCTGGTATAATGTATCCAACATGTGTTACAATGATCACAAGTCAGACATGGATAAACAAAGCTGTTGCCCCACAAGACAGACATAAAGATGAAGGGTGAAATCATAACAATATTAATGGTAGAGAATTGGTAGAATAGAGGTTCTCCCAGGAGCCATCATGGCCTCAAGGGGGAGGTTATAGTGTATTATGAGGAGTTCAAGAAGAAAATAACTTCCTATGTATTTGAACAATTGGTTTGTAATCTCAAGACATATAATGGGATTAAACTATAAATAACATGGGAAACCTAGGTAAACCATATCAGGTGAGTAGGTCATGTGATTGTAGAATATTCCAGAAGGACATGTGACTACAAGACTTTAGTGTACAGACTATATAGGAATAGTATAGGTAGTATACAGAATACAATGGGGAACTCTATCAAGTTCTTCCTTAACCTGCATCTACTGTAGGAGCCCTAAGTCATCAAGACTTGTGCTAATATGGTGGCTAAAGGAAAAGAAGTGGCCAACCTAAGTTACTTCTTAAGGTCATAACAGGATAGATGAGAAAATTCTAAATATATATCGAATGTCCTAGTAGCTTGATACTAGACACCATTAAATATATAAATATGTTGAATATATCCTCTGTGGACTATTATTTTGTCTGTTCTTTCTCTCATTATTCTGATTGATTAGTAAGCAATGAGTATGCCGGCGCAGACTTTTCTTACACCTCAGTTCTGCACGCTTCAGACTGAGGCAAACACTTTTTTATTATTCTATTCTATATATTGTGCTGATGTAGTTAGACTTCGTGTTCTAATAGGTACATCAATAGATTTAGTTCTGCACACTTCAGACTGGGACTTCATGTTCTAATAGGTCGCTTATTCATCTCACTGCAATAAAAGGATTTAGTCTACTTCTCTCACTTACACATGACGAGAAGTTCTTTCTTTAAAAAAAGAGGTTCTAGTTTTGTCTGCCATGGACTTGCCGATATTATGGATAAACCCCATTTGGATTACACGTGGTGCTGAAGTATCAATATAAATACCGCCATGAAGACTGATCTAGCTGAGGCAAACGCGCACCGGTCATGTATCAATTCCATACTGTGTGGTAGTCACAGTACAATAGCTACGATGTTCATTGTTCTTATACAATAAAAAAGATATTTGTCCAAGCCATCGCTTGAAATACAGTGTCCACTATTCAACAGTAACGATAATGTGTCCATAGGACCATCACGTCAGAACAAAGAACCTCAGCATTAGCTGGTAAATCACTATTGATGATGCACCGACTAAGCCTACCATTCAACAAGATCAAGACCAGCGAGAGTTCATTACGCAAAGAGACGAGAGAAAAGATACCGATCACTACAGAGCTTCATATTTACCTCGATGGGAAATTATCCATCACGCGCAGGATGGACATTTGGTATCACCATTCACGGAGCAAAGCAGAACGGGTATAGAATAAACACATTTCAACGTCACGATATCAACATGTCCGGGGTTCATGTACGACACAAAACCAACTTTACGTCCAGATTCGACAAGAATCTTGAATTTCCTCTTGAGAAGCTTATTTCTATTTCTTATTCGGAGGCGACCAACACGCCAGCCATGCCTTCACAAAGGCAATTTCCTCTGCATGGATCTGCTGAATCTCAGGTGGTTCTTGCGAATGATCAGCCAAACCGTATTCATCCCAGTGATGGACAGCACCTGAGTTATCGATGCGGAGAATAAGTCATGGAGGAAAGCACTCCGGACAAAAATAGAAACATACCAGGAATCAATTTGAATGGTCTCAGAGTGGTGTCAGGCCTCGGCCTAGCGTCGTCGCTGTGCGGAGTATCCGGTCTCCAAGGATCAACTACACAGAAACATAACACCGTCAGGAGGGAGTGAATAGATAGGAAATGGAATGAGCGGTTACCTTCACCGTCGATGATTGCAAGTCTGTCTGCAGCAATATCAAAATCGCCTAAAGCATTGACAGCAGTCACATTTGGCAATGGCGGGACTTGGAAAAACTCTCCGGGAAGGTAGGCTTGTTTGCAAATCTTAGAGAGATAAGGGAGAGTGATGAGACGGGAGATTATCCGAGGTTGTGCGGGGTCGGGTGGCGAGGTCTAGAAGAAACAAATTAGAGTGAGAACTAGAATAGCTAGAAGTGATGAACTGATACGCACAGTGAAATATCCCCATTGTGTGCAGACCTGGAACTGCCATAACCTCCAATCTTGATCTAAACCTGTATCTTGATACTGGGTGTCATTGTATGTTCCAAAGCACTGTTGCAGCCAAAATTAATCAGCGTTTGTTGGTAATTTGAGTATAAACTCGTACGTCTTCGACTGTAGTCGGACATCTTGTGGCCAGGTTATTTTTGATGTACTTTGCATAGTTTAAGACTGAAAGATCCAGTTCGAAGCCCTTCTCAATCTTGACCATACGTTCCGGTGAACCAAATGGCAAGTTGACCGCCTCTACTGAGATACCTTGACCAAACACAGGTGCATTGATTGCTTCACAAAATTCGTCAAAAGCTTTGCTGGAGACTGTCGGATCCCAAACTTTTGCCTGCCACGAGCCCAAGATATTCTGTTTGTATCACGGAAATAAGAACGTGCATGGACCGAAAAAGATGTAATTTTGTTAATGAGCTGAGATTCCAGAGACCTAATAAATGACGTACAGAAATTGTAGAAGCAAAGTCATCATCATGCTCCAAGTCGGCCAAGCCAAATAAGCCTTTTAACTGCTTCTTGAAGAGACCAGTTAGGAGGATACCGTCGATGATGTTGATAGAATTCTGGAGGTGCGAAGAACACGTAGGGTCCGCGGCTTGACGTATAATCTCCATGTATTGCCAATTCTCGACTGCAGCATGAGTTACCCCTGGCATACAGTTTATAAGACTGGTACACTTGATAGAGATCGGCGTACCGCTGGATGCAATAGATCCCCAGACCAGTTCAGGATAGAGAATTTTCATATGCGCCGCACGAGCGCCCGCATAAGAGCCCTGGGAGTTTCGACATGGAGTCAGAGACGGGAAGAAGCTGAGACCTAGATGAGCCTACGCCATAGTAGATCCAGGGAGTACCTGGAGCAGTCAAGTCTGCATCAATTCCGCTAAACTGGACATTCGCCATGAAATTCGCGCTATCGGCGGCTGCTTGCTCATTGTTAAGCCAGCTATAATGATTAGAACCAGCACTATTCGGAGATTAAAGTCAAGAAACATACCGAAGGGAGTCGGTGGTGAGGTTTTGAACAGCGATTGATTCACCTAGTCGCCTGAGTGAACTGGGTGATCCAGTGTATGTCCACAAAGCTTACCGTAGTAATGATGTTCCAAGACAACACCCAATCCTCCTGTCGCATTTGTGAGGATATCAACAATACCAGTATCGAGAAAAGACAATCGGTCCTTCATAAACACCGATTAACAGGTATCGGACCGAGCAAAATGAACGTACCTCTCCGCTGGTCTCTCCCCCATCCAAAACAATAACTGGCGCACCTACCCTAGGTTGGTAATGCCTCTTGTTCACCCAATAACGCTGCTGGAACGTGTGTGTATTCGATTTGTCAAAATGGTCC
>Ga0153983_1000476_pt1 | contig 10433 bp, 8 predicted proteins | sample TSGA067MetaG_FD_104693 | JGI IMG/M metagenome (GOLD analysis project Ga0153983, IMG submission 104693) | Attine ant fungus gardens microbial communities from Georgia, USA - TSGA067 MetaG | ecosystem: Host-associated > Fungi > Mycelium > Unclassified | place: USA: Georgia, Alexander Wildlife... | reverse complement strand
GCATGACCCCTTAAAGAATTCAGGAAATCCTTCAGGGTAAAGTAGAGCAGAATAGAAATCAATCGGATTCTACCGGCATCGGATTGGAGAACGTGATGAAACGATTAGATTTGTATTATAAAAAACGAGGACTCTTCATGATACAAAGTGAAGGTATCGACAAAGGAACCAGCGTTACGGTATATTTACCAATTGAACAGGAAGAGGAAAAGGAGAATGTATAGAATATTATTAGCGGATGATGAAGGGATCATGCTGGAGTCTTTACAAAGTACAATTGAATCCAATTTTAAAGATATCGTGGAAATCCAATGTGCAAAAACAGGTCGGGCAGTGATCGAACAAGCTGAAAGCTTTCGTCCTCATATTGTGTTTATGGACATACAGATGCCGGGTATTAACGGCATTCAGGCGATGAAAGAGCTGCAAAAATTTAATGCTTCGATTCTCTTTATTGTGATCAGCGCATATGATACCTTTGATTATGCCAAGGAAGCTATTAATCTGGGAGTTTTAGAATATCTGACCAAGCCGGTGAACCGAAAAGTGATCATTGATGTACTGCTAAAAGCAATGCAGATCGTTGAAGGGGAGAGAAAAAAGAGGAGTGAATCGCTGAAGATTCAGGAAAAGCTGGAGACGGTGATACCCATTTTAGAAAGCGGATTTATCTATCAGGTGCTGCTCGGTGAAAATGCTATTCGGGAAATTGATAACTATCTTAACTTTTTAAATATACAGACGGACTATGGCTGCATGATGGTTTTGCAGTTTGGGGATTTCATTGAACGGGGAAGCTTGACAAATGCAGTAGGAATGAGTGTAAAAGCGCAATCGTTTTACGGGTACTTGCGTGAGTCGGCAAAAGGGTTCTTCAATTGTCTGATCGGACCGATCATGGTTAACAAGATCGCTTTGTTTCTTCCTTCTAAAAGTGAAAATCTGGAGTATGAAGGCAGGATTCAAATGATTGAAAAATCCCGGAATCTGATCCGCCATCTGGAACAGCGAATAGATGCCAAATTTATGATCGGGATTGGACGTATCAAAGGTATAGATGAACTGCAGGATTCTTACAGAGAAGCATTGCAGGCATTAAGCGAAGGGAAAGGTAGGGTAACCCATGTGGAAGATATGCCTGTGGGAGTAAAAGAATATGATGGAGAGTACCCGGCAGACATTGAAAAGAAATTTTTTCAGACGATAACAAAAGGTGACAGCAGCGGCGCCAGAGAACAAGCAAACGCTTTTTTTGATTGGATGGTAAATAATTTTGAAAATTGCAAAACAGATATTCAAATCAAAGTATTGGAATTTGTTATGACAGCAGAAAAATCAGCTTTTCAGCAAGGCAGCATGCGATATGGATTTCGATACCGGAAAGATTATCTAACGCAGGTCACCGGTTGTGAAACATATGAAGAATTAAGAAGATGGTTTTTAGAAAGAGTATCCAATGTATGCCGTTTTATAAAAAACAAACAGGAAGAACGAACCGACGGTCCTGTTGCAAAAGCAAAACAGTATATCGACAAAAATTTCGATAAAGATATTTCCCTGGATGATGTATCTAAAATTGTAAATATCAGTCCTTATTATTTTAGCAAAGTGTTTAAGGAAGAAGCCGGAGTAAATTTTATTGAATACCTTACGGCAAAAAGGATGGAGAACGCAAAACTATTATTAATGAATCAGGAGCTGAGTATTAAGGAAATCTGTGCCATGTCCGGATACGGAGACCCGAATTATTTCAGCAGAATATTTAAAAAATGTGAAGGAGTTACCCCGAGTGAGTACAGAGAGAGGATAGGTTAATGAAAAAGAAAAGACAGTTACAATGGATACCTGTTTATTTGCTGCTCGTTTTCATCTTAAGTGGCTGCGCTTCGAGAAACGAAGAGGCTGCAGTACAGATCGAAGATGTCGATGATAAATTGCAGATTGGGTTATGCTTTGATTCTTTTGTAATTGAACGTTGGATCAGAGACCGGGAAGTCTTTGATATTACGGCGAAAAGCAAAGGGGCAGAGGTCAACGTGCAAAATGCAAACGGAAATATTGAAGAGCAGATTGAGCAGATTGAATACTTTATTAAGAAAAAAGTAGATGTCATTGTTATTATTGCCATTGACGGAGAATCACTGGAAGAAGTAGTGGGGAAAGCGAAAGAGGAGGGAATTAAGGTAGTTGCTTATGACCGTTTAATTATGAATGGGAATGTAGACTTGTATATCTCTTTTGATAATGTGGAAGTAGGAAGACTAATGGCACGAGCGATGATCGATAAACTTCCGGAGAGAGGGAAAATTTTCACAATTAAAGGATCTCCGAGTGATAACAATGTTGCTTTAGTTGAAAAAGGATTCCAGGAAGTGATCAGTCAGAGCAGTCTGGAAGTGGTTTATAGTGCAAACTGTGACAACTGGCGGGCAGAATTGGCCTACGATGCGGTTTGTGAGGGATTGGAGAAAGAAAAGGATATCGGAGGTATTATGTGCGGCAATGATGATTTAGCCAATCAGGTTTTTCGCGCATTATCGGAAAACCGAATGGCTGGAGAAGTGGTTCTGGTAGGACAGGATGCGGAATTGAGTGCCTGTCAGAGAATTATGGAAGGAACTCAGGCAATGACTGTTTATAAGTCGGTGGAAATATTGGCACAGACAGCTGCGGAATATGCAATTATGTTGGGTGAAGGAGAATCCATCGAGTATGAAGATACTATGTTCGACGGAACCTATGAAGTGCCCTATGTGAGCATGGATCCGGTTGCGGTTACTGAAGAAAATATGGAGGAAATTATTATTGACAGTAATTTTCATACCAGAGAAGAGGTTTATCTGAATGTTGAATTAAAATAGGCCTGTCTATAATTATATTTAATTAAGTACGTACAACTACTATTGAAGAAGTTCAAGTTGTACGTATCTTTTTTTAAAAAGTATTGACAAGTAGAATGCATGGGTATATATTAGTAACAAGATATTATTATAAAATACAATGATTATATACGAAATGACGGACGCAACTTATGTATAGATGGTATAATGACTATAATTCAAGAATATATTAAAGAAAAAAATAAATATGTACAAAAACGTACAATAGTACGATTTGTAAATACAAATTCAATTTATAAGGAGGAAAAAGAATGAAGAAGAAATTAGCCAGTCTCTTAATTGCAGGTGTAATGGTATTTTCACTGGCAGCGTGCGGAAGTGGTCAGTCACCTGCTGAAACAACAGGAGCGGACACGGAAGAAACAGATACGGGTGATGATGCAGATGCGGGAGCTGATGCGGCTGCAGAAGAAGATACAAGTGATTCAGCCGAATCGAAAGAAAGCGGCGGCAAACGGGTCGGAGTTGCAATGCCTACACAATCTTCTCAGAGATGGATTCAAGACGGCGAAAATATGAAGAAACAATTAGAGGAGCTGGGATATGAAGTGGATCTTCAATATGCAGAGGATGATGTGCAAAATCAAGTATCCCAGATTGAAAACATGGTAAATAACGGCGCCGATTGTCTGGTAATAGCAGCTGTTGATTCTTCGGCTCTTGTAAATGTTCTTGCGGAAGCAAAAAGCAATGATATTCCCGTAATCGCTTACGACCGTTTACTTATGGATACGGATGCGGTTTCCTATTATGCCACTTTTGATAATGAAGGTGTTGGGACGATTATTGGTGAGTACATAGAAGATAAAATGGAACTGGAAACAGCCGAAGCAGATGGCAAAACATACAACATTGAATTTTTTATGGGGTCTCCGGATGACAACAACGCAGTATTTCTAGATAATGGTATCCACGGAGTCCTTGATAAATACTTAGAAAGCGGAGTCCTTGTGTGCCAATCAGGGCAAACAGATTTTGAACAGACGAATACACTGCGGTGGAGCCAGGAAACAGCTCAGAAACGCTGTGAAGATATCTTGTCCGGATATTATGCGGACGGAGAACATCTGGACATTGTTGCAAGTGCCTTTGACGGATTAAGCTATGGAGCTTCCGCCGCACTTACCGGAGCCGGTTATACAACGGGCGATGAATGGCCGTTAATCACAGGACAGGATGCGGAGCTTATGGCAGTAAAAAATATCATCAACGGGTCTCAGACAATGTCAATCTTCAAGGATACACGTGAGCTGGCAGAAAAATGTGTAACAATGGTGCAGGCAGTGCTGGAAGGAACTGAGCCGGAAATCAACGATGAAACAACCTATGATAATGGAGTGAAGGTAGTTCCCTCCTATCTGTGTAACCCGGTTGCGGTAGACATCGACAATTATGTGGAAGTATTAATTGATTCCGGTTATTATACGGAGGATGAATTAAAGTAAGATTAATAAATCATATGCAGAGGCGGCAATTACTGCCGCCTCTTTTACAACAGGGAAATTTATAGAAAAGGAGCGGGATAAAATGTCTGAATTTATTCTGGAAATGCAGCACATCACGAAAGAATTTTCCGGTGTAAAGGCTCTGGACGATGTAAACTTCAAGGTAAAAAAAGGGGAAATTCATGCGTTGTGCGGCGAAAACGGCGCGGGAAAATCAACGTTGATGAACATCTTGTCCGCCGTATATCCGTTTGGAGAATATGCGGGTGAAATTCATTATAAGGGTGAACTTTGCAAATTCCATAATATCAAGGATAGTGAACATAAAGGGATCGTTATTATTCATCAGGAGCTGGCGTTAAGCCCTTATTTGTCAATTGCCGAAAATGTATTTTTAGGAAATGAAGTGACCGGTGTAAAGGGTGTCATTAATTGGACACAGACGCAGAAGCGGGCGCAGGAAATGCTTGAGAAAGTAGGACTTGGAGGGGAAAATGTGGGCGTTCCGGTAAATACGCTCGGAGTAGGAAAGCAGCAGCTGATAGAAATTGCAAAAGCAATGGCGAAAGAAGTCGACTTACTGATATTAGATGAGCCTACGGCAGCATTAAATGATGAAGAAAGCAGACAGCTGCTGGATATTATGAAGCAGCTGAAACATCAGGGAATCACCTGTATCATGATCTCCCATAAGCTAAATGAAGTCAGCTATGTAGCGGATTCCATTACTGTCATCCGGGACGGAAAAACGATCGAGACATTGAATAAGGAGAGAGATGATTTTTCAGAAGATCGTATTATAAAGGGGATGGTTGGAAGAGAACTTACAAACCGCTATCCGAAAAGGGACTGTGAAATCAGCGATACGATTCTGGAAGTAGAAAACTGGAATGTATACCATCCGGAGGATGCAGGAAGGCAAATCATTAAAGACGTGAATTTTCATGTAAAAGCAGGAGAAGTGGTCGGGTTTGCAGGACTTATGGGTGCGGGAAGAACGGAGCTTGCCATGAGTATATTCGGAGGTTCTTATGGTCAAAAGATTTCCGGCAATATAAAAATAAATGGAAAAGAGATCGATGTTAAAAGCGTGAAGTCTGCAATCAAGAATAAAATCGCCTACGTTTCAGAGGATCGTAAAACCTATGGACTGGTTCTTATCGATGACGTAAAGCGCAATATGACAATGGCGGCGTTAAGTGAATATTTTTCCAATAAAGGAGTGGTGGATCAAAACAAAGAGATTTTGGAATCCGAAAAATACACGAAGCTGATTAATATCAAAGCCAATTCTGTTGCCCAGACGGTGGGATCGTTGTCAGGAGGGAATCAGCAAAAGGTAGTGCTGGCGAAATGGATGATGACACAGCCGGATATCCTGATTTTGGATGAACCTACCAGGGGGATCGATGTGGGCGCAAAATATGAGATTTATTGTGTGATTAATGAACTGGCGCAATCCGGAAAGGCAATTGTTATTATTTCATCGGAAATGCCGGAAATTATTGGTATTTGCGACAGGGCGTATGTAATTAGTGAAGGAAGTATCGCTGGTGAATTGGCAAAAGGCGAACTGACACAGGAAAAGATTATGAAATGTATTGTTTCCCATAATGGAAAGGAGAAAGACGAATGGAAAGCAAAAAGACGAACATAGATTTAAAGCAGTATGGCATGGTGATTGCGCTGATTGCGATTTTTATCATTTTTTATATCCTCTCCGGGGGGAAAAATGCAACACCGATGAACATTAACAATCTGGTTATGCAAAATGGATATATTGTGGTACTTGCAGTTGGTATGCTTTTGTGCGTACTCACTGGAAATGTTGATTTGGGCGTAGGTTCCACCGTTGCCTTAACAGGTGCAGTGGCAGCGATCCTGGTAATTGACAAGGGCATGTCCGTTCCGGTTGCATTTTTGGCAGCCTTGTTAGTGGGCCTGGCAGTCGGTATCTTTGAAGGTACGTTTATCGCGGCCCTGGGCATCCCTCCGTTCATTGTAACTCTTGCCACGATGCTGATGGGACGCGGACTTACCTATGTAGCTCTCCAGGCACAGACAAAAGGACCTCTGCCGGATGCTTATACTGCAATTGGGGCAGGATATCTTCCTACGATAACCATTCAAATAGGAGCGTTTGCGTTTGATCTGATTTGTCTGATTATCGCCATAGCCGCAACATTACTCATTGTTCTGTCAGAACTCAATTCCATCGCAACAAAAAAGAAGTATGGATTTGCAGTAAATCCGATGTGGCAGACAATCGCTAAGTTAGTTATCATCATTGCGATTGTATGGTTTTTCCTGTATCGTCTGGCTGTGTATAAAGGAATACCGATTGTATTGGTTTTAATGGCAGCGTTAATAGGAGTGTATCATTTTATTACAAGTAAAACCGTAGCCGGGCGGCAGGTATATGCTTTGGGAGGGAATGAAAAAGCGGCAAGACTATCCGGTATCAACACTAAAAAAGTATTCTTCTGGGTATATACAAATATGGGACTGCTCTGCGGAGTTGCCGGTATTGTTTTATCCGCACGGAATGCTTCAGCGACGCCAAAAGCCGGTGATGGATTTGAGATGGATGCGATTGCTTCCTGTTATATCGGCGGCGCAGCAACGGCCGGTGGTATTGGTACGATTATCGGTGCGGTGGTGGGAGCATTTGTAATGGGTATTTTAAATAATGGAATGTCTTTAATCGGATGGTCTACCGATATTCAAAAGGTAGTAAAGGGCATGGTGCTGCTTGGCGCAGTTACCTTTGACTTGCTTTCCAAACGAAGAAAATAAATAAACAGAAGGTGTGATGGTAATGACAGAGAAAAAGCCCAAATATCTGGTTTTAGCAGATTGGATTAAAGATCAGATTAAAACCGGGGAACTGAAACCAGGGTATAAATTAAATTCTGAAAATGAGCTGGGGGCTATGTTCCACATGAGCCGGCAGACGGTTCGGCATGCAATTGATGTTCTGGAAAAAGAAAGTGTAATAGTAAAAAAGCAGGGAAGTGGTACTTATGTCAATAATCTCTTTCCTCAGAAAAGAAATATCAGCACAATGAATATAGCCATTATCAGTACTTATGTGGATACCTATATTTTTCCGCCTATTCTCAATGCCATGGAAAAAGTGATATCACAGGCCGGATATACGATACAGATTGCGTTTACCCATAATGACACAGAAAAAGAACGGTCCGTTTTACAAAATCTGATGCAAAAAAATATGATCGATGGAATCATTGTTGAAACGACGAAAAGCGGCATCCCGAACCCCAACATAGATATTTATAAAGAAATTATTAAACAAAAAATTCCTGTAATTTTTTTTAACAGCTATTATAAAGAACTTGATCTTCCGCATGTTTCATTGGATGACAGAGAAGCGGGAAGAATAATTACGGAGTATTTAATCCAGGAAGGACATGAGGATATTGCCGGTATTTTTAAATCCGATGACGGACAGGGACATTTGCGTTATATAGGTTATGCGGATGCATTGCTGAAGCATGGAATTAAGGTCAGGGATGACAGGGTCGTATGGATTGATACGGAAGATATGAATCATTTGCATGTGATACGAAAAAAACTGATAAAGCGCCTAAAAGATTGTACAGCCTGCGTTTGTTATAATGATCAGGTTGCTAATGCACTCATTCCATTGCTGTCCAGAGATGGGATTCGGGTGCCGGAGGATCTGTCGATCGGAAGTATCGACAATTCTGAATTAGCAGAATTATGCGAAGTGCCCCTTACCTCGGCAAAGCATCCGATGCAACTGTTAGGAGAAAAGACGGCGGAAAGTCTTCTGTCCATCATAGAAAACCCTGATTTTAATGGGACTTATGAATTTGAACCAACGATCCAAGTTCGTTCATCGGTGAAAAAGCATATCAGAAATCAAACAAAAAAGGAGGAAGCTGCTGATGTTGAAAAGAAAAAATTATAAGTTTTGGTTTGCTGCCGGCTCGCAGGATTTATACGGAGAAGAAAGTTTAAGGGAGGTCGCGGAGCATTCCAGAATTATTGTACAATCGCTAAATGAATCCGGTGTTTTGCCGTATGAAATTCTGTTAAAACCTACGCTGATAGATAATGCAAGCATCCGAAGCACATTTAATGAAGCGAATCAAGAGGAAGAATGTGCCGGCGTCATTACCTGGATGCATACGTTTTCCCCCGCTAAATCATGGATTTTAGGATTACAGGAATTTAGAAAACCGATGCTTCATCTGCATACACAATTTAACCGGGAGATCCCGTATGATACAATCGATATGGATTTTATGAATACCAATCAGTCAGCTCACGGAGACAGAGAATTTGGACATATTGTGAGCCGTATGGGAATAGAAAGGAAAGTAGTGGTTGGTTTCTGGGCAGATGAGTCAGTTCAGAAAAGAATAGCGGACTGGATGATTTCAGCTATCGGAATTATTGAAAGCAGTCATATCCGTGTACTTAGAGTCGGTGACAACATGAGAAATGTAGCTGTTACAGAGGGCGATAAGGTAGAAGCACAAATCAAATTCGGATGGGAAATAGATGCTTATAATATAACGGATATAGCGGAATATGTTAAGGAAGTGCCGCAGGGAGAAATCAGCGCACTGACAGACGAATACTATGAAAAATATCAGATCCTGTTGGAAGGCAGAGACCCGGAGAAATTTAGAAAACATGTGGAGATCCAGGCAGGAATCGAAATAGGATTCGAAAAATTCTTAGTAGAAAAGGAGTATCAGGCAATTGTAACACATTTTGGTATGCTGTCAGGATTAAAGCAGCTTCCGGGTCTGGCAATTCAAAGGCTGATGGAAAAAGGATATGGATTCGGCGGAGAAGGAGACTGGAAAACTGCGGCAATGGTTCGTTTGATGAAGCTTATGACAACAGGGAAAAAGAACGCCAAAGGCACTTCCTTTATGGAGGATTATACGTATCATCTGGTTCCCGGCAAGGAAGGAATTCTCCAGGCGCACATGCTGGAGGTTTGCCCGTCAATTGCAGATGGTGATATCGGCATTAAGGTCTGTCCGCTGTCTATGGGGGACAGAGAAGATCCCGCAAGGCTTGTATTTACTTCAAAACAGGGAAAAGGAATTGCTGTTTCTTTAATTGATCTGGGTCACCGCTTCCGCTTGATTATTAACGAAGTAGAGTGCCTTCCGCAAGATATCCCGATGCCGAAATTGCCTGTTGCAACTGCATTCTGGAGACCGGAGCCTAATTTTTCTGTGGGTGTGGAAAGCTGGATTCTGGCCGGCGGAGCTCATCATACGGCATTTTCTTATGATACGACGGCAGACCAAATGGCAGACTGGGGCGCAGCAATGGGAATTGAATGTGTATTCATTGATAAGAACACAACAATCCGTGGCTTGAAAAATGAGTTAAGATGGAATGAAATGGCTTATAAATAAAATAGCATTATTTTTCAGCAAAAATATCCTGTTCAGTCAGGATATTTTTTTGTGTGCTAAAAATATGCAGATATTCGCAAGTTTCTCCAGTTTACATTATGATATAGTAAAATAGTTAAAGAAAATAGTAAAAGAAAAATGGGAGGTAAGGAATTTATGAAAAGAAAATTCATCAGTGTGCTTTTGGCAACGGCAATGATGTCAGCGATGCTATTTGGGTGCGGGACATCCGGTGAAGAAGCTTCCACGGATTCTTCGAGTGAATCTGATACTTCAGAGGAAACGACGGAGGAACCTACAGAAGAAAATACAGAAGGAGAAACGGAGGCAACGACAGACGGCAGTGAAACAGCAAGTGAAGGCGGACAGTTAGTCGGAGTATCCATGCCTACAAAAGATTTACAACGCTGGAACCAGGACGGGGACAATATGCAGAAGCAGTTAGAAGAAGCCGGATACACGGTAGATCTGCAATATGCAAATAATGATGTCGCAACACAGGTTTCCCAAATTGAAAATATGGTTTCTAATGGTTGCGATTTGCTGGTTATAGCTGCTGTTGACGCAGAATCTCTCGGGACTCCTCTTGGTCAGGCGAAAGATGCCGAGATACCGGTAATTTCCTATGACCGTCTGATTCTCAATACAGATGCGATAAG